>WNFK01226258.1_pt2 | contig 19528 bp, 19 predicted proteins | sample 5400281 | NCBI WGS metagenome assembly WNFK01 (sample SAMN13153350, study PRJNA577476) | soil metagenome | isolation source: 20 cm soil on Douglas fir-dominated hillslope | place: USA:California | collected 2013-09-17
CAGCATCAGCTCCAAGCCGCTCACGGAACCTCCTTCCCGCCGAAGGCTTGGCCGAGCTCGGTGACCCACAGATTCATCAGATCGAAGTAGGTATTGATGCCCGCCTGACCGCCGGTGTTGGACGGCACGATCACCGCCTTCGCGCCTGTCCGCTGCGCCACGTCCGTCACCTGACTTCGATCATAGTAGTTCGTCGACAGGAGCACTTGGATGTGCTGGTCGCGCATCGCCGTGATGATCTCCTGCACGTGCCGCGGCGTCGGGGGGATCCCGGGCTTCGGCTCGATATAATCGAAGCAGGTGACCTGGAATTCGCGCGAGAAATAATCCCATTCTTTGTGGTAGCACGCGACCAGTTTGCCGCGGAACGGCATCGCCTGCTTGAGCCAGCCACCCAGCCGGTTCATGAGCGGCGCGCCCTGATACTGCTGTTGGCCGAGGAAGCTGAACAGCTTGCCCTGGCGATCGAGGTCGGCCAGCGTCTCACCACCGAGCAACTTCACCAGCTCGTCGCCGAACAGCGCGCGGTACATCCGGTCCTCGAAGTCTTTTTCGCGCGTCGTGAAGTAATCCGCATCGGCCGGCGCGACGCGCTTCAGCCCGCGCAGAATGTTGCGCGCGATGAGCACCGCGTTGAGCGGGTCGGTCCAGATGTGCGGGTTGCCGTAGACATGGATGTCGCCCTGGGAGCGCGACAGGTTGACCGGCACGTCGAGCAGCGGCAAGCCCTGGTAGGCGGCGACGTATCCAGCTCCGCCTTCCGTGATCTTCGCGTTGTTCGCTTTATCCAGCAGCGCCGGTACCCACAGCTCGAGATCGAGGCCCGTCGTCACGAACAGGTCGGCCTGTGCCAGCGTCGGCACGAAGCTCGGCTTGGGCTGCACGTAATGCGGGTTCTCGTCGCCCACGGCGATCGAGCTGACCTTGCCGCGGTCGCCGACGATCTCAGTCGCGATCGCCGCGTAGGTCGTGAGTGAAGTCACGACCTTGACGGGCGCTGCGCTTCGTGGGACGGGCAACGTGCCGTCGTGCAGGCCCAGGGCGAGCAACATGATTCTGGTCAGCATGTTAGTAGGTCTCGTGTTTATGAGGTCCAATGGCCCAGACCGCCTGAAGGGCGATCTGATGCTCAGCGGGTCGGTTGACGACCTGCCGCCACTGGTATTGCGCGCGGAGGAAAACCCACTCGCTCTGCCACATCGTGAGCGAAGGAACCACCTGCCGGATTATCCCGGAATCGGGCGACTCGACATAGTCATAGCGAGCGCCGAGAATGAAGCGCTGGTTCAGCTTGTACGTGAAGCTGACATAGTCGCCCAGCCGAGTCGGCCCGGTGCCGGCCACTTCCTTCTTGATAGCGAGCAGCTCGCCGCGGACGGTGAGCTCGTGGTACATCGCGCGCAGCGGCGGCCGCCATGTGAGGCGGAACTCGATCCCTCCGACCTTCGTCCGCAAGGCCGAGTCCGGATCAGTGCCATAGAGCGCCGTGCCGCCGATCTGCATATACGTGGAATGATTGAGCTGCCAGAAGTTGAGGAGATGCACCAGGTACGTTGGTCTCCCGCTATTCCCGAACAGCTCCGAGTCGCTGGCGCTCCGCGTGACCTGCGCGGTGAGCTCGTGAGCGCCGAACCCGCCGAACGCTCGATAGAGCGAGATGCCTGTACCGGACAGGCCATCCTCGCCCAGGAACGTCGTGATCGCGAGCGGATACTCGGTCTCGGGCACCGCGTGCAGGTGCCAGCGATTCAGCTCGCCAAACTGCTGGCGATATTTGCCGAGATCGAGTCGGATATGGCCGGGCAGGCCGGTCCAATAGGCATATCCTTCTTCGATACTGACGTGCCCGCCTTCGAGGCTGATAAAGATCTTCGTGTGCGAGTACGGATCGAGCGCCGACTGGAAGCCGACTTCGAATTCTCTCGGATCGAAGTTGTCACGCTGCACGCCGCGGCCGGTGGCATATCCGCGCACGTCGCCGGTAACCCCGATCTCCGGATTGAGCTGTGCCTGATTGCGCTCGCGACCCATCGCCTGCGTCAGGGTGTCCCCCGGCGCGGTATCCCGCCCGCCGCCGCCGGCGGCCTGACTGGCCGCGGCGCGCAACGCCGCGAGATCGTCGCCGACCGACGCGGCAGCGGGTTGAGGTGCCGCAGCCTGCCGGCCCAAAACGCGCAGTACGCTGTCGAGTTTTGCGCGGAGCTGCCGCACCTGCGCACCCAGCGAATCCATCTGGCGCTGCGTCGGTTGCTGGCCGGCGGCCGGGGCCGCGAGTGATGCAGCGACCAGCAGCAACGCGCACAACGTGCGTCTCATGTGATTGTCCCCCTCCTGTATGTACGAAATCTGATCGCTCCGCGACGTGCGGAGCGGTGCCAGTCAAGTCAGGAGAGAGGAAGCGGCGGTGCTCGAGCGGGGGAGGTGAGTGGAACGGCAGCCGCGAACCAAACGACGCGCTGCACGGGTGCGAAATGTACGTCCGTTGCGGGGACCGCGAGAGTAAATGCGTGCTGCGTGACGACGCGCGCGCTCGCGTACTGGCACAGCGCGCAGCGCAGCTCGTCGTGGAGGATCGCACACCGCGCCGAGTGGCTCGCTTCATAGCCAGGCGGCGCGACGACGGCGTCGCGCGCGTGCGCCAACGACACCGCGCCGCCGCCGAGCGCCTGAATGGCGAGCAAAATGGCGAGCGAAATGCGCTTGAACATGGTCTCCTTATACGCCGGCGCGTGCCCGGGTGTTGCCGCGCGCGTACGCGCGCAGTCGCCGCAGCATCCGCCGGTCGTGCCGCAGCGGATCATCCCGCTTCGGCGTCTCGATAATCTTAACGACCCCGGCTAATCGCGAGTCGCGCATGATCCGGCGGAACGGCTCCGGCCCGATTTTGCCCTCGCCAATCCACTCGTGCCGATCGACCCGCGACCCCCGCGCGGCGCGGGAGTCGTTGAGATGCAAGCACTTAAGTAGATCGAACCCGATCACGCGGTCGAATTCCTCCCACACGGACTCGATACGACCGAGCTCGTAGCCGACCGCGTGCAGATGCGCCGTGTCGAGGCAAAACCCGACGCGCGTCCGGATCTGGTCCGGCAGCGCGTCACGCAGATCGCGCAGCTCCTCGAACCGCGCGCCCAAGGCCGTTCCCGATCCCGCCGTCCCCTCCATCCAGACCTCCAAGTCGCCGGGCGCCGACGCCAGGCACTCCGCATACCCGCGCGCGTTGCGCACGAGCCCGGCATCACGCTCGTCGATGTAATTCCCCGGATGCGAGACGACAGCCCGCAAACCGAGCGCCTGAGACCGCACAAGCTCCGACCTGAAGCTTTCGATACTCCGCGCCCGGAGTACGGGATCGGGCGACGCCAGGTTGATCAGATAGCTGTCGTGCGCGACGACCTGGAGTCCATATCGCGCGACCTCGCTGCGGAACCGCTCGACGGTTTCGGCGGCAATCACCGGCTCTCGCCACTGATTTGGCGTCTTGGTGAAGAGTTGAATCGCATTCGCGCCGAGCGCTGCGCCACGTTGCGGTGCCGACGTCACGCCGCCCTGGCTCGAGACATGTGCCCCCAGAATCACCTAGTCCTCGGTGAACGCGAGCCGCGAAATCAGCGGCACGAAGCGCACGCCGCCGGCCTGGCGTTGCAGCAGCCGGTCGCCGGTGGCCGGTCGTTCCAAGATGACCAGCTCTTGCGACCCGAGGTCACCGATCGGGATGACCAGCCGCCCGCCCGGGGCCAACTGGGCCGTGAGCGGCTCGGGAACACGGGGCGCGGCCGCGGCGACGATGATCCGGTCGAACGGCGCGACCTCGGGCCAGCCGGCGGCGCCGTCCCCCAGGCGCGTCTCGATATTCGTGAGCCCGAGGCGCCGAAACCGCTCCTCCGCCTCGACGAGGAGGTCGGGGAGACGCTCGATCGTGAAGATTGTGCCGTTGCCGGCGAGGTACGCCAGAATCGCGGTCTGGTACCCGGAGCCGGTGCCGATCTCGAGAATCCGGTCAGTGCGTCGCGCCCGCAGCTCCTCGGTCATGAGGGCCACGACGTAGGGCTGCGAGATGGTTTGCCCGCTGCCGATGGGAAGGGGACCGTCGCTATACGCGTCGCGCGCGAGCTGCGGGGGCAGGAACCACTCGCGCGGTGCCCAGCGCATGGCCGCCAGCACTCGCTGATCCCGCACCCCGCGTCCCGCGAGCTGCCGCATGACCATGCGGGTGCGCGGGCCGCGCGTGTCTGCGGCGGGATGTGCGAGCCGTGGCATTGGCTGAACTATATGCTGACCTGGCCCCGGGCCAAGCCAGATAAACTCCTAGTCCAGCGTCTTTTGGAAGCGTCGTACGGAGAGCGCGATCAACAGGGTTGCGAACAGCAGCAGGATCGCCATCTCCTGCCACAACTCGGCAACGCCAACGCCCTTCAGCAGGATGCCCCGCAGCACCTTGAGGAAATGCGTGAGCGGCAGGAACGCGCCGATCCACTGGAATACCACCGGCATCGCCTGCCGTGGGAACATGAACCCGGACAGGAGGATGTTCGGCAGCACGAAGAAGAAGCTGGCCTGCATCGCCTGCTGCTGCGTGCGCACGAGGGTCGAGACGAACAGCCCCAGGGCCAGGCTGGCGGTGATGAACACGAACGCGATGGCGTAGAGGAGCAGCACGTTGCCGGTCAGCGGGACGTCGAACACGAATCTGCCGAGCAGCAACACCGTCGTCATCTGCACGAGCCCCACGCCGACGTACGGGGAGATCTTGCCGAGCATCAGTTCGGTCTTGGTGATGGGCGTGACGATGAGCTGCTCGAGCGTGCCGCGCTCTCGCTCGCGCACGATCGCCATCGCGGTCACGAGGACCATGGTGATCGTGAGAATCACGCCCACGAGCCCGGGGACGATGTAGTTGGCGCTGCGCAGGCCGGGGTTGTAGCGCGGCCGGATCCGAGTCTCGAGCGGCAGCTCACGGCGGTGCGCCGCGGCCGACAGCACGGCGAGGTTTCGGACCTGCGCGATCCCGGCGGCCGACGCCAACGCGGCCTGCGACGAGAGCGGATCCGACGCATCCACGATCACCTGGATGGTGGCGGTCGTCCCGCGCGCCAGATCGCGCGGGAAGTCGTGCGGGATCGCGATCGCGGCCTGGGCGTCGCCGCGCGCGATCCAGCCGTCGAGCGCGTCGCGCCCGTCGACGTACGCCACGATCCGGAAGTTGCCGGTGTTTTGAAATGCGGCGATCAGTTCACGGCTGGTCGGGGTCCGTGATTCGTCCAACACGACGGTCGGGATGTGACGTACGTCCGTTTGGATCGCGAAGCCAAACAGGAGGAGCTGGATCACGGGGATGCCGATCATGATGCCGAGCGTGAGGCGATCCCGCCGCATCTGGATGAACTCTTTGCGGAACATCGGGCCGAACCGCTTCACGCGTCCTGCTCCTTCTCGTCGCGCTCCTGCAGAATGATGAACGCGTCCTCGAGCGTCTTGCCGCCGACCTGCTTCGCGACCTCGTCGGGCGTGCCCACGGCGATGAGATGGCCCTGGCTCAGCAGGGCCACGCGCCAGCACTGCGACGCTTCGTCCATGTAGTGCGTCGTCACGATGACGGTCGTCCCCTGCGTGGCGAGCGTATGGATCGTGCTCCAGAAGCCGCGCCGCGCGGCCGGGTCGACGCCCGCCGTGGGCTCGTCGAGAAAAATCACGGCGGGCCCGTGCATCAGCGCGCACGCGAGCGCCAGCCGCTGCTTCCAGCCGCCCGACAGCGTGCCGGCCATCTGGAGCACGATCCGGCCCGCGCCCTCGAGGCCGTAGATCCCGCCGTAGAAATCCATGTTCTCGGCGACGGTGAGGTCTTCGTACAGGCCGAAGCGCTGCGACATGTAGCCGATTTTCTCTTTGATCAGATCGGGGGATTGCACGACGTCGACGCCGGCGACGATGGCGGTGCCCTCGGAGGGGGCGAGCAGGCCGCACAGCATGCGAATCGTCGTCGTCTTGCCCGACCCGTTGGGGCCGAGCAGGCCGAAGACTTCTCCCTTGGCAATCGTGAGATTGAGGTCGCGGACTGCGACGACGGAGCCGAAGCGCCGCGTGAGGTGGCGCATCTCGACCGTGACAGCGGAATCGATCACGGCAGCAGCGGTATCTCCACCCGGACCGGCATGCCGGCCTTGAGCCGTCCGGCCGCGCCATCGGTCGCGACCTTGATACCGAACACGAGATCGGCGCGCTCGCGCTCGGTGAGCGCCGCGCGCGGGGTGAACTCGGCACGCGGCGCGATATCGCTGATCCGACCGACGAACGCGGAATCCGGGTATCCGTCCACGCGAATGCGGACTTCCTGACCCGCCTTGAGGCGTGCGACGAACCGCTCGCCCACGTACGCGCGAATCCACGGATCGCGGACCAGACCGACGGACACCACGGGGACGCCCGCGGCAATGACCTCGCCCGGCTCGGCGAAGCGGGTCAGGACGATGCCCTCGGCCGGGGAGAGCAGTACAAGCTGGTCGCGGACCGATTCAGTCACCTCGGCGGCCGCGTGGGCCGCCTCGGACTCACGGACCGACGCGCGGACCGACTGTAGCCGGGCGACGGCAGCCGCGGCAGCCGCTTGGAGCCGCTCCAGCTCCTGGGGTGATGCGATGCCTTGCGCCGCCAGCACCCGCGCCCGGGCCAGGTCGTTCGCGATGCGCTGGCTGTCGGCTTCCGCGGCCCGGATGTCGGCCGTGCGCGTCGTCGCCGCGTCGGCGAGCGCGCGCCGCTGCTCGATCTGGGCGGACAGTCCAGGCTGCACCAGCACGGCGACGGTGTCGCCGGCATGGACCGAGTCGCCCTCGTCCTTGAGGAGACGGGAGAGACGTCCGGCGGCGAGCGGGCTCAGCCGGACTTCGCGAATCTCGACCGTCCCCGCGACGGTGAGGGTGTTGCTGGAGCTTGTGCAGGCCGCCGCGACCAGCGCGGCGAGCGCTATCGCCGCGGCGTGCGGGGAGAGCGCAGCCAATTGCCGGGATCCAGTGCGATGCCGCCCTGGCCGCGAATCTCGAAGTGGAGGTGCGGGCCCTCGTCGCTCGACTCGCCGCCGACGTGGCCGATGAGCTGGCCCCGAATTACGCGCTCACCCTGGTGGACGGTCGCGTCCTTGAGATAGGCGTAAAAGGTGTAGTACCCGCCGCCGTGATCGATCAGCACCGACGTCAGGTACAGACCCAGCGGTCCCGCGAGGCTCACCGTTCCGCCGGCGACCGCGCGCACCGCCGTGCCGACGGGCGCCTTGATCCCGATGCCGTGCCGCGGGATGCGCGTGTTGTTGGGGCCGGTCGTGGTGCCGAACGGATAGATGATCGAGCCGCCCCCGTCCACGGGCCAGTCCAGGTTGCCGAGGTCTGCGGTCGTGATGGCGCCGGTCGTCGCCGTCGTGACCCCGCGCGACTCGGCCTCGCGGCGCGCGCGCTCGAGCGTTTCGATCCGGTCGTTGAGGGTGCGCTCGTCGCGGTCCAGGCGCGTGATCCGCTGCTCCGCCTCCCGGGCGTTGCGGCGCGTCTCCCGCAGGTTCGTCTCGCGCTCGTGCTCCAGCGCGAGATAGCGGCCCAGCTCGTCGGTGCGCTCGCGGCGGCGCCGGCCCAGCGTCTCGCGCGCATCGACGAGCAGCTGGCGTTGCCGCGCCACGCGGTCGCGCAGCTTGTTCATGTCGTTGGTGAGCAGGCGATCCTGGCGGCTGACAAGGTAGAGATACTTGTAGCGCGACAGCAGATCACCGAAGCTCTCGGCGGCGAGCAGCACCTGCCAGCTGTACAGCGCGCCGCGCTTGTAGATGTCCACGAGGCGCCGCTCGAGCACGGCCCGCTTCTCGAGCAGCGCGTCCTGCGCGATCAGCAGGTCGACCGTGATCTGGTCGATTTGTGTGCCGAGTCCCGTGATCTGCCGGTCGAGCTCATTGACGATGCGGTTGGTGCTCTGCTTCTGTTGCTCGATGTTCGCGATTTCGTCCGACAGGGAGTGCGCCTGGGTGCGCAGCCGCTCGAGCTCCTGTTCGACCTCGGAGCGCTCACGCTTGATGCTTTCCAGGCGGCTCTGATTCTCTTGCATTTGCTGCTGGTAGGTCGGGCGCTGAGCGGCAGCCGGCTGTGCCACCAACATGGCGACCACGCACCACGCACCACGCACCGTGGCTCTCATACGCGCTTCAGATGTCTGCCGACGCTCAGCGCACTTCCCAGCAAGCCGATCAACGCCCCGAAGGCCACGATCGCCGCGGCCTGTTCTTGCGTGAAGAAGGCGGACTGCAGCAAATACCGATTGATCAATACGTACGCCCCAAACGACAGGCCTATCGCGACGGCCCCCCCCAGCAGCCCCTTGACCGTGCCCTGGAGCAGAAACGGCCGCCGGATGAAGCCGTCGGTCGCGCCCACCAGCCGCATGATCGCGATCTCGCGGCTGCGCTGCAGCACCGCCATGCGAATGGTCGTGCCGATGATGATGATCGCCACCACGGCGAAGGCGGCGCCCACGACGATGCCGACCGCCGCCGCGAGCCCGCGCAGCCGATCGAGCTTCTCGACCCAGTCGCGCCCGAACCGAACGTCATCGACGAACCCGAATCCCCGCAGCCGCTCCGCCACCGCGCTGACGTGGTCGGTGTCGCGGAATCCCGGCTTGAGCTTCACTTCGATGGAGGCGGGGAGCGGGTTGCGCTCCAGTTCCTGCATCACGTCGCGCAGCTCGACGAGCTCGGCCCGCGCGCGGGCGAGGGCGTCGTCCTCGGACACGTACGTCGCGGACTGCACCTCGGGAAAGGCTTCGATGTCTTTGAGGGCCTGCGCGGTCGCTTCGATGGGGGCGCCGGGGAGCAGATAGGCGACGACTTCGACCCGCTCCTCCACGCCGTGCAGCGCGTCCTGCAGATTCACAACCACGAGACCGAAGAGGCCCAGCACGAACAGGGAGAACGCGATCGTCGTCACCGACAGCACGGACAGCAGCGGCGCGCGCTTGAAGATGAGCATCGCTTCGCGGAGCGTGAGGTTCACGGCCCCCCCCCTCCCCCGGTCGCCTGGTCGCGGGACTCGTCCACCGCCGAGTCGTAGACGAGCGCGCCTTCCTGGAGCTCGATCACACGGTACGGCGCCTGGCGCACGAGATCGAGGTCGTGGGTCGCCATGACGACGGCCGTGCCGCTGGCATTAATGTCCCGGAGCAGCTGAAACACGCCGCGGGTCGCGCGCTCGTCCAGGTTGCCGGTGGGCTCGTCGGCCAGCAGCACCGTCGGTTCGTTCACGAGCGCCCGCGCGATCGCCACCCGTTGCTGCTCGCCGCCCGACAACTCGCGCGGGTACGCCTGCGCTTTCGCGGCGAGCCCGACCTGGGTGAGCACGCGCATGACGCGCGCGGGGATCGTCGAGGCGCGCGCGCCCGTGACCTCGAGCGCGAACGCGACGTTTTCCTCCGCGGTGCGGTCCTCGAGGAGGCGGAAATCCTGAAAGACGATGCCGAGCTTGCGCCGCAGCAGGGGGACCTCACGCGGCCGCACGTCGTTCACGTTGTAGCCCGAGACGCGCACGTCGCCCGAGGTCGGGCGCTCCTCGGCGTAGATCAGCTTCATGACCGTCGACTTGCCGGCGCCGGAATGCCCGGTGAGAAACGCAAACTCACCTTTGGCGACGTGGAAGGAGACGTCCTTGAGCGCCAGGCCGCCCTTGGGGAAGGCCTTGAAGACGTTGGTGAACTTGATCACTTAGTGCCGCGCCAGGGCCTGGGCGAAGTCCGCGATGAGATCATCGGGATCCTCCAGTCCCAGGGAAAATCTCAGGAATCCGTCCGGAATGCCAGCCTGCGCCCGCTGTTCCGCCGTGAGACTGGCGTGCGACGTGAGACGCGGCTCCGAGACGAGCGTCTCGACGCCGCCCAGGCTGGGGGCATGGGCCGCGATGGTCAGGGCCTTCAGGAACCGCTCGGCGGCGCGCACGCCGCCCTTCAGCTCGAGCCCCAGCATGCCGCCGAACCCGCCCAGGACCTGTTTCGCCAGCTCGTGATCGGGATGGCTCGGCAGGCCGGGGTAGTGGACCTTCGAGATTCCGTCCTGCTTGGCGCACCACTCCGCGACGGCGACGCCGATCTCATTGTGGCGTTTGACGCGCACCGTCAGCGTGCGCATCCCGCGGTCGATCAACCAGGCGGCGAACGGATCGATCGCCTGTCCCCACACCTGCATGAGGCGGCGCACCTCTTCGACGACTTGATCCGTTCCCGCCACTGCGCCGGCGATCACGTCGGTGTGGCCATTCAGGTACTTGGTGGCCGAGTGGATCACGAGATCTGCGCCGTGCTCGAGCGGGCGATAATTCACCGGCGAGGCAAACGTCGAATCCACGATCAGCGCGAGCCCTTCCGCCTTGCACAGCGTCGCCACGGGCTCGAGGTCGATCACGCGCAGCAACGGGTTGGTAGGCGTTTCGAGGAACACGCCGCGCGTCGTCTTGCGCATGGCGCGCTTCCACGCGCGCGCCTGCGTGGGATTCACGAACGTGACGTCGATCCCGAGCTTCCCGAATTCTTCGCGGAACAGGCGGGAGACGCCGCCGTAAATCCACTCGCTCGCGAGCAGGTGGTCGCCCGGCCGCAGCACCGCCAGATGGGCGAGCGCCGTCGCGCCCATGCCGCTCGCCAGAAACAACGCGGCATCCGCGCCCTCCAGCAGCGCCAGCTTCTTGCCGATGTCGACCTGATTGGGGTTGTTGCCGTAGCGCGTGTAGAGGACTTCGGCGCTCGAGCCGACGGGATTGGTGAACGTCGCGCTTTGGAAGAGCGGGGGAGCGACGGCGGTCCAGTCGGCGCGCGCCTTGGGATCGCCGTGAATCGCGCGGGTGGAAAGTCCGAGGCGGCGGCGTTTCACGCCGCGGTGAGACGGATGGAGCCCCCCGGAATGCGTGCGGCCAGCCGCCGCTCGACCAGCTCGTCGAGCAGCGCCGGGGCCGGCTCACTGGCGCCGAGCCCCTCGAGCGCACCGTCGGCGCGCTCGCAGAGCACCGCGAGCCCGGCACCGGCGAGCACAGGTTCGATCGCCTCGCGGTGCGCGTCCGTCAGCCCGCGGAGCAACAGCACCTTGACCTTGTCCCGCACCAGCTTCGCCACGATCTCGTCGGCGCAGGAATAGTCGAGGCAGCCGACGCCGGTGAAATCCATCACGGCGACGGTGCCGGGAAGAAGATCCCGCTCGATGTTCTCGCGCACCGCGCGGCCCGTGGGCCGCGTAACGAGGTCGGTGTAGAATCCGGCGACCGCCTGCTGCAGTACCGCCTGGACCATGATGTGTGGAATCACTGCTTCGACGGCCCCCCCGGCCCTTTCTCTGCTACTTGTTCCGGAATGATGAGCAGTACCTGCGATCCAGGAAACGCCGGCAACCCGTCCTTCAGCGGGACATCGTCGTCCCAGCGCGGCACGATGGCGATGCGGGCGGTGCCGCTGCGGATTGCGACCTTGCCTTCCCACCGCGCGAGGTAGCGCCGAATGCCGGCGAGTCCCTGGCCGCGTCCCGGATCGCGAAAGCGGCTCGTGCCTTGAATCAGCGCGGCCTCCAGCGCTGCGGCATCGCCCCAGCGCTCACCAAACCGCCGGCCTTGAGTTGGCTCCAATGAATGCCGGAATCCGACACCGGCGTCCGCGACCGCGATCACCACCACGCGGCGCGCCAGCTTGCGCCGCCAGTTGTACGCCTGCACCGCAACCCAGCCGCCGGTGCCCGCGTGCTCCACAATATTCTGACAAGACTCCGAAAGCGCCATAGCGAACCCCATGGTTGCCTTGGGATCGAGTCCCAACTCTGAGCTGAGGATCGCCGACGCCCGTTGTTGAATCGTGCTCACGACGGCGTGCACATCTTCGGCGGCTCGGACGGGCGTCACCGGCAGCAACACCTCACTCTCCACGGCCACCTTCACCTTCGGCACCTTGCCGTGCACCTCGAACAGGTCGGCTGCCTCCCGAAAAAATCCGGCGCGCGCCCAGTAGCTCACGACGTCGGGGTTGGCCGGCGCGGTGAGCAGCGGGCGCTCGCCCTTGCGGGCGGCCGCCTCTCCCGCGGCGAGCAAGCCCACGAGACCGTACGGCGACGCCCATTCTGCGGCGTGCGCGTCGAACAGCAGACGTTCGCCGTCCACGGCCTGCGCGTAGGAGGCCGCAAACTGGTCGAAGGAGCGGTCATCGAACTGTGTCGGCACTTCGACCAGGCGCGTCATGCCACAGAGAGCTTGCCCATCAGGTGGTCGCGCAGCCCGCTGGCGCCATGGTGGCTGAGATTCCGGGCGCCGAGCTGCGTGCCGGTGCGCAGGGCCTCTTCGAGGCTGGCACCGGCGAGGAGCTTCGCGGTGACGGCGCCGCCAAACACGTCCCCGCATCCCGTGGGATCGCTGACCTGATCGAACGCCGGTGGATGTATCGTCGGCGCCGCAATGAGCTCGGTGCGGATCGGGTTTCCGGTGAAGTACGCCGCGCCTCGTTTGCCGAGCGTGACGCACAGCGCGGTGCAGCCCTGGCGCAGCGCGTCCGCGGCGATGGCGAGGGGGTCGGACCCCAGCTGGCCCATCTCGTCCTCGTTCAGCTGCACCACAGTGAAGCAGCCGAACCACGCGGGCGCCTCGGGCAGGGCGCGCGGCACACGCATGCCGTTCGGTTCTTTTCCGAGGAACAGGCTGTGCAGATCCGCATACACGAATCTGGGAAAGCCGCGCCGCAGCAGCTGCGCGGTCTCGAGATTCATCTCGTATCCGGAAATGAAGTTGATGTAGAGCGCATCGAGGTCCTGGACCAGCGGTCCCAGCTCGGCCCACGTCCAGGGTGGCACGCCGCCGGACATCTGCTCGCAGCGTCGCTCCGCCGATTCGTAGCGCAAGGTCACCCGATTGTTCGGTTCGGGGACCTCTAAAAACCGTGCGTGGTGCGTGGTGCGTCGGAGTGTTCGCAGAAACTCATTGGCTTTCGGCGCGAGGTCACGGCCGACCTTGATGACCGGCACGATCTGCCAGTCGTCGGCCAGCGTCGCGTCGAGCGCCGCGAGCGCGTAGGAGATGCCGCCCCACTCCAGCACGGCGGCCTGGACGGGATCGCGGCCGTGGATCGTATCCCAGACCATCGACCCGACCACACCCAGTCGCTTCAGCGCAGTCCCCAGTGTTTTTGAATGAACACGGCCGCGGCGCCGAACACCCCGGCGGTCCCCGGAAGCGTCCCCGGCACGATCTTGCAGGCTTCCCACGCCGGCTTGAACGCCCGTCGCTTGACCTCGGTACGCAGCGGTTGAAAGAGCTTGTCGCCCGCCTGCGTGACGCCACCGCAGATCACAACGATTTCCGGGTTGAAGATATTGACGAAGCTGGCGACGGCCGCGCCGAGCAGCGCGGCGGTCTCGCGTACGACCTCGAGCGCCCACGCGTCGCCGTCGTTGGCGGCCTCGTAGACGATCTGGGCCGTGAGCTTCGAGAGATCGCCCTGCACGTACTGCGCCAGCGACGTCTCCACGCCCGACTCGACGCCTTCGATCGCTCGCTCCGCGATCGCCGGCCCGGAGGCATAGGCCTCGATGCAGCCGTAGTTCCCGCATTTGCAGCGCCGGCCGTTGGCATCGATCGTGACGTGCCCGAATTCGCCGGCGACGTCGGTGACCCCATGATAGATCTCACCGTCGATGACGATGCCCCCGCCGATCCCCGTGCCGAGCGTGAACCCGATGACGTACTTCGCACCGCGCGCCGCACCGCGCCACCATTCGCCGAAAATCGCGCAGTTCGCGTCGTTGTCGAGCGTCGCGGGCAGACCGAGCCCTTCGCTGACGCGATCGCGCAGCGGCATGTTCGTCCAGCCGAGGTTCGGCGTGAGGAGGACGACGCCCGTCTTCGTGTTGAGCGGACCCGGTGAGCCGATGCCGACGCCTTCGACCTTCTTGCCCGATTCCGCAATGCAGGCCTTCGCGAGTTTCACGATGCGCGCGGTGACAAGATCTGCGCCCTGCGCCGCGAGGGTCGGCTCCGACACGACGCCGTGAATCTCGGAGCCGTCCTCAGCGAGGACTCCGGCGACCAGATTCGTCCCTCCGACGTCAATCCCGACGACGTAACGCACCAAGTCCCTCGATGGCCGCGAACACGGCCGGAACAGTGAGCTCGCGCATACAACGGTGATGGCCCAGCGGGCAGCGCGGCGGACCATGCGACGAGCAGGGCCGGCACTGCAGGCTGTCGATGCCCAATGCCACATCGCCAGGGCGAAGCGGACCAAACCCGAACTCGGTCGCGGTCGGACCGAACAACGCTACGACCGGCGTCCCCATCGCGGTCGCCAGATGCAGAGGCGCGCTGTCGTTCGTCACCAGCGCATTGGCCCGCCCGATCAGTGCCGCCGACTCCCGCAACGTCAGGCGCCCGCAGGCATTCACGGCCGGACGGCCGGACGGCCCGACGGCCGAAACGATCTGATCTCCGAGTTCGACGTCGTCTTTGCCACCCACCACAACAACAGCCACACGTTCACCAAGCCGTGCCGCCAGCTGCGCGTAGTACGGCCACCGTTTGCTGCCCCAAATCGATCCGGGGGCGATCGCAACGAACGGCCCCTCGATCAGGCGGGCTGCCGCCTCCTCATCCTCCGGCGTTGCCCGCAGTTGGGGAGGATAGACGCCCGGGGCGCCGTCCGCGAGGGCCATCAGCCGGACAGTTTCGTGACCCGTTCGGGGCTTGGGACGAGCCTCTGTATAGAGGAAGGACCAGCCGCCCGCGAACCCGATTCGTGTTGGAATGCGGGCCAGAAACGCTAATGCGGCGGTCCGGAGCGATCGATGCGGCAGGTACGCGCGCGCATCCCCCTCGCCGTTCAAACGCCGCGCCAGATTCCGCACGCCGCCCCACCCGCCGTCGGTCCCGCGTTTGTCGTAGGGAATCACCGTCCGGACCGCGGGATGCGTTTCCAGCAGGGGCGCCGCCACCGGCGTCGTCACGACGTCGACCGGACCATGCAGCGCGGCGAGGGCGGATAACAGCGGCGTCGTCAGCACGACGTCGCCCAGGAATGCGGTTTGAATGACGAGGGTCGGCATGGCGTAGGGGGAATCTTACGCCGCTTTGCCGGGATCAGCGACGGATGCGGCGAATCTCGCTCAGGAAGACCAGCCTGACGGAAAACGCGAGCCCCTTGTTGTGGATCGGCCACGTCAGCTCTGAATGGCCGGTGAAGTAATACTGCAGCTCGGGGATGATCGCGACACGGCTCGCGCTGAGCTGCAGCGCGAGCCCAGGGGCGGCAAAGAATTCCTTGGAATACTCGGCGAGGCTGTTCGGCGGGGCGCCGCTGTGCTGTGCGAACTGTACCATGCCGATCCCCATACTCGGCCGCAGCTCGATCAGGCCCCCGCGCAACGGGATCTGCACGTCGAAGTCGGTTGCGAACACCTGGGCGCGGTTGTTCACGGCTCCCCCACTGGTCGCGCCACCATAGTAGATCCAGCGCAGGCCGACGTAGACCAGCCGGCCGGGTGCCACACCCAGTACCAGACCGCCTCCGCCCCGGTAGGGGTCCCTCATCCCGTAACTACCGATCACACCGACCTGTAACTCGCCCAGCTGCGCCGACAATGCGGTCGGTGCGCCGCATACCAACGCGATGAGCAGAGCCCGTTTCATACGCCGTCTTTCGCGATGCGGGCGATGCGGCGCCGCAGCTCGCCGACCGGCGGGAGTAGCCGGTCCAGCGTCGCTCGATCATCCACCCACGTCACGGTGCCGACCATGAACACGAGATCCACCAGGGGTATGAGTGATGTCGCTCCCGTAAATACGACGGCCACTTCGCCGTCCATGAAGATTCCGCGATAGTCCTGATTCTGCGACCCCACCACCGCGTAGCTCGCCCCCTTCGCGGCCGCGGGGCCCGCTGACAGAATCTGCTCGGCGATCAGCTCGAGCGAGTCCGTGAGCGCCCGGGCCCCGGCCTGCTCGGACGAGCCTGGGGCATACGTCGCCCCGCGATAACGCAGATAAGTGGTCATGAATCGCGGCCACTGCGGCGCAGTGGTGACGGTGTTCCAGAACGCGCCCGTGGCGAGGAACTGGACCTTCTGATGCAGCTTGGGCTGGCCGCTCGAGTCCCCCGGCGTGGTGACGCCGTTCGATCTTCGGCCGGCATCCGCGACAACCGGGACGAGGCCGGGCGCGAACGGCATGAGCTCCTTGAGGAACGGACTCTCACTCACCTGACGGGCCCAGCGGTCCTCGCGACTTGCAAAGCCACTGGTGTCGACCGGGAGCGCGTACAATCCCGTGTGGAGCGCCCCTCCGGCACGCTCGATCGCTCCTCCCAACTCGCCCCGGACGAGCAACAGGCGCGTGAACAGCTCATGCGCCCGCATCAGCTGCGGAAACCCGCCGCTCGGTGCGTTGGCGCTCGCCGGCGCGATGATGATCACGCGGACGCCGCGCAGCGATGCTCCCACCAGCACCGAACCATAGAACGTCGCATTCCAGAGCGCGTCGGGCACTGTGATAACCGAACCCGGCGGCATCAGCGAGTAGAGCAGCGCCTTCGCGGCGTTCAATGACTTCGCGAGATAGCCCGTCTCATTCACGAGGGCCACGGCGCGCGTATGAAACAGGACGGCGTCGGGAGAGACCGGCAGGCCCGCGGCGAGTGTCGCCCGCGGCGCGGCGCGCAGCGGCGCTGGTATGTCCTCGACGGCGATGCCCTGGCTCGTCAGGAGCTCTCTCGCCGCTTGCTTGAGTTGCAGCAACACCGGGCCCTGCAGCAACAGCGACCGGTCGTCCCAGCCGGGCCCGAGGTAGTGCTCGCCCACGCCCATCCCCGTGAGGATGCCGACGCCGCCATACGGATCGTCTTCACTGACATCCCGAAACGCGATCTTGCGGTGATCACGCATCACGTCGTCGGGATAGCCGAAGACGCTCGAGATCAGGCCGCCGCTCCAGAACGACGCGTCCACGCGATTCGTGATGTTCACGTGGACCTTGATCCGGTTGTGGAGCCACGCGTCGCCGTATTCTCGTGCCTCTGCTTGCAGCACCCGCGAGTGGTGCACCGCGTCCCGGAGCCGGTCCAGCGCGTGACCGAGCCGGGCGGCGTCGCTGGAGGACCCCAGGTGGCCGTCGGCGTGCAGCGGGTCCTCCAAAATCGTCATGAGCAGGCGTGACTTGCGCCCCTCGTAGTAGTGCTGATCGTGAAAGATAAAAAACAATGGCAGCGTCCCCGTGGAGTCATACGCCTCGACCCGCTCTGCGAGCGTGGTGAGGTATCCGTCTACCACCTGCGCGAGCGACGCTTGATCCAGCGTGCCGGCCGCGTTGAGGGCGGGGAAGTCGTGGACCCAAAGGACGTGGTAGGCTCGAGTCTCGCGGATCATCCGCAACAACTCCCAGTGGAACTGGAGGTTGGCGACGTACGTGAGCCGGTTGTGATCCGTGAACGTCGCGCCCGTCACGCGTTCGAGCAGGGCGTCGAGCTCGGCCTGCTCGTCATGTTCCTCGGGAAGGAGGCCATACTGCAGCGGCAGCCATACGAGACGGGGATCGTCCCACGCCTTGGCCGCCTCGCTCCGCTGCGTTTCGAGGATGTCGGTCAAGCGCTCGAACACGAACAACACGTCTTCAATCCGGTCGGCTGGTACGAGACCCGATTTGGACACCCAGCGGCTGAACCGTCCCCGCGCGGCGACGCCGAGGGCCTTCAAGGTGTCATTGCGTTTCTTGCGGCCCAGCAGGGCATCGTAAGGAATGAGCACTTCGGCGAGCAGAATCCGGCGGCCGTTGCGGGCCAGCTCCTGTCCGGCCGCTGCGCTGCCGGCGGCCACGGAAAACGCGTGCTCCATCTGCGCGTGGAAGAATCGGACTTCCTGCTCCGCGCCCCGAATCGCGAGGTGTGCGCGGAGGTCAGCGAGATAGCGAGCGGTGCGGGCGAGTGCGACGGTCTCGCTGCGTCCATCCTGGTCGAGAAACGGGATCACGAGCCGGCGCAGCCACGTGGCCGACTCTGACAGGCTGTCGAGCTCCGCGTGCAACAGAGAATTCGCCGGCACGTGCGCTTCCGGTGTGTGGAAGGGTGCCGCCACGACGACATAGTCCTGAATTGGCCGGTTGCGTCCCGCGAGCGGATCGTGCAGCGGGGCGGATACCCCCAGCACGAAGCTGTGGCCGAGCGTGGGGTAGTAATCCAGACGCAGCATCGTGCCGCGCGTCAGAAACCCGCCACGCCGAACCGGAGTGTGAACCGTGAGGAGCAAATCGAGGCGGCCGCTCCGGAAGTTGTAATCGGGCCCGACGCCCGTGCTGAGGTAGGGGACCTGGAGCAAGGCGCGAGCGCCGGCCTCCGCTTTACTCCCTCGGGCGCCGATGTATCCCTCGAGCCCAAATTCGACCAGCTTCGTGACGGGGTTCATCGAGGCGCGGTAACCGCCGCCCCACGCCCGGATCATGAGATCTTTGGAGGTCCCACCGAGATACGCACCGCCGCCCAGACCGAGCTGCCAGTGCCACAGCAGAGGTTGACCGAGCGAAGCGGTCCACCCGCCGACTTCGGGAGTTCGGATGGTCTGCGCGCGCGCCCCCGCCGCCGCCCCGGAGCTGAGCAGCACTGCGGCGACGCAAACCCCGACCGCGCATCGAGCCACACTCGCCCCTTCCCGAGGCTGAATCTGATGTAACGTCAGTATCTCCACCCCACAAGGCGATACTCGCGTCCCGACTCGCAAAACACGAAGAGACGAAGCGCACGCGGTTTCACCTCGAGGTCTGCCACGGCGCGAATATCGATCCATGCCACGCGTTGCTCGGTCGGGAGCCCGGCGAGGAGGTTCTCCGCACACGCTCGCCACGGCGGCAGATGGATCGTTCCGCTACCGACGTTCGAGAGACTGGCACTTGCCGTCGTGACGACAGACCAGGATGCGCGAATGCGGTACGACCGGGGTCCCGCGGCCGCCAGGCCTTCCCCAACCATCAGATCTCGGAACTCGAGCGTTTGCTCCTGGGCGGCGCGACCGATCGCGAGTCCGTCGAATGCCGTCACGCGGCTATACCAGTGGCGGATCGTGGCGAGGCGGCGTGCTTCCAGCATCTCGATGAGCGCCCGCGCCCGGCCCGAGTCGGTCGGCTGCGCGGCCCACACGGCGGCGGCAATCTGCTCGTTCGAAATGCCGCCGACGCGCTTGGCGCCCCAGTAGCCGTCGCGCGTCGTGCGACGCGCAAATGCCGCATTGGGGAAAAGCGGTGTCCAGCTTGCGGGATCGAACTCCGCAGCGCCGGCCCGCTCCCACGGCACGGCGTAAAACCCCAGGGTCAGCAGGCGACTGCCGATCTTCCCCGCGTCCCACGTCGCCTCGCTCCCGGAGCGCGTGCGCTTGGGGCGCCCGCCCGCCTCGGCGTCGAGGGCGGTTTCGAGTCCAAGGAGGTAGTGGCGGACCGCGGGCGTGCCGCCTTCGATGCCGACGTCGAGCGTTGTGCCCCGAAACAACCCCGTGTGGTTGAGCCACGCCGCCACCACG
>WNFK01243461.1_pt1 | contig 19510 bp, 23 predicted proteins | sample 5400281 | NCBI WGS metagenome assembly WNFK01 (sample SAMN13153350, study PRJNA577476) | soil metagenome | isolation source: 20 cm soil on Douglas fir-dominated hillslope | place: USA:California | collected 2013-09-17
CTGCGTCGACGCGATCGACGCCGAATGGCAGGCGGCACTGGACGCGACGGACGGGCCCGAGCGTCACAGCTTCAGTCGCGTCACTCCGACCTCGGCCCTGACCATGACGAGGAATGCCAGTACGAACACCACGTACATCATCACCTACACCTGCCTGCCGGACTCCCTCCGCCCACCCGAGCCGAAGGGGAAGTGAGGCGCGGTCCTCAGGGCGCGAGGGTGACGACCAGCTCGCCACCACGGTGGGCGACGGACAGCGGCTCGAGCCGGGTCCCCGGACACGGTCCCTCCACGCAGATCCCGGTGTCCGGCGCGAAGACCGCGCCGTGGGTGGCGCAGATCAGGTATCGGCCGTCCTCGGTGAAGAACTCGTTGGGCCACGCATCGAGCGGGGTGCCCGCGTGCGGGCAGCGGTTGACGTAGGCGTGATGGCCGCCGTCGTGGTTGACGAGGAAGCCGCGCACGGTGCGTCCGCGCGCGCGGAGGTCGAAGGTGACGGTCTGGCCCGGTCCGAGCGCGTCGGCGGGGCACCGCCAGGTTGCCTGGCTCTCCGTCGGCTCCACGCAGAGGTTCTATCAGATCGATCCGGACGGGGCAAACGCGCCCGCGCCGGCCGGACCGCTCCCGCCCGCGTGGTACGATGAGCCGGTCATGCCCGTTTCGCCCCTCGCCGTGGAGGCCCACGACCTCGCCAAGACGTTCCGCAGCGGATGGCTGCGTCGCCGCGAGACGCCCGCGCTGCGCGGAGCGAGCCTGCAGGTCGAGCGCGGCGCCATCTTCGGCCTGCTCGGACCCAACGGGGCGGGCAAGACCACGCTGCTCTCCATCCTGGCCACGCTGCTGCTACCCGATCGCGGCTCGGCCACCATCCTCGGCCACGACGTGGTGCGCGAGGCCTTCGCGATCCGCCGGCGGCTCAACATGGCGAGCGGCAACGCCTCGTTCGTGTGGAGCCTGCGGCCGGCCGAGGTGCTGGCGTTCTACGGCCGCCTCTACGGCCTGCACGGACGGAGCCTCCGGACGCGGGTGGCCGAGCTGCTCGATCGGTTCGAGCTAACCCCGCACCTCAAGACCGAGTACAACGAGCTCTCGACCGGGCTCAAGCAGCGGCTGGCGCTGGCCAAGGCCCTGCTCAACCGGCCGGAGGTGCTCTTCCTGGACGAGCCCACCCTGGGCCTCGATCCGGACGTGTCGATCCGGATCCGCGCCCAGATCGCGGAGCTGCGGCGACGCGAGGGCACCACGATCATCCTGACCACCCACTACATGCGGGAGGCCGACGAGCTCTGCGACCGGATCGCGTTCATCAAGGGCGGCCGCATCCTCGCCGAGGGCTCGCCGGACGAGCTGAAGCGCCAGATCCGCATCGGCGACGTGGTCGCGCTGCGCCTGGATCCGGCCGCGCCCGCCGGGCTCGCCGACCTCGCGGGGGTGCTCCAGGTGCAGACGCGCGGGGATCGCATCGAGTGCACGGTGGACTCGGCCGAGAAGCGGCTCTCCGAGATCCTGCGCTGGCTCGTGGAGCAGCACGTGGTGATCCGCGACTGCCAGGTGCACGAGCCGGAGCTCGAGGAGGTCTTCGTTGAGCTGGCGCGCTGAGCCGATCGCCGCGGGCGCGGGCGCGGCCGAGTGGTGGATGGAGGAGTGGGGCCGCCTCTCCGCGTTCGCCTACCGCAACCTGGCTCTCGCACGGCCTGCTCACCCGCTTCCTCGACCTCACGCCCCAGATGACCGCGTTCATCCTGGTCGGTACCGTCGCGCTCTCCGCGGTCCAGGTCTGTCAGCTCGACGTGGCCTACGCGGTGCTGTTCGACATCTGGTCCAAGTCGATGAAGCATCAGTTCCTCACCCCGGTGCGCATCCACCACTTAGCCCTCGGCTCGTGGGTCGTCGGGGTGGGGCGGGGGGTGATCGTGTGGGCGCTCATGGCGGTCATCGGCGGCCGCGCCTTCGGCTTCGACTTCCTCGGGGCGGGCGGGATGCGCGTGACCCTCTTCCTGCTGGGCTGCTTCCTGACCGCCCTCGTCATCGGCCTCCTCGTGTGCGCCCTGGTCCTGCTCTGGGGCACGCGGGCCGAGACCTCGGCGTGGGCGGCGGTGAACTTCTTCGTGATGCTCTCCGGCATCTACTACCCGGTCTCGGTGCTGCCGGGCTGGGTGCAGACCATCTCGGCCGGCATCCCGCTCACCTACTTCCTCGACGGGATCCGGGCCGGCTACGGCTTCCCGCCTCGCTTCGCGCATCCGTTCGCGATCGGCTTCGCGCTCTCCCTGCTCTACGCGGTGCTCGCCCACTGGGCGCTCGCCGCCGCGGTGACCCGCTCGCGCCGCACCGGGCTCCTGCTCAAGCTCTCGGAGTGAGCGTGCCCGACGCCTCGCTCTGTTCGGTGATGCTGCTGGGCCTGTTCTTCGGCGTCCAGCACGCGACCGATCCCGACCACGTGGTGGCGGTCGCCACCATCGTGGCCCGCACCCGCCGCTTCGGCGCGGGCGCGCTGGTGGGGGCGTTCTGGGGCGTGGGCCACACCGTGACCGTCACCGCGGTGGGCATCGCCGTGGTCGTCTTCAACCTGGCCCTGACCCCGCGGGTGACCCTGTCGCTCGAGATGCTGGTGGCGATCATGCTGATCGCGCTCGGCGTGGCCCGCATCGTGTGGGTGTTCCGCGACTCCGATCCGGTGCCGGTCTCCCACCTGGGCGAGCCCCACGCGCACCGCGACGGCGCCTCGCTCCACAGCCACGCCCACGCCCACGCGGCCGGGGTGCACCGCCACCCGCACGTTCACCCACCCATCCGCCTCCTGCGTGCGCTCCAGACGGTCGGACCGGCCCAGGCCCTGCGCTCGGCCCTGGTGGGCCTCGTGCACGGGCTGGCCGGCAGCGCGGCGGTCGCCCTGCTCGTGCTCTCGACCATCCAGGGCACCAGGCAGGCGATCGCGTACCTGCTGGTCTTCGGGGCCGGCACCATCCTCGGCATGACCGCGATCACCGGGGTGCTCTCGCTGCCGTTCACGATCCGCGCACCCCGCCTGGAGCGCTCGCGGCGGGCCCTGACCCTGGCCACCGGCGCGCTGTCGCTGGGGTTCGGGCTCTACATGGTCGGCCTGCTGCTCGGCCGGATCCCGGCCGGGCACCCGTGAGGAAGGCTAGTAGCCGACTCCGCGAGCCATGAGGCTCGCCACGAACACCATCACCACCACGATCGCCAGCTCGATGTGGTTGATGGTGTACAGGGTACGGGCCGCGCTCGTGTCGATGGCCTCCCCGCGGCCGAGCTTGATGCGCCACCGGATGAAGGTGATCATCGGGCGGATCTCGAGCAGGAGCACGACGAGGAACAGCGCCATCTTGGTCCAGAAGAGGGGCGAGTGCAGGTAGAAGTCGGCGCCCTTCTCGAGGCCGGCGAAGGCGCGGAGGAGGCCGGTGACGATCCACAGCAGCGCCGCGATGCCCCACACGTTGTCGGCGGCCAGCAGCCGCCGCAGCCCGTCGGCGTCGAGCGGGCCCTTGAGCGCGCGCCCGCGCAGGAACACCGCGGGCAGCCCGATGGCCAGCGCGAGCACGTGCAGGGAAGAGACCAGGGCGGAGAGCATGGGTGAAGCCTAGCACGGCGGTCGCCCTCGCCGTCCTCCTGCTGGGCGCCGCCGGCTGCGCGACGTACCCCGGCGGGGCGGACGTGCCGTTCCTGGTGACGCCCCCCGAGATCGTCGACCAGATGCTCCGCCTCGCCAAGGTGGGACCGGCCGACACGGTCTACGATCTGGGATCGGGCGATGGCCGCCTCGTGATCGCGGCGGTCCGAGACTTCGACGCCCGGGCCGCGATCGGGGTCGAGATCGATCCCACCCTCGTGGCCCGGAGCCGCGAGTACGCGCGCCAGGCCGGCGTCGCCGATCGGGTGACCTTCCTCGAGCAGGACTTCTTCCAGGCGGACCTCGCGCCCGCCAGCGTGGTGACCCTCTACCTCACGCGCGAGGTGAACATGCGGCTCGCCCCGAGGCTCCGGTCCGAGCTCCGGCCGGGCACGCGGGTGGTCTCGTTCGACTTCGACATGGGCGACTGGGAGCCGCGCGCGATGATCCGGGTGGACGTGAACGGCCGCGCCACCCCGGTCTACCTCTGGGTGGTGCCGGAGCGCTGAGACCTCCGGCTAGCGGGCGAGGAACTTGCGGACCGCGCCCGCGATCCCGGCCGCGTCCAGGCCGTGCTTGGCGTAGAGCCCCTTGAAGTCGCCGGACTCCCCGAAGGTCGTGACCCCGATGCGCTTGAGCGGGGTCGGCATCACCTCCGAGAGCAGCTCGGCCACCGCGCTCCCGAGCCCGCCGTTGATACTGTGGTCCTCCACCGTCACCACGTGCCCGGTGCGGCCGGCGGAGCGCAGGATCGTCTCCTCGTCCAGGGGCTTGATGGTGGCCACGTTGACGATCTCGGCCTGGATGCCCTCCGCGGCGAGCGTCTTGGCCGCCTCCAGCGCGTACCACACCGGGCCGCCGCTGACCAGCACCGTGACGTCGTGGCCCGGGCGGAGCACGTCGCCCTTGCCGAACCGGAAGCGGTACGACGCCTCGTGGACCGGCTCGAGGTTCTGGCGGGTGAGACGGAGGTAGATCGGGCCGGGATGCTCGACCGCGTAGGCCACCGCCTGCCGCGTCTCGATCTCGTCGGCGGGCTGCACGATCGGGATGTTCGGCAGGGAGCGGAGGCAGGCGATGTCCTCCAGGCCCATCTGGGTGTAGCCGTCCTCCCCGATCGCGACTCCCACGTGCGTTCCGACGAGCTTGACCGGCGCTTCGGTGTAGGCGACCGACACCCGGATCGTCTCGAAGCGCCCCACCAGGAAGCAAGCGAACGAGCACGCGAAGGGCACGCGGCCGGTGAGGGCCAGCCCCGCGGCCACGCCGATCATGCCCGACTCCGCGATGCCCAGGTCGAACGCGCGCTCCGGATACTTCTTGGCGAAGGCGCCGGTCATGGTCGACTTCGAGAGGTCGGCGTCGAGGGTGACGATCCGTTCGTCCCGCCCGCCGAGCTCGATCAGCGCTTCTCCGAACGCGGCGCGCGAGGCCTTGCCCGCCATCACTTCTTCCCCAGTGCGATGAGCTCAGCGACGATCGGCGCGGCCCACGCCGGCACCGGCTCGCCCACGATCTCCCGGATGGCGCGCACCGCCTCCTCGGGCTTCGGGGCCTTGCCGTGCCACTCCGGATCGTTCTCCATGAACGAGACTCCCTTGCCCTTGACGGTGTGCGCCACGATGAACGTGGGCGCGCCCTTGGTGGCCTCCGCCTGGTCGAGGGCCTTGTCCACCTGGGCGATGTCGTGCCCGTTGACCTCGAGCACCGGCCAGCCGAACGCCTTGAGCTTGTCGGTGATCGGCTCGAGGTCGAGGATCTTCTTCACGAAGCCGTCGAGCTGGATGCCGTTGTAGTCGAGGATGACGCAGAGGTTGTCCAGGTGATGATTCGGGGCCCCGAGCTTGGGCGCCGACATCAGCGACTCCCACACCTGGCCTTCTTGCGTCTCGCCGTCGCCCAGCACGCAGTAGACACGCGCGCCCTTCCCCCCGAGCTTGAGCCCCAGCGCCATGCCCACCGCCACCGAGATGCCCTGGCCCAGGGAGCCGGTGGCCGCCTCGACCCCGGGCAGGGCCACGCGGTCCGGATGGCCCTGGAGCGGGCTCCCGAGCTTGCGGAGAGTGATCAGCCGGTCCATCGGGAAGAAGCCGGTCCGCGCCATGCAGTAGTACTGGGCGGGAACGCAGTGCCCCTTCGAGAGGATGAACCGATCGCGGTCCTCCCACTGCGGCCGGGCCGGATCGAGGCGCAGGCGATTGAAATAGAGATGGCGTGGGTCAGCATCCGGAGGATCTGCACCCGTCCTTCGCGCGCGATGGTCTCGAGCTTCGCCACGTCCGGATTCGCCATCAGTCCAGTCCCTCCATGAATCCTGCGATTGCGTCCGCGTGCACGCCGGTCACCGCGATGGTCGGCGCGTACACGATCTCGTCCGCGCCCCACACGAGCGTGCCCTTCGCGTCCTTCGTGGTGCCCACCACCGCGCCGAGCAGCCGCGTGAGGTTGTCGTTGATGCGGAGCGTGTTCGCCTTGAGCGGCGCCGCGATCCGACCGTCGCGGATGATAAAGGAATCCCCCACCACCGTACAAGTGAAGTCTCCCGCTCGCAACCCGTTGATCGGGTACGTGTACCAGATGCGGCCGACGTAGAGCCCGTCGCGCACGCGGGCGAGCAGCCGGTCGAGAGGAACCGCGTGGCGGCCCTCGATCACCACGTTGGTGGCCGACGTGCCGGGCGTGGTCTCGAAGGAGCGGCCCGCCCCGTCGTAGCGGAAGCCGTTGCGCGGCCGGAGCGCGGCCGCCGCGGAGGCGGGCTCCACCCCGAGCTTCTGTCGTCCCTCGGGATCGTGCAGGAGCCGCTCCGTGTCGTACCAGTGGCTGAGGAGGCCCACCAGCACGCCGTCCTTGATCAGGTCCGTCCGCCCGGTCGGCAGGCCCTCGCAGGTGATGCCGCGGGAGCCCGCGAGCCCGGGCATCGCTCCGTGGTCGTAGATGCTGAGCCCCGCCGCGGCGACTGGCTTGCCGAGGCGGCCCAGGAACGGGGTGCTCGAGGAGAAGAACGACCCCGCCTGGCACGACGGCACGATCAGGTTGTTGCAGAGATCCGCTACCGGCTGGGGACCGAAGACCACCGTGTAGTCGCCCGACTCCACGCGGGCCCCGTCGATGGCGGCCACCGCGTTCTCCGCCGCCTCGCTGCCCGCCTCGTCGGTGAAGTGCTCGAGCCGCGTGCACACGCTCCCGCCCGAGCCCTTCGCGTCGCGCGCCTCGACCATGGCGGTGGTGGAGGCGGACATGAAGGTCGCGTCGTCGGCCTGCGGCTCCGGCATCGCGCTGGAGGCGATCGCGATCCGCTCCTGCCGGATGCTGACGTCGCCGCCCAGGATGAGGCCCAGACGCTTCAGCCCGGCCTCGTCGGGCACGAGATCCGCGAGCCGCGAGGAGGCCATGAAGGCGCGCAGGCCGCCGGAGACGACCTTCCAGCCCGCCTCGACCAGCTCCGCGTCGGTGATGTCCATGAGACGCGGGTCGTGGTAGCCGGTCAGTGTGCGCGGCTCCCCGGTGGGCCGCGGCAGCGAGCGGAACGCGGGGTCGTGCACCGCGGCCTGGCGGGCCTTGGCGAGCGCGCGCCGCGCGCCGTCGGGGGTGAGATCGCTCGGCTCCGATCCGAAGCCCAGGAGCGGCCGGCCGTCCGGGCCGTCGAAGACCGCGTGCACCCCGAGCCCGGTCATCTCGGTGGACTTCGGCTCCTCCACCCCGTTGCACGCGATGTGGGAGGTGTAGTTGAGGCGGGTCAGCAGCGCGCGGTTCAGCGCCGCGAACACCTCGACCTCGCGGACCCCCGGCTCGGCGGAGAGGCGCGCGAGGGCCTCCCCGACCGCCCGTCGGAGATCCACGGGCGTATCAGGCCCCGCCGGTGAGGACGGCGCGGCTCCGCAGGGTGGGCCCGCCGTTGCCGAGCTTGCGCGTCTGCATCGGCTGGCCCTTGCCGCAGTTCGGGATGGGGTAGAGCCGGAAGTCGCGGCCCACCCCGTCGACGTGCATCAGGTAGTCGCGGCTGTCCGCCATGATGCCCCCGTCACGGAAGAGCGGCCCGATCTCGCCCCGCCGGATCTCGTAGACCTTGCGCGCGGAGATCCGGAAGTTCTCCCGGCTCTCCGCGATGGACGGGGTGCGGTGCCCCACCAGGTAGTAGCCGTGGTCGATCTCCCGGATCAGCTCCTCCGGGTCGCGCTCGCCGCCCGCGAACACGGTGGTCGACATGCGGACCAGCGGGACCAGCTGGGCGTCGGTGGCCTTCCAGTGCCCGTTGGGATCGCCCCCGAAGATCGCCGCGGTCTGCCGGCTGTTCATGAAGCCGGTGAAGATCCCGCGGTCGATGTGGACCACCCGGCGGGCCGGGGTGCCCTCGTGGTCGTAGGCGTAGTGCCCGTAGCCGGGCAGGGAGGGATCCGAGAACGCGGTGACCAGGGGCGAGGCGATCCGCCGCCCGAGCTGGGTGTCGTCGAGGCCGCGCAGCAGCCACGATCGTCCCGCGTAGGCCGTCTCCATCTTGAGTCCGCGATCGAGCTCGACCGGATGGCCGACGATCTCGTGGGAGAGGAGCGTGTTGTAGTGCGGATCGGTGACCACCGTGACCTCGCCGGCGGGCGCCTCCAGCACCGGGGCCCGGCACACGAGCGCCGCGTCGCGGGCGATGGCGAGGGCGAACTCGGGAAAGGGCGAGAACTCGATCAGCGGCTCGGAGACCCCGCGGGTGAGGATCTCCCAGCCCCGCTGGTGCCCGAGCACGTCATAGATCTCCTGGCTGTTGGCGGGCCCGCTCGCCACCACGTAGGCCATGCCCTGGGTGAGCGCGAACGACTGGTCGATGAGCGCGCCCTCCGACGAGGCGAAGAGCTCCCGGCTCAGCTGGGTGAGGGTGGAGACGTAGTTGTAGGACACGGCGGCATCGGCGGCGGCCACCTGGCGGGACACGTCGGTGGTGAACCGCACCATCTCGTCGAGCGCGACCGCCCGCGGATCCACCTCGAAGACCGCGGGCACGATCTCCTGGCGGACCGGGATCGGATGCAGGCGCGTGTCCTCGAGCGCGTCGCCGAGCGAGCCGAACTTGGCCTTCACCAGGGCCTTCATCTCCGCGTTGGCCATCGCCCGCCGGTAGGCGGCCTGCAGGCCCTCGCGGAGCAGGCGGGCCAGGTCCGGGAGGTCGGCCGCGCCGAGCCCGCGGCCGAAGTAGCCGGGCGCGCTCATGCGGGCGCCGGCCAGGACCCGGATCCCGAAGGCGAAGGCGTAGTCGTCGCCGGAGGACTTGGCCTCGCCGTTCTCGGCGCCCGCGAACTTGCCCTCGCTGACCTCGACGCGCACGTCGGCGTAGCGGAGGTCGGCGAGCGAGCGCGCGTACCCGGTGACGAGTTCGCGGACCATCGGGGTGATGGTCTCGATCAGCCGGGTCTCGATGCCGTGCGGCATGCGGCCGCTCAGGACACCGCGAACGGCTCGACCGACACCGTCTCGCCCGCGGCGATGTCACCCCGCTCCTCGTCGATCACCACGAAGCAGTTGGCGAGCGTCATCGAGGTGAGGATGCCCGAGCCCTGTGGTCCGGTGGTGCGCACCTCCCAGCGGTCGCCCGCGTAGGAGAGGATGCCGCGCTTGAACTCGCGCCGCCCGGTCTTCTTGCCCATCGGCTCCATCGCGATCGCGTGGAACCGCGGCGGGAACAGGTCGCGCCGGCCGCCGAGCTTCCAGAGGGCCGGGCGCACGAAGAGGTGGAAGGTGAGCATCGACGCCACCGGGTTGCCGGGCAGGCCGAAGAAGAGCGCGGGGCCGATGCGGCCCACCGCGAGCGGGCGGCCCGGCTGCATCGCCACCTGCCAGAAGTCGATACCGCCCGCGTCCTGCAGGACCGCCTTGACCAGGTCGTGGTCGCCCACCGAGACCCCACCCGAGGTGAGCACCACGTCGGCGGTGGTGGCCGCGGCGCGCAGGCGCGCGTGCAGCACGTCGTAGAGATCGGGCACGATGCCGTGGTCGGTCGGCTCGCCGCCCGCGGCCTCGACCAGCCCGTGCAGCGAGAACCGGTTCGAGTCGAAGATCTGGCCCGGCTTGCGCGCGTGACCCGGCTCGGTCACCTCGTCGCCGGTGGAGAGGATGGCCACCCGGGGCTTCTGGCGCACCAGGAGCTGCGGCAGCCCGAGCGAGGCGGCCACCCCGAGCTCCTGCGGCCGGAGGGCGACCCCGGCGGGTAGGACCACGGTACCCGCGCGCACGTCCTCGCCGCGCTGGCGCACGTTGACGCCCGCCGGGCCGGCGGGAATCCGCACCACGCGTCCCGCGCGCTCCACCAACTCTTGTGGATACACGGTGTCCGCGCCCGCCGGGATCGGCGCCCCGGTCATGATGCGCAGCGCCTCGCCGGGCCCGAGCGTCGCCTCGAACACCGCCCCCGCGGCGAGCTCGGCCACGACGGTCAGCTCGCGGGTTCCGGAGGCCGGGATGTCGCCCCCGCGGACCGCGTAGCCGTCGACCGCCGAGTTGGCGGTCGGCGGCACGTCGAGGGTGGCGCGCACGTCCTCCGCGAGCACCCGCCCGAGCCCGGCCGTCACCGGGATCACCTCCGGCGCGGCCACCCGCGCCACCAGCGAGAGCACGTGGGCCTGCGCGTCGGCGACGGAAATCATGCGCGCATTATACTCCGCGTCCCGGCGGCGCCCCGCGCGGGCGTGCTACGATACGCGCCGGGCTCGCGCACCGAGCTCGCGCGTCGAACCGTCATTCCAGGGAGTCCTCCATGGCCGCCACCCGTTGCCCGATGTGCCGCATCCCCCACACGCGACTCGGGTCCGTCCGTCCCCTCCGCGCGCTCCGCTCGGCCCCGGGCCGGCTCGCCCGCGCGGTCCAGCGCGTGCCGCGCCGGCTCGTCGCCCGCCGCCCGGCGCGCGGGGAGTGGGCGGTCGCCGAGGTGATGAGCCACCTGGCCGACGCCGAGATCGCGCTCGCCTTCCGCATCCGCAAGATCGCGGCCGAGCCGCGCTCGGTGCTGGTCGCGTGGGACCAGGACCGCTGGGCCGAGGGCGGTCGCTACCGGCGCACCCCGCCACGCGAGGCGCTCGCGACCTACACCGCGCTGCGCCGCTCCAACCTCGCCTACGTCGGCCGGCTCGGGGCCGCCGCGCGCCGGCAGCATGGGCGGCATCCGGAGTACGGCCGGCTCACCATGGCGCAGCTCCTCGACCACTGGGCGGAGCACGACCTGATTCACCTCGAGCAGATCCAGGCCGCGCACCGCCGCCTCGCCGGAAGAGCGTGACGCTGCCGCTGCCCCTGCGCAATCGCCTGACCGACCTCGTCCTCGGCGCCCTCCACGACCGGGAGGCGCGCCGCGGTCTCGAGGCGCTCGCCGCGGTGTGCGCCGATCCGCGCGCGCTGGACGCGGCCCCGCCGCCGGTCGCGTTCCCGGCCGATCTCTTCGATCGCGGGCCGGAGGGCTGGCAGATCAAGGCCGGCTACCGGCAGCACGCGGCGCCCTTCGCGGACCGGGCGGTCCGTGCGGCGCGGGCACTCGCGGATCGTCCGCTGGCGCCCGCGGACCCGCCGCTCGAGACCGCCCTCGACCACGCCGCAACGCTCTTCGCGGCCGGCCTCTACTTCGAGGTCCACGAGGTGCTCGAGCCCCGCTGGATGCGCGCGGAGGGCCCGGCGCGCCAGGCGCTCCAGGGCCTCATCCAGGCCGCGGTGGGCTACCAGCACCTGGCCAACGGCAACCTCGAGGGCGCGCGCGCCCTGCTGCACGACGGCGCCGCGAAGCTGCTCGGACAGCGCCTCGCCGGACGCGACCTCGACGCCTTCGCGCGCGCGGTGGCCGGCCACTCGCGCGAGCTCGCCGGCGGCGGCGCGGAAACCGCGCGGCGCTTCGACTGGACCCGGGTTCCCCCGTTTCCTGCGGAGGCCTGATCGCGAGTGGCCCGCGTGCATCTGATCACGGACGGGGCGGCGGTGGCCGGCCGCCGCAAGCTCGCGCCGCCGGGCCGTCTCGTCGAGGCGTGGCCCGATCTGTACGTCGCCGGGCAGGCCTGGGTCGGCGACGAGACGCGGGCCCTGCTCGACGGGGCGGGGGACGCGATACCGGTGGCGCTCTCGATCGAGGACACCGCGGTGCCGATCTACTACGGGCCTCGGCTCCAGGACACCGAGTCGCTCCCGCTCGAGGCGTCGCTGCGCGCGCGGGTGCTCTCGGCCCACGGCATCGCGGCGGCGTGGATCACCGTCGACCAGTTCGGGGAGCGCACCGTCTACGAGCCGACCGGGCCGGCCGATCCGATCTTCTTCCTGCGCCGCCCCGGCGGGAGCGCGGCGCACATCTGGCGGCTGTTCCGCACGCGGGCGGAGGCGCGCCTCTACATGGGCGAGTACTACGGCCGCGACTCGGAGGGGCGCGACTGGGCCGAGACGCTGTCCGTGGAGACCTTCGAGGACCTGCTGGCGCGTCACGCCCAGCGGAGCTGACCGAGAGGAGCGACATCATGGATCTGGGACTACGTGGCAAGACCGCGCTCGTGACCGGCGGCAGCAAGGGCATCGGCCGCGCGGTGGCGCGCACGCTCGCGGCGGAAGGCGCGCGGGCGGTCATCTGCTCGCGCGACGCGGGGGCGCTCAAGGACGCGGCCGCCGACATCGAGGGCGCCACCGCCGGGCACGTCGAGACGGTGGCGGGCGACCTGAGCCAGCACGAGGAGGTGAAGCGCGTGGCCGCGGAGGCCGTCACCCGCGTGGGCCGGCTCGACATCCTGGTGAACAACGCGGGCGCGATCAAGGGCGGCGACTTCCTCACCACGCCCGACGAGGAGTGGCTCAAGGGCTGGAGCCTGAAGCTGCTGGGCTACATCCGGATGGCCCGCGAGGTGCTGCCGCACATGCAGCGGCAGGGGAGCGGCCGCATCGTGAACGTCGTCGGCGCGGCGGCGCGCAACCCCGCGGTCACCTACATGATGGGCGGCACCGCGAACGCCGCCCTCATCAACTTCACCAAGGCGCTCGCCGACCTCGGCGCGCCCTCCGGAGTGCTCGTGACCGGCGTATCGCCGGGTCCGGTCAAGACCGAGCGGTGGGATAGCCTCATGGCTCAGCAAGCGAAGGCCGCGAACCAGGACCTGGCCGACTACGTAAGAGAACGTGGTCAAGAATTGCCCCTCGGCCGGATCGCGCTTCCGGAAGAGGTCGCCGATGTGGTGTGCTTTCTCGCCTCCGAGCGCGCTTCATTTCTTACCGGGATCACGATCACGGTGGACGGCGGCATCACGCGCGGGGTGTACCTCTAGCCGTTCCGGACGCATGGAATACATACCCAGTAAGGACATAACATCGTGAAACAAGGAACATTCTGCCTGAATATTCCCTTGACAGCCGGTTAGACCACGACTAGGGTAGCGGGCACGCTGCGGGCCTGACTACGTGGGTCCACGAAGCGGATGGCGTTCCCAGGAGGTCGCCGCCGGTGAGCCGCAACTCGGTTCCCAATCGCGGCAGGAGGTTTCAGATGCCTGCAAAGCTCTTCGTCGGCAACCTGTCGTTCCAGGCTACAGAGGAAGACCTGCGGGAGCTGTTCCAGCAGGCCGGGACGGTTGAATCCGTCCGGATCGTCACCGACCAGTTCACCGGCAGGCCCCGAGGCTTTGGGTTCGTCGAAATGGCGACCAAGGAAGAGCTGGCCAAGGCGATCGAGATGCTGAACGGCCGCCTGTTCCGGGACCGCAACCTCGTCGTCGACGAGGCCCGGCCCCAGCCCCAGCGGGCCGGCGGGGGGGGCGGCGGACCTCGCGGCGGAGGTGGGGGTGGGCCGCGGTCTGGCGGTGGCGGAGGCGGCGGCGGCTGGCGCCGGTAACGGACGGTTGGCTTAGACTGAGCTAGGCCCCGGGGGCACCCGCTTCCCGGGGCTTTTCTCGGTGGTATAATACTCGTCATATGAATAGATCAGGCTGCAAGCCGCCCGCTCCAGCTCCCGGATTCGCCGGGCGCTTTGGCGAAGTGGTGGACCGACGCCGCGGCACCGAGTTCCAGGAGCTTAGATCCGAGAACCTGGTGAATCGGCTGAATGGCGCCGCCATGCCATTCGGCTGGACGGTGAACCCATTCCGTGGCTGCGAGATCGGCTGCCGCTACTGCTACGCCCGATCGACCCACGAGTACCTCGGGCATGCGGATCCGGCCGAGTTCGAGGAGCGCATCTACGTCAAGCGGGCCGGCGGCCGCAAGCTGGCGGCGAGCCTGCTCCGAGCGCGCGAGAGCGGACAAGAGATCGCGATCGGGACCGCGACGGATCCCTACCAGCCGGCCGAGGGACGGTTCACGGTAACCCGGGGCGTGCTGGAGGCCATGGCGCGGGTGCCCGGGCTGCGGGTCGGGCTCACCACGAAGTCCACCGGCATCCTCCGCGACCGCGAGATCCTGGCGCGCCTGGCCCGCACGGCGGACCTCTCGGTCAACGTCTCCCTGATCTCGCTCGACGCCGAGCTCCTGCGCGACATCGAGCCGCGGGCCCCGCGACCGGACCTGCGGCTCGACGCGGTGCGGGTCCTGGCCGCCGAGGGTATCCGCACGCGCCTCTTCCTGATGCCGGTGCTGCCGCTGCTGACCGACGGCGAGGCCGGCCTGCGCGAGCTGCTGGCCGCCGCGCTCGCGGCCGGCGCGCACGAGGTCATCAGCCAGCCGCTCTTCCTGCGCACCGAGATGACGTGGCGCTTCTTCCTCGAGTTCGTCGGCGCGCAGTACCCGTGGGCGCTGCCGCGTTATCGAGAGCTCTACCCGCGTCCCGGCAACGCCCCGCCCGCGTACCGCCAGGAGATCGAGCGACGGGTCAGCCGGCTGGCCGCCGAGGTCGGCTTCCCCTCGCGCACGCGAGAGGAGCGGGTGCGGGCGGAGGCGCCGGCCCGTCCCCGGCAGCTCGCGATCGAGTGGTGAGCGCCCCGGCCTCTCAGTCGTCGTAGAGGCGGGTCTGCTCGGGAGGCGCGGGCGGGGGCTCGTCCTCGACGACCGGGGCGAGCCCGTCCTGCTCGATGAGCGGCCGGAACTTCTCGTGGAGCTCCTGCAGCTTGGCCACGTAGTACGCGGTGTTCTCGTCGGGCGCACCCTCGCTCCACTCCGCGGCGAGCTTGGCCGCCTCGTTCACCTTGATCCGCTTGCCCTCCCCGGTGACGTAGTAGGAGACCTGGTCACCCGGCTGGTAGGAGCGCGCGGAGGCCAGGGCGAGCTCGTAGGCCGCGCCCACGTTGCGCGCGCCGGCCTGCAGCTTCTCGCGGTAGGCGGTGAGCGATTCCTGCAGGGTCTCGGTCTTCATGAACTGCTTGAGCGGGATCCGATGGGCGATGAAGTCCGCCTCCCAGCGCCGCACGAGGTCCGGGATCTCCCCGCGCCGGCCGGTCAGGAGGAGGCGGAACATCTGCTCCATCCAGAGCCGCTGGAACAGCTCGATGCCGCGCGAGCGCAGGCCCGAGCCCTTGATCAGGAGCTTGCCGCGCCCGTCGAGGACCACGTAGTTCTTCATCTTGTAGCTGAGCATCGCCACGTAGCGCCCGTCCAGCTCGAGCTGGATCCCCTCGGGCAGGGCCCCGGAGAGATCGGCCACGAGGCGCTCCTCGAGGGCGGCGGGGTCCTCCGCGTCGCCCGCGGGCGGCACGAAGTAGATCCCGTCGGTGTCCACCTCGATCACGGTGGCGCCGAGGGCCGCGAGCCGATCGAGCAGGACCTGCACGAGCCGCCGGCCTTCCCCGGTCACCTGGTTGGCCACGTCGAAATCGTTCCAGTGGCCCTGCGAGAAGGCGAGGTAGCCGTAGAAGGAGTTGATGAAGATCTTGAAGGTCTGCTGGAGCGCGTTGAGGAAGATGCGGTCCTCGGGAGCGGCGGCCTCCCGGGCCAGCCGCTTGGCCGAGACCCGGAACTCGCGCAGGTCGCGCAGCAGCGAGGCGGAGACCCCCAGGCGGTCGGAGGCCGGGAACAGGCCCTGGGTCAGCATCAGCGACGGATAGAGCGAGGTCACGTCCACGTGGAGCACGTCGCGCGCGACCCCGCGCTGGAACATGGCGGTGTAGCCGCCCGCCACGCCGCGGCCGCGCCCGGGGGCGGGGACCGCCTGTCGGCGGTGGAGGTACTCGCGCATGAGGAGCGCGTCGATCTTCGTCGCGTTACCGCGCAGCACGGTGGTCTGGTAGTCGAACGGCAGGCTCTGCGCCTGCACGAAGTAGGGCGGTGACAGGATCGCGGAGAGGCCGAGGGTCTCGATGACGTCGTCGCGCGCGTAGGCCATGAGGCGCGCCGGGTCGTCGAGGAAGATGCGGGGGATCTCCTCCGGGGGCAGATAGGTCCGGTCCGGCGCCGCGATCCCGAAGTGGCGGGCCACGTCCTTCAGCCCGTAGGACTCCAGGTCGCGGGCGCTCACGTCGTAGAGCTGGGCCAGGATCCAGGTGTCCACGATGTGCCGGCCGGTGACCCCGTAGCGCCGGTACCCGATGGTGCGCTCCGCCACCTGCATGCGGGAGGGGAAGCCGCGCAGGACCGAGCCGTCGCGCCCCCACGTGAGCGGCACCCGGTGGCGGCGCGCGCGCGCCTCGAGGTACTCGAGGTCGAACCGGAAGATGTTGTGCCCCTCGAGCACGTCCGGATCGCGCTCGCGGATCAGGCGCGAGCACTCCACGAGCAGCTCGGGCTCGGAGAGATGGGCCCCGGAGAGCACGGTGGTGAAGCCGGTGGAGTCGGCGATCGCGATCGCGATGATCCGATCGGACTCGCGCGCCGCGTTCGGGAACTCGAAGCCGGCCCCGGTGGTGACCTCGATGTCGAGCGCCATCCGCCGCAGGTCCCCGAAGGCCATGCCGAGGAACGAGGTGCGGCCCGAGGTCAGCAGGAACTGGTGGGTCGGATCCGCGAGGAAGCGGTAGGGCGCATCCGGCGCCCCCGCGCCCTTGCCCGACGCGCGCAGGCAGTGGTCCCGGGCGCGCAGGGCCTGCGACCAGGCGGAGAACTCGGCGAGCCAGCGGTAGGTGCCCTCCCCGTCGAGCGGGGTCACCTCGAGCTCGCCCTTCCACCCCTTGAGGAGGTCGGGATCCGCCAGGAGCAGGAACGGCCGGAAGGGCTCCTCGGTGACGATCACCCCGTCTGCGCCGCGCGTGTAGACCGTGACGTGGCTCTCCGACGGGCGGAACGCGAGCAGCCCCCGGGTCCCGGCGTGCCCGAAGAGCAGGGGGTTGTCGTAGAACGGGAGCGGGATCGAGGTCAATTGAGCAGGCCGCGCAGCCGGTGCAGCTCCCGCCGGGCCGTCACGTACCGCGGCTCGAGCGACAGCGCCCGCTCGAGCTCGCCGATCGCCTCGCGGATCTCGTGGCGCTTGATGTGCACCCGGGCCCGATTGAAGTAGGGATAGTGCCGGGGCTCGTAGCGCGGCGCCTGCTTGGCCCGCTCGAGCCACTCCACCGCCTCCTCCTCGCGGCCCATCTCGATGAGGTAGGCGCCGATGTCGTTGTAGGGGTTCCCGAAGTCGGGGTCCACCGAGATCGCGATCTTGCACTGGGCGATCGCGTCGTCGGGCCGCCCCTGGTGGCTGTAGACCCAGCCCAGGAAGGTGTGGGCCTCCGCGGTGGGGTGGAGCGCGATCGATCGCTGGTAGTGCGCGCTCGCCTCCTCCAGACGGCCCTGCATGTGCGCCTCGTACGCCTGCTGGAAGTGGCGCTGCGCCTCCGCGCGGATCTCGCGGGTCGGATCCTCCGTCATCTCGGCCGCCTCCTGACCGGCATTCTACCGCAGCGGATGCTCCGCAGGGTGCCGCGACTCCACCGCTTGCGGTATGCTCGGCGCGTGCGTCGCACCATCGCGATCCTGATCGTGGCGGCCGTGCTCGCGGCGGGCTGCTCGAGCCTGCGTGGGGGGCAGGCCATCTCCTTCGACAGCGCGACTCCCGGGGCTCCGCTCGCGATCGACGCGACCCTGGTGCTGCCCTCCGGCCCCGGCCCGTTCCCGGCCGTGGTGCAGCTGCACGGCTGCGCCGGCGTCGAGGCCCAGTCCTTCCGCTGGGCGCGCTGGCTGGCCGACCATGGCTACGCGGCCCTGGTGGTGGACAGCCTCCGCGCGCGGCACGTGAAGGGGGACTGCCGGACCGGCCCCGACGAGCCGCCGATCACCGCGCGCTTCGACGATGCCTTCGGGGCGCTGCGCTATCTGCAGTCGCGGCCCGACGTCCGGGCCGACCGGGTGGCCGCGATCGGCTGGTCGCAGGGCGGGGTCTACGCGATGGCGGTGATCAACGGGCCGAGCCTCGAGCGCGCGCGCCGGCGCGGCGTGGAGCTGCCCGCGGTCGGCTTCGCGGCGAGCGTGGGAGTGTATCCCGGCGGCTGCTTCTCTCTGGTGAAGGAGCAGGTGGTGCGGCCGCTGCTGGTGCTCATCGGCGAGGCCGACGACTGGACTCCGGCCGCGACCTGCCGGGAGATGGTCGCGGCGATGCACGCGCGCGGCGCGGACGCCACCATCGTCACGTATCCCGGCGCCTATCACTACTTCGACGTCGAGGGCCAGCCCCACGAGGTCCTGGCCCAGGTCGAGAACGACACTCGCCCGGGCGGCTACGGGGCCACGGTCTCCTACCAGGCGGCGGCCGCCGCCGACGCCCACCGCCAGATCGAAGAATTCCTGGCCCGCCACCTGCGCCGTCCGTGAGCAGCGCGCGCGCCGAGGTCCGTCCGCGCAAGCCGCGCGTTGCACGGTGCGCCCGGCGCGTGCTAGCGTGAGCCCGGCTGCACCATCTCCATGGACGCGTCGGTCGAGCTCGTCAAGCATCTACTCGCCTCGGTGGTACACATCCACACCGAGGTTCCGTCGTCCCATCCCTCGACGCGCATCCTGGGCGACGAGCGCATGGGGACCGGGACGGTGGTGGACCCCGCGGGACTCATCCTCACCGTCAACTACGTGGTGATGGGCGGCGAGACCATCCAGGTCACCTTCGGGAAGGGCCGCGCCATGCGCGCCGAACTGGTGGCCCAGGACTTCGAGATCGGGCTCGCCCTGCTTCGCGTGAAGCGCCAGAGCCTCCCCGCGGTCCCGATCGCCGACTCGCAGTCGATCGACCGCGGGACGCCGGTCTTCGCCCTCGGCTCGATGGGGCCCCGCGAGCGCCGGGTGGCGGGCGGGCTCGTGACCTACCTGGGCGAGTTCGAGGCCTACTGGGAGTACCTGCTCGAGCGCGGCATCGTCTCGAGCGCGGCCAACCCCGGCTTCGGGGGCGGCCCGCTCTTCACCCTGACCGGGCAGATGGTGGGCGTGGTCCACCTGAACCTCAACGAGATCGCGCGCTCCTCCCTCGCGATCCCTGCCGAATGCTACCGGAGCAACCAGGAAGAGTTCCTGCGCTTCGGCCGCGTGGTCAGCCGCCCCCAGCGCGCCTGGCTCGGGGTCTTCGCCCACGCGCTGGAAGAAGGCGTGGTGGTGGCCGGCCTGGTGCCCAACGGGCCCGGCGCGCGCTCCGGCATCCAGGAGGGCGACCTCATCATGTCGCTCGACGCGCAGGAGGTGCCCACCCGCAAGGAGCTGTACCTGTCGCTCTGGCGGCACCCGCCGGGCGAGAAGATGACCCTCGAGGTGATGCGCGACAACGAGGTCCGCCGGCTGTCGGTCACCGGCGGCGACCGCGCCGACTTCTACAAGCAGAGTTCCTGACCCCGGACAGGGAGGCCCCCGATGGATCTCGGTATCAAGGGCAAGACCGCGCTGGTGGTGGCGGCGAGCAAGGGGATGGGCCGGGCGAGCGCGCTCGGCCTGGCCGCCGAGGGCGCGCGGGTGGTGATGTGCGCGCGCGGGGAGGCCGCCCTCGAGGACGCGGCGGCGGAGGTGAAGCGGCAGACCGGAGCGGAAGTGCTCGCGCTGGTCGCCGACGCGAGCCGCGCGGCCGACATC
>WNFK01217712.1_pt1 | contig 19506 bp, 20 predicted proteins | sample 5400281 | NCBI WGS metagenome assembly WNFK01 (sample SAMN13153350, study PRJNA577476) | soil metagenome | isolation source: 20 cm soil on Douglas fir-dominated hillslope | place: USA:California | collected 2013-09-17
GGGAGGAGCACGACGTGGGGGCTCAGGACGACGAACTGGCGGCCGGTCGCGAGCATGCTGCCCCAGTCCGCCGTCGGCGGTTGAGTGCCGAGTCCGAGAAAGGACAGCCCGGCCGTCGCGAGGATCTTCGCGCCCACGTCGAGGCTGAAGGCCACGATCAGCGGCGAGAGCAGGTGCGGCAGAATGTGGCGCGCGAGGATGAGCGGATCGGTCGCGCCGAGCGCGCGAGCCGCTTCGACGAACTCGCGCTCGCGCAGTGAGAGCACGACGCCGCGCACGAGCCGCGTGTAGATCGGAAACCCCACGATCGCGATGGCGATCATCGCGTTGCGCAGGCCCGGCCCGAGGCCCGCCACGATCGCGATGGCCAGCAGGATGTACGGAAACGCCATCAGGATGTCGGTGAGTCGCATGACCACGGTCTCGACCCATCCCGTGTAGAAGCCGCCCAGCACCCCCAAGGTCACGCCGATCACCATCGCCGCCGCCGCGGTGGCGACGCCGGCGAGCAGGGACACGCGCGCGCCCCAGACCAGACGCGCCAGGAGATCGCGTCCGAACTCGTCGGTGCCGAGCCGATGACCGGCGGTCAGGGGCGGCCCGCGGCGAGCAAGGCCAGCGCCGCGACGATCGCCAGGCGATCGCGGCGCGCGATCCGGCTGATGCCGCGCCGGAAGCGCGATGCGGAGGCGGCGCGCACCACGGGATCGCCGACTCCGGCGACACGGACGCTCATCGTCCGGCCGCCATCACTCGTAACGGATGCGCGGATCGAGCCACGCGTACAAGAGATCGACGGCCAGATTGATGACGACGAAGCTCAGCGCGACCACCAGCACGCACCCCTGCACCAGCGGAAAGTCGCGCGCGAGAATCCCCTGGATCATCAACGTGCCGACGCCGGGCCAGGCAAACACCGTCTCGGTGAGGACGGCGCCGCCTAGCAGATAGCCGGCCTGGACGCCCACGACGGTGACGATCGGAATCAATGCGTTCTTGAGCCCGTGGCGTAGCACCACGGCGCGCTCCACGACGCCCTTCGCACGCGCCGTCCGGATGTAGTCCTGCCCCAGGGTCTCGAGCATGGTGCTACGCGTGAGACGCGCGATGATCGTGACCGACGCCGCCGCCAGCGTGACCGCGGGCAGCGCCAGATGAACGAGCAAGTCTCGGAGATCGCCTCCGCCGTACGGCGCGAACATGCCCGAGGCGGGCAGCCAGCCGAGCCAGAGCGCGAAGATCACCATCAGCACGATGCCGAGCCAGAAGACCGGCATGCTGGCGCCGAAGAGCGAGGCGACCGCGCTCAGCCGGTCGAGCAGCGAGTTCGGCCGGATCGCGGAGGTGATGCCGAGCGCCAGGCCTCCCGCGGTCGAGAGCACGAGCGCGGCCCCGGTGAGCACCAGCGTCGCCTTGAAGCGCACGAGCACTTCGGCCAGCACCGGCCGTTTCATCCAGATCGACCGTCCCAGATCACCGCGCGCGACCAGACCGAGCCAGTGGACGTACTGCACGTAGAGCGGCTGGGTCAGGCCGAGCTCGGCGCGCAGGCGCTCGAGGTCGGCCTGGGTCGCCTGGGAGCCGAGCATGATCTCGGCCGGGTCGCCCGGCGCCAGGTGCAAGACCATGAAGATGATGATCGAGACGCCCAGCAGCACCGGGACGAGCAGCAGCAGACGGCGGACGACGTATCGCCTCACCGCCTGGAGAACCTCACTTCAGCGAGATCGTCTCGACGCGGAGGTCGAAGCTCGGGTGGAGCTTGAACCCCTGGACCCGTTTGGTATGGGCGGCGGTCTGGATCTCGTGGTCGATGAAGATCCACGGCGGATCGTCGACGAGAATGCGCTGGGCTTCGCGATAGAGCGCGGCGCGCTTGCCCTGGTCGGTCGTCAGCCGTGCCTGGTGCAGGAGCTCGTCGAAGCGCTCGTTCTTGTAGAGCGCGCGATTCGGGCCGGCCGGCGTCCACTGGCTCGAGTGGAGCAGCGGGTACATCACCATGTCGGGATCCTCGTTGCCCGCCATCCACGAGAGCGCGAAGAGCTCCTGCTCCTTCGTCCGGAGCTTCGCGAGGTACGCGCCCCACTCCATGGTCTGCAGCGCGACCGTGACGCCGACGGCCTTGAGGTTCGACTGGATCACGGTCGACATCGGAACCGGCGACTGCATCCCCGAGCCCGATTCCGGCACCCAGAGCACGGTCGAGAAGCCACTCGGGTACCCGGCTTCGGCCAGGAGCTTCTTCGCGCGCTCCGGATCGTAGGGATAAGGCTTGAGCCCGGAGTCGGCGCCCCACGTGGCCGGCAGCACCGGACCCCGCGAGAGTGAGCCCGTGCCCTTGAGGACGTCGCGCACGATCGCTTCCTTGTTGACCGCGTAGTTCAGCGCCTGGCGCACGCGCTTGTCGTCGAACGGCTTCTTCTGGTTGTTGATGCCCAGATACCAGACGTGGGCGCCGACCTGCTTGAGCAGGGTCGTCTTCGGGCTCTGCTCGAGCTGCCCGACGAAATCGGGCGGCACGTCGACGATGAGATCGAGCGAGCCGGTCAGGAGCTCGGTCAGCCGCGCCTGGCCCTCGACGATCGGCCGGTAGACGACGCGGTCGATCTTCACCGGATAGCGCCAGTAGCTCGGGTTCTTCTCCAGCACGACGCGCTGACCGCGATCCCACGACACGTACTTGAACGGCCCCGTGCCGACGGGCTGCAGCGCGTAGTCGGCGCCGGACTTCTTGACGGCCGCCGGGCTGACGATCGACGCGGCCGCGGACGTCAGGATCGTCAAGAACGACGCGCGCGGTTCCTTCAGCACGAACTCGACCGTCGACGGGTCGACGACCTCGACCGCCTTCACGTTGCCGAAGAAATAGTTGGCGAACGGATACTTGCCGAGCTTGTTGGCCGGGTGCTCGGGATCGATCTGCCGATCGATGGAGAACTTCACGGCCTCGGCGTTGAAGGGCGTGCCGTCGTGAAAGGCGACGCCCTTGCGAAGCTTGAAGGTGTAGCGCAGGCCGTCCTTCGAGATGGTCCACGACTCGGCCAGGCCCGGCACGACCTGTGTGCTCTCCTCGGGGAACGTCACGAGCGTCTCGACGATGCGGCGGCCGACTCGGTTCGAGTTGAGGTCAGTCACCTGCGCCGGGTCGAGATTCACCGGCTCGGCCACGAGACCGACGACGAGCGTTCCGGCCGGCTGCGCCGACGCCGCGAGCGCCGGACCGAGGAGACCGATGATCGCGGCCACGATCACACGTAATAGCGCATCAACCCTCATCGAGCGCCTCCGTTCGGACGATTCCCGCTTCGATCGCGCCGCCAACTTATACGATCGAGCGTGGCCGCGCAAGGCAGCGAGTCCGGCCCGGCCACCTCTGTTAGAATCCGCGCGGGAGAGCCCCGTGCCGCGATTCAACGAGTTCTACCTGAACCTCAATCAGAGCTATCTCTTCGCCGAGATCCGGCGCCGGACGAAGGTGTTCACCGACGCGCACCCCGACGTTCGCCTGGTCGACCTGGGCGTCGGCGACGTGACCCAGCCCCTGCCGCCGGCCGTCGTTCGCGCCCTCCACGAGGCCACGGACGACATGGCACGGCGCGAGACCTTCAAGGGCTACGGGCCGTACGTCGGCTACGAGTTCCTGCGCGCCGACATCGCGGCCCACGACTTCGGCGCGCGCGGCGTGAAGATCGCCGTCGACGAGGTCTTCGTGAGCGACGGCGGCAAGAGCGACAGCGCGAACCTCCAGGAGATCTTCGCGCAGGACTGCGTCGTCGCGCTCATGGATCCGGTCTACCCCGTCTATGCCGACAGCAACGTCGTGGCTGGGCGCAGCGGGCGCGCCGACGAGAGCGGGCGCTACGCGGGCATCGTGTACCTGCCCTGCACCGCGGAGAACAGCTTCCAGCCGGCGCTGCCCGAGCGGCACGTGGATCTGATCTACCTCTGCTATCCGAACAACCCGACCGGTGCGGTGGCGACGCGCGAGGCGCTCGCCCGCTGGGTCGAGTACGCGCGCGCGGAGGATGCCGTCATCCTGTACGACGCCGCCTACGAGGGCTACATCGTCGACCCGGAGGTTCCGCACTCGATCTACGAGATCGACGGCGCGCGCGAGGTCGCGATCGAGTGCCGGAGCTTCTCGAAGAACGCCGGCTTCACCGGGATGCGCCTGGCCTACACGATCGTGCCGAAGGAGCTGCGGGGGCGGGCCGCCGACGGCAAGACGATGACCCTCAACGCGCTCTGGACTCGCCGGACGGCGATGAAATCCAACGGGCCGCCCTACATCATCCAGAAGGCCGCGGCGGCCGTCTTCACGCCCGAGGGGCAGAAGCAAGTGCGGGCGCTGATCGACTTCTATATGGAGAACGCGCGGATCATCGGCGCCGGGCTCTCGGCCGCGGGCTTCACCGTCTACGGCGGCCGCAACGCGCCGTACATCTGGGTCCGCACGCCGCGCTCGGCCGCGTCCTGGGATTTCTTCGATCGGGTGCTCGAGCGAGCGAACGTGGTCGGCGCGCCGGGCGCCGGCTTCGGGCCGAGCGGCGAGGGCTATTTCCGGCTCACCGCGTTCGGCTCACGCGCGCAGACCGAAGAGGCGATCGAGCGGATCAAGACAAGGATGTGAGGGGATCGCGCTCGACCACGGCGCCGTCGTCCGCCTGCGACTTGGCCAGGGTCTGTGCGAGCAGGCTCGCCGTCGACGACGCCATGTGATGCTTGCGCGAGAGCTCGACCACCGTTTGATACAGCTGGGAGTAGCGGACGACCGTGGCCCGCGTGTCACTCGCTTCGACGTGGCAGAGCGGATGGGTGAACACGACCACCGACTCCACCCACCGGAGCGCCAAGGCAGCCAGGTCCGGGTGCTTTTCGCTCAGGAAGTATCGGACGGCGCACGCCCAGGAGTTGACGCGCTGGCTGATGTCGGCCTGGCGATATCCGTTGACGGACCAGCTGTTCTCCCAGCATCGGATGTGGCCCGCGAGATCTTTCGTGTCGATCACGACGACGCCGCATGGCCCGATCAGCACGTGATCGATGGTGCCGCGCGCCAATCCCAGCGACACGTCGTTGACGAGCCAGTAGTCGTCCGGTAGGCCGCGCAGGAGATCGGCGACCAGGCGCTCGCCCCGACGGCCGTGACGCACGCTTCGCAGCCGTCGCGTCACGGGCCGGCCCAGCCGGACGGCGATCGCGACGGCGGCGAACCCGGCGGCCAGCCGCAGCAGGGTCGGATGGCAGAATCCGCTGCCGGCGTCGCAGATGACGACCACGATGCCCACGGTCGCGAGCGCGATCAGCCCGAGGAGCGCCGCCCACAGCCGCTGCTCGCGGCTTTCGTCATAGCGTCCGCCGACTCGCACTTGCCGCATGTCAGCTCGGGGGTGTCCACGCGGCGCGCGACTCGGCATCGTTCAGCGGAGCGGCGAATTCGGCCTGGGGCTTCGGGCGGGCGCGGGCCTCGCCCAGCACCGCACCGACGGCGCGGCTCGTCTCGGTGGCGAACAGCCGCACCATGCCCACCGTAGTCCGCTCGTCGAAGATCGCGAGCAGGATGGCCTCGCCGTCCACCGTCGAGACGTGGATCGAGCGCTTGGTGCCCTCGTGGAACAGCACGCTGAACTCGGGCTCGCCGAGCAGCTGGGCCATCGCGGCGGTGGAGCTGAAGGCGGCGGCCGCCAGCGCCGAGATCGACACCGCGTCGAGCGCCTGGGCGTCACCGTCCATCGCCAGGAGCTGGCCGCCGCGGTCGATCAGAAGCGCTTCGGCGGCGCTCGAGTCGCCGAGGAAACGCGAAAGGATCTCGTGAATCCGCGCCGCGTCCTGCTGCTGGATGACCGTATTACGAGGCTTCATTGCGCTTCTCCCGTCCAACGCCGAACTCGCTCGCGAGCGCCATGCGCGACACGGTGTTGAGTGTGTCGAAGACCCCCTTGCCATCGATGGCCGACGCCTCGAAGCACGGCACGCGCGACGCCCGCCGATTCAGCACGAACTCGAGATAGGCCAGCGGCGCCAGGTTCGGCAGATCGCGCTTGTTGTACTGGAGCACGTACGGGATCTCGTCGAGCGTCGACTCGTACTCGCGGAGATTCGTCTCCAGATTCCGGAAGCTCTCCACGTTCTCGCGCAGACGCTCGAACTGGGAGTCGGCCACGAACACCAGGCCGTCGGCGCCGCGCAGCACCAGCCGTCGCGTCGCGTTGTACTGGACCTGACCGGGCACCGTGTAGAGCTGGAAACGCGTTTGGAATCCGCGCACGGTGAGCGCCGACACCGGCAGGAAGTCGAAGTAGATGGTCCGGTCGTCGCCGGTCGCGAGGGAGATCATGTTCCCTCGATTGGCGTTCGGCAGACAGCGGTGAATGTACTGGAGGTTGGCCGTCTTCCCGGCCATGCCGGGCCCGTAGTAGACGATCTTGAAATCGATGACCCGGTTCGCGTAGTTGATCACCGACATGGCTCAGCCTCCCACCAGGGCCCCGAGCCGCGTCGCGGCCCGGTCGAGCTCGATCCGCGCCAGCCCCGGCCGATCGATTCGCCCGCCGCCGACCAGCATCGTCACGGTGCCGGACACGCCGTCCATCGCGCGCAGCACGACCCGATGGCTGCCGAGCTTCAGGATGACGGATGCGATCCGGCCGATCTCGGTGCCCTCGAGGGCCGCGTGCAGGTCGCGCGCAAACCTCGCCAGCGGGACCGCATCGAGTGAGGTCGGAAGGAACAGACACGCGCTGAGCGTCCCGGCGCGGTCGCGGAGCAAGGTCGGTGCGACCGTGCCGAACGCCGTCAAGGAGTCGGCCAGCTCGCGCACGCCGGGGGGCACGATGGCCGCGCGCAGCTCCGGCCCAGCGCCGGCGTCGTTCTCGGGCCCCGTGTGCTTGCCGGTGCCCGCCTCGATCTGCGCTTGGCGCGCCGCGGTGCGCGAGAGCCGCTCCAGCCAGGCCAGGCTCGCGCGCGAGGCCACGGCCGTCACGAGGAGCGCGCGACCGGTGTCGGCCGACCCGAACGGAGTCAGCACGATCGTCGTGCCGGCCGCGGTCAAGGTGGCCTGCGTCACCGGCTCCGGCAGGCGCGCATCGCTGAGGAACGGCACGATCCGCATCGCCGTCCGGACGACGGAGTCTTCGCTGAGCGTCGGTGCGATCACCGTCACGACCGTCGTGCCGGCGCCATCCCGCTGGCCGATCTCCAGCCCGTTCAGCAGCGGCGTCAGCAGTGCCGCGATGCGCCGCGCCTCGTCGCTCCTGGCGGGCTCGGGATGCCGCTCCGCCTCCGGCAGTGCGAGCGCAGGCGCCTGGTATGTCGGACGCTCGGGCTCCGAGTCTTCCAGCTCGGGGCATCGGCCGGAGCCTCCGGCTCTTCGGCGAACTCGACGTGGGCGACGTGGGCCACGGGAGCCTGTTCGCCGGAGGCATCGGATTGCGCAGGAGCGTGCGGCTGGAACGGCTCGGGAAATTCTTCGATCTGATGGACGTCGACCGGCGGCGTCGAGAGCGTCAGCAGCGCGGGCGGGATCTGCGGGATCACTTCGTCGAGCGGCAGGAGCAGCGAGCCGTCCGGCAGGCGCTCCGCGATCTCCTCGTGAGTCATGGCGAGCTCGTCGAGCGGGAACTGATCGGCGACGACGTCCCACTTCACGGGCGCGAGACCTTCACCCAGATGCGGCAGGAGCAGCTTTCTCGGCACGAGCAGCGACACCCCCGGCCGCAGGGTGTCCTTCAGGCCCTCCGGACCGCGCGCGAACATCTCGACCGGGAGCTGGTCCGCGATCCGGACGAACGGAACTCGGATCATCGGCTCTTCCCAGTCGAGCGCCCGCTTCGATGGCGCCTCCCCTCGCGCGGGCTCGGCCGGCGTCGCGGGCGCCCTTTTCGCCTCGGCTATCGCGGAAACGGCCGGTGTCTTCGCGACCGGCTGGCGTGTGGCCGCGGGAAGTGGCGACACCATAGACCGGGTGACGACGGTCGGTGTCGACGGCGCCGAGGCGGACGGAGCCGACGTGGTCGAGTGGCCGGCGGCCGCTCGCAGCGACGAGACGAATGCGGTCGCAGGAACGGGCGGTGCCGTGGACGGCCGGAGAGACGGCGCCGGCGCGCTCGGGTGGAGCGCGGGGGCGGGCGCCGCTTCCGCGGGCGCGAGCTGCCGTGGCGCGCCCGTCATCGCCGGCGCCTCGACCCGGCGCGGCATCACTGCCGCCCGCGCGTCGCTGCGCGGCGGACGGGGCGCCGACACCAGCGGCCGGAGACGGGCGAACACGAGCGGCGTCGCCGTCAGCTGGAGCAGTGTGACGGCCGGCGACCCCCAGAGCGCGAAGGCGACGGCCGCGCCGTAGTCGAGGAGGTCGGGGATCATGAACAGTGCACCGGTCGCCGCGACGAGCAATCCGTGAAGCCCGCACATCACGGCCGCGGCACCGATCAGCGGCATGAGCGCGAGGGGGCGCACCAGGACCAGCGCGGCGAGCACGTAGAACACCGGCGGGATCACCAGCGCGGGCAGCACGAGCGCGAGCGAGGCCTCGAGTGGAGTCGCCCTGAGCCCGCGCGCGTGCAGGGCGAGCACCGCGCAGGCGTAGAGCTCCAGTCCGAGCGACAGCTCGAGCGCCCAGACCAACCTCGCTCGCGAGGCGCGCGGCAGAGCCATCAGAGAGCCCGCGCGAGCTCCGGCACGATTTTTCTCACGTAGTAGCGCACCTTCCCGAGCGCACCTTGATCGCGGACCAGGACGGCCAGCAACGCCGAGGGCCCGACCCCGTGCAGCAGCAAGGTGCCCGCCTCGTATTCGAGGATCGTGCCGACCAGTTGGCCCTGGCCGAGCTCGCGGCCGATGCCGTCGGACGCCTCGGCGAGACACGACGCGAGCGCGCCGGCCACTTCGTCGGCTTCCGGCGCCAGATCCCCGGCCGTCTCGATGAGAAACCCCTCGCGATCGGTGAGCACGACGAAGCGGACTCCGGGCGTGGCGGCGAGGCTTTGAAGCCTCTGCTTGAGACTTTGATCGTGCGCCGCGGGCACGAACGCCGCGGGCACCGGTGCGGGCGCCGGTGTGGTGGCCGGCGCAGAGATCGGCACCGGCGCGGATGCCGGCGCAGACGTCGGCGCCAGCGCGGAGGTCAAGGGCGGTACGGTCAAAGACGCCGGCGCGGGAGTCGGCGTCCCGGTGGATGGCTTGGCGCCGTTGGAGGGTTTGGCGAGCAAGGTGTCGATCTTCCGCACCAGGTCATCGACGCCGAACGGCTTGAACATCACTGCGTCGGATCGCACCTCGGCGGCCCGCGCCTGGACGGTGCCGTTGTCGATCCCGGAGATCAGGAGAACCGGTGTCGCGCCGATGGCGGGATGCGCACGGACGTACTGGCAGACCTGATAGCCGTCCTTGTCGGGCAGGATGACGTCGCAGATCACGACGTCGGGCCGGTCGCGATCGATCATCTGGATCGCCTCGGCGCCGGACGCGGCGGCAAGCACTTGCAGCCCGCGGCCCTCGAGCGCCTTCTCGACCACTTTCCTGACGCTCAGGCTGTCGTCCACCACGAGGACCTTCTGCATCAGCTCGCCCTCCTAGGCGATGGGTGCCACGGCCGCGTCTGCGCGGCCCTCGTCGATCCCAGCCGCGGCGCTCAGCAGAAGCTGCTTCAGATCCCGGTGGATCGTCTTCACGCCGTTCGCCGCCGCCGCGTCCAGCGGGTTGAACGCGAAGCTGCCGTTCGCCTCACCATGCGCGGCGACCAGGAGCGCCTGGAAGGCTGTCTCGCCGATGAGTCCGAAGAATTCCGAGTGCACGACCCGGCCGCGATCGAAGAACACGGAGCCGCGCCCCGCCGACAGCGTCACGACGAGCTGGCCGGTCTTGCCGCCGAGCGCGATCGCCTGCGTGATGTCCGGAAGCTCCATCACGGTCAGCGACCCCCGCAGACCGTGAGCCCCGTCGGGCTGCGCGGCCGGAGCGATCGGCCCCTGTGTCTGGACGGGCGCCGCCTTGCCGCGTCCGAGCAGGGTGGCCACCTCGGAGACGATCGCGGTCAGCGGCAAGTCGCCCGCAAGCGTCTGATCCGGCTTGTCCTCGAGCATGGTCACGGCGGCCTCGTCGCCAGGACTCGCCAGCAGGAGGAACAGCACGCCGGTCATCAAGGGGTCCTTGCGGACGATCGAGCACAGCTCGTAGCCGTCGATGTCGGGCACGCCCACACGGCTCACGATGAGGTCGGGCCGATTCCGCTCGAGCATCGTGAGCGCGAAGGAGCCGCTGGTCACGGCGAGCACATCACTGACGCCCGCCTGTCCGAGCGCAGCCTGCAGCGCCGCGAGCGCCGTACGATCCGGGTCGATCAGGATGACGCGGGGCATCGGCGCCTCAGGCTCCCGCCCGCGCCGGCACCGCGACGGCGAGCGACTCGATCAACTGGACGAAGCTCGCCTCGTCGACGGGCTTGGCGACGTAGTGCTCCACGCCCAGCTCGCGCGCGAGGTTCACGTGCTTGGCGCCGGCGCGCGTGGTGAGGACGACCACCGGCAGGTCGCACGTCGTCGGCTCGCGATTGAGGCCGCGGATCAGCTCGTAGCCGTTGACGCGCGGCATTTCCAGGTCGGTGACGATGACGTCGACCGACTGCTCGGCCAGCTGCTGGAGCGCCTCGGCGCCGTCTCGCGCCGCGACGACGTGAAAGCCCGCGCGCTCGAGCATGCCGCCGACGAATTTCCGCACGCTGACCGAGTCGTCGACGAGCAGCACGCGACGCCTCGCGTCGGATGCCGGCGCCGCCACCGCCTCGGGTTCGCGGCGGATCTCGGCCATGCGCGGCCACGATCCGGCGGTGCTCATCTCGAGGAGCTTCATCGAGTCGAGCAGCAGGATGACGCGCCCCTGTCCCGTGACGGTCGCGCCGGAGAAGGGTCCGATGCCCTGGAGGAATGCGCCGAGGTTCTTGATGACGATCTCTTCCTTGTTCAGGAACTCGTCCACGACCACGGCCAGCGTCTTGCGCCCGGTTCTCAGCGTGACGATCGACAGCGAGCCGCCCGCGGCGCGCGGCGGCATCTGCAGCACGCGGTCGAGGCGCACGAGGTCGACGCTCTCGCCCTCGATCTCGACCGACTCCACGTCGTCGACGGTGCGGACATCCTCAGGCCGCAGGTTGATCACGCCCTTCACGGACGGGATGGGGATCGCCAGGGTCTGGGCGCCGACGTTCACCATGAGCGCATCGGAGATGGCGACGGTCAGCGGCAGCCGAATCCGGAAGCGCGTCCCACGGCCCACCTCGGTCTGGACCTCGATCTCGCCGCCGAGACGGCTGATGTTCGTGCGCACGACGTCCATGCCGACGCCACGGCCCGCGGCCGTCGTCACCGAGCTCGCGGTCGTCAGGCCGGGGAGGAAGATCAGATCGAGGATGTCGCGCTCGCCGAGCCGCGCGAGCGTCTCCGCCGTGACGAACCCGCCGCGCCGCGCCGCCTCGCCGACCGCTTCCACGTCGATGCCGCGACCGTCGTCGGCCACTTCGATGTAGATCGAGCCGCCCTTGTGCGCGGCGCCCAGATGGATCGTGCCCTGCGGCGCCTTGCCCTCGCGGCGGCGCACCTCTTCCGGCTCGATGCCGTGGGCGATGGCGTTCCGGACGAGGTGGATCAGCGGATCGGCCATCAGCTCGACGATCGTGGTGTCCATCTCGACGGTCTCACCCCGGACCTCGAGCACGACGCTCTTGCCGGCCGCTCGCGAGCCGTCCCGGACCATCCGCACGAACGGCGCGAACAGACGGCCGACGGGCACCATACGGGCCCGCGTGATCTGGCCGCGCAGCTCGCCGCTGAGCCGCTGCACGCCGCCGGCGTCCTCGCGCACGACTCGCACCAGCCCGGTCAGCTCGTGCTGGATCTCCGTGAGGTCGCTCGAGATCTCCCCGACGCGTCGCGCCAGCAGATTGAAATCGTCGTAGCGGTCGAACTCGAGCTCGTCGAAGAACTCTCCCAGCGGAGAGACCCCCGGCTCGAGCGGGCCGCCACCCTGGGGCCGGACCGGCGGCACCATCCGGTCGGCGTACTTCGACTCGAACTCGGCGACGGTCTGGGTCATGCGTGACTGGGTAAACGACAGGAGCTCACCGGCCTGCTCGAGCTGACCCAGATGACGCTCGAGACGACTTCGCGTGATCACCAGCTCGCCGACGAGATTCATCAGCGCGTCGAGCCGATCGAGGCTGACGCGGATGCTCGGGCGCACCCTGCGGGCGGCGTCGCGAGAGGACCGGCGCGCCGGGCCGCGCGTCGTGGGTTCGACGCGCTCAGCCGCGCCGGCGAGGCGTTCGGCAGCAACGACTGGATCCAGGTGCTGGGAAGTCTCCGCCGCCTCCGGCTGGCTCGGCGCGACGGCGTCCGCCGTGGCGGCGGCGATCTGCGCGACGGCCGTCTCGACCGTCTGCTGCGGCGCCAGCTGCGCGCTCGGCGCGCCGATGGCCGGCAAGGCGTCGAGCAGCGCCAGCGCCTGCTCGTAGGCGGCGGCGCGCGTATCGGCGCGATCCTCACCGCTTCGCACGAGAAGCCGCAGCGCATCGAGGCCGGCGAACACGGTCTCGATCGCGGCGCGATCGAGCGGGCGCTGGTGCTCACGAACCTCGCCGAGCATGTCTTCGACCCGGTGGGCGAGGTCGCCGATCATTCCGCATCCGACGGTGTAGGCGGCGCCCTTGAGCGTGTGGACCGCGCGGAACAGCCCGGCGATCTCCGATTCGGTCGAGCCCTCGCCTTCCAGCGCGATCAGCGACTGCGCCATCGCTTCGAGGTGCTCGATGGCCTCCGGGACGAAGTATTCGAGGATGTCCGCCTGGTCGGTAAAAAACTGGTCCAGCTCGGCGAGCCGCCGCGACGTTTCGTCACGAGGCACGCGCGGCATCGACGTGACCAGACCCGCGAGCGATTCCGCGATGGCCTCGGCGTCTTCGACACCGGTCTCGCCAATGACGTCGAGCGCCGTCTTGAGCCAGAACACCATGTCGGCAAGCGCCCCCAGCGAGCGGCGGTCGGCGTCGGCGGGCGTGGCGGCCACTCGCTCGACCGCCTGCTCCATGGCGGTCGCCAGGCCCGCGACCTGCGGAAATCCGCTGAGAGCCGCCGAGCCACGGAGCCGATGGGTCACGACCGCCAGATGCTCGACCACCGCGGTCGGATCCGACGTCGTGCGGAGCGTGGCGAGGCCCTCCTCGACGGCGGCGAGGGTATCCCACGCCTCCATCAGGAAGACACTCAGGAGAAACTGCCGATCGCCGTCAGCCACGCAACCCGCCTCCAGTCGATCGAGCGCCTAGGTGGCCAGCTTGAAGCGCGCGAGGCTCGCGGTGAGCGCCTCGGCCACCCGGACCATCTGGTCCATCGTCTTGCGCGTCTCGAGAACCGCCTTCTCGGTCTCGACCGCCACCCCCGCGATCGACTGGACCGCCACCGCGCCGCCCTCGACGCCTCGCACCTGGTCCTGCGTCGCCTCCGAGATCTCGATCGCCAGCGCGGCGGACTTCTGGGAGATCTCGCCGATCTGATGCAGGCGCTCGCCGGCCTCGACCGTGACCTTGAAGCCGGCTTCGACTTCGCGAGTCCCTTCTTCCATCGCGACGACCGCTTGCTGCGTCTCGGACTGCACCGACTTGATCAGCACGACGATGTCCTTGGCCGCCTTGCCGGAGCGCTCGGCCAGCTTGCGAACCTCTTCGGCCACGACCGCGAACCGCAGGCCCGACTCGCCCGCGCCCGCCGCCTCGATGGCGGCGTTGAGCGCCAGCAGATTCGTCTGTGAGGCGATGTCCTCGATCGTGTTCACGATCTCGGAGATCTCGAGCGACCGGTCGGCCAGGCTCTTGACCTTCTTCGAGATGCCCTGCACTTCGCCGCGGATGCGCTGCATGCCGGAGAGGCTGGCGCGGACCGCCTGCTCGCCCTTGGTGGCGGAGTCGAGCGTCAGCTTCGCGGCCGCCGCGGAGGCCTCCGCGTTCTCGGCGACCCGCCGCATCGAGCGGGTCAGGCCTTCCATGGCATCGCTCACGCCCACCGCTTCACGCGACTGCGTCTGGGCGCCGCCGGCCGTCGCCTCCATGGCGCCGATCATCTCGGTCGCGCTCGTGAGGACCTGCTGCGCGGTGTCGCGCACGTCGTTGATGATGGTCGCCAGCTCGCCGACCATCACGTTGATCGCGTCGACGACGCTGCCGAGCACGTCGGACGTCACCTGACCGCGCTTGGTCAGGTCGCCCTGCGCGATCTCGGTGGCGGTGTCGAGGAAGCGCGTGATGTTGCGCTGGAGCTCTTCGCGCTGGCGCTTCTCTTCGTCACGCTCCGTCTCGGTCTGGACCAGGGCACGCAGGCGCACCACGGTGTCGTTGAACGTGGCGGCGAGCTGCCCGATCTCGTCGTGCGACTTCACGGTGACCAGCCTCGAGAGGTCGCCCTGGCCGACTCGCTCGGCGACCTTGACGACCTGGATGACCGGCTTGGTGATCTGATGGGCGAACACCGCGCCGGCGAGGACCGCCAGCAGCGCGACGCCGCCGAATACGAGCAGCAGGTTCTGGCCGGACTTGGCGGCCGCCGCGGTGATGATCGAGCGATCCATTCCCACGCGAACCGTTCCGAGCTGGCCCGCCAGCACCGGCACGCCGATGTCGATGATCTGCTGGACGACACCGGTGACCGGATCGGCGTACGCGACGTCCCTAACCTGTTGCGCGACCTCGCCCGGCACCAGGTTGCGGTCGACGATGCCGGCCGGCACCAGCGGCGAGAAGGTGTGGGCCACGAGCGTCTTCTGCGGGTCGTACACGATGACGTACTTGACGCCGTTGATGGCGGCGAACTGGTCGACGATCGCCTGTACCGTCGACGCGTCGCGCGTCAGCAGCAGATCGACGCCCGAGCTCGCCAGGCTCTTGGCGATCGCGGTCCCCTTCGAGGTGAACTCGTCCGTCAGGTTCGTGGTCAAGGCGCGGATCGAGATCCACCAGGTGATCGCCGCCAGCGGCACGAGGGTCACCGTCAGGAACAGGATGATCTTTCCGAGCAGTCCGAGTCGAACGGTTCGCTTGCTCATGCTTTCACCGCCGCCACCCAGTCTGTGATGGGGGCCCATCGACCGTTCACCACTCTGGTGAAGTACACGTTGTCGAGTCCCTGATGCCGTTCCGGCCCGAACGTGAGAAGCGCTCCGATACCGAGGTCGAAGTTCTTGAGCGATTCCAGCGCCTGCCGAAAGGCCGTGCGCGTCGGGTTCGGCCCGGTGCGGCGCAGGCCCTCGACGATCACGCGCGCGTTGACGAAGCCCTCGAGGCTTCGGAAGCTCAGCTGCTCGGGCGCCTGCTTGGCGTCGCGCAGCGCGTCGGGCACCTGCGGGTTGTGCTTCTCCATCAGCGTGCGGTACTCCACGACGCCGGGCAGGCTCACGTCGTCGTAGCTCGGCACCACCTGCGAGTTGACCAGCGCCTGCGTGTAGTCACGCCCGCTCACCTGCCCGTGGCGCAGGAGAAGGCTCAGCATCGCCTCGGAGCCGACGAACGACACGTTCGAGATGGGGACGGCCCAACCGTGATCGCGCGCGGTCCGGACGAACGCGCCGCAGCCCTGGTAGGCGCCGGTGCACAGGACCGCCTCGACGCCGGCCTGCCGGAGGGCCTGCACGGCCGGGGTCATGTCATCCTCGAACTTGGCGCCGCGGACGTAGGTCGCCTCGGCGGTGATGCGCGCCCCGCGCTGCGCCAGGCCGCGCGCGACGCCGTCGGTGCCGCTGCGGCCGTAGGCGTCGATCTGATAGTAGACGCCGAACTTGCGGACACCCGTCTGCCAGAGCCGCTCGACCAGCGCCATCATTTCCTGGCGGTAGGAGGCGCGGACGTTGAAGACCTGATCGAGGTAGGGCTCTTCGCGCTGCGGCTGGGCGCCGGTGAAGTTACCGACGAGGATCACCTGGCGGTCGGCGTAGCGCTTGATCACCGGCAGCGCGCGCGTGAGGGTCGGCGTGCCGACGTAGTTCGAGAGGAAGAACACCTGCTCGCGCTCGACGAGATCGATCGTGTTCTTGATGCACGGCGTCGGCTCGTAGCCGTCGTCGAGCGCCGCGACCGAGATCGCGCGGCCATGGATGCCGCCGCGCTGGTTGATCTCGGAGTAGTAGGCCAGCGCGCCGCGGTAGAGCTCGATGCCGAGGCCGGCCGAGGAGCCCTTGAACGCGGCGCTCATCCCGATCTTGATGTCCCGGGCGCTCACCCCGGGCGTGCCGCGCAGATCGACGACTTTGGAGACGGGCGTCTGACCCCAGGCGAGCTGGTTCCGGCCGAGAACGCCGCCCGCCACGGCCCCGGAGAGCACCTTGAGCACCGTCCGCCGCTTCATCGTCATGCCGCCCTCCTCGTCATTCATTCCTCCTCCCGCGGCGCTTCTCTCAGCGCGCGCAGAAGCCGACCCGGATCGAGCAGCGGGACGAGCCGCTCGCCATCCGGCAAGAAGCCGAGCGCCCACCGCGCGTGCGGCTGCGGGCTCGACTCGTCGAGGGTCACGATGCCGCCGAAGGCCTCGAGGCTGACGTCGCCGTCGATGACGAGCGCCACCTCGAATCCCTCGGCCTCCACGATCAAGGTCGACACCTTCTGCGCGCCTCGGCGCGCTGCAAGCCCGAGCACGGCCCGGGCGTCCGCGATCGGCACGACGTCGCCGCGTAGATTGGCCACACCCACGAGATGCGGCGGCGCCAGCGGCACCGTCGTCCACTCCTCGAAGATCGCCACCTCTCGCACCTGGGTGACGTCGATCGCGAACGGCTGACCGGCCAGCGCGAACACGCACGCCCGGACCGCCGCGGGGTCGAGCAGGCTCGTCGTCATCGGAGGAACCGCCGCACGAGCGCCAGCAGTTGATCGGGAGTGAAGGGTTTCGCGAGGTACTCGTCGGCGCCTTGCCGCATGCCCCAGACGCGATCGCTGTCCTGGTTCTTCGAGCTCACCACGATCACGCGCGCCTGCTTGGTGCGCTCGTCCCGGCGCACGCCGCGAAGCGCGTCGAAGCCGTTGCGCTTGGGCATCACGATGTCGAGCAGCACGACGTCAGGCCGATCCTTGACGATCTTCTCCTCCAGCTGCTCTCCGTCCAGGTAGGTCAGGACGTCGTACCCGGCTGACCGGAGAATGGTCTCCATGACCTGAAGCTCCGAATAGGCGTCGTCGACCACCATCACCTTGGGCATCAGGCGCAGGCCTCCCGTGGCGTTCTGCCGGCGTGTCCGCCATATGTGCCTCGGTGCAACCCATCTGCCAGCGCGAGCGTCGGTGGGGCGCGGCTTTACGCTCGAACAAACGCGGCAGTAAGCCGACGGGGCGCCCCCGCGGACCGGTCTTCGTGACAACTGGTCCGTTTCGATGACAACTTCTGTCAATGGCGTGTCGTGCCAGGGTGACTCGTCTTCGTCAAGCACGCGACAGGGAAGGCGTGAAGGCGCGTCAAAGCCACGTGGCGAAGATTTTGAAAGTCTGAGAATGCGTCATGGTCTTCGCGCGGCTCTGGCACAGGCTCGGGGGCAGGCGGCGGCGGCAGCCGACGAGCGCCCAGATGTTCCGACAGGCGCAACGCCTCCGGGACGAAGGGCGCTTCGAGGACGCGGCCGAGCTCGTGGCGGACGCGTTGATCCGGGAGCCTGGAAGCGTCGTCGGCCACCTGCTCGCCGGCTCGCTCCACATGGCCCTGCGTGAAAGCGGCCAGGCTCGAATATCGTTCGAGCGAGTTCTCGCGCTCGAGCCGACTCAACCCCGAGCCCTGCTGGGGCTTGCGCGCCTCGCGCTCGAGGACAGTGAGGCGAAGACCTGTCGTGACCTGCTGTCGCGAGCGCTGGCGCGCTATCCCGACTTTCCCGAGGCACGCGCTCTGCTGGATGTCACGCGAGATCTCGCGCCGAGCGCCGACCCCAAGCCCGCCGCGACACCGGTGGTCGTGCCGGCGGCGATACCGATCGCGACACCGGCGAGGACGCCGGCGGTGACGACGGCAACGACACCGGCCGCGACGCAGGCGCCGGCGGCGAAGGGTGCGACGCCGGCCGATCGTCTGCATCTGCCGACCGAAAGCCGCGAAGCACTGTTCATGCGCCCGGACGCGACCCTGGTCTTCGCCGAGCCGCGCGGACCGCGGACCGAAGCGGTCGCCGCCCGCGCGGTGAAGCTCGCGCGCATCGCGACCGCGGTGCTCGCGCGAGCCGGATTCGGTCCGCTGCGCCACGCGGTGATCGAGGGCGCTGCGGAGACGACGTACCTCCGCACCGACGACGCGGCCCTGCTCACCTTGGCGTTCGATCGCGACGTGACGGCCGCGACCGCGGTCTCCCACCTGGAGCGAGTGTGGGGCAGCTGCCGTTCGGAGCTCGCGTGAGCACCGCCGTTGCCGCGCGCCCGGCGCTCGGACGCGACCTTCGCGCGCTGCTCGCGCAGCTCATGAAGCTGGAGCACATCACGGGAGGACTCGTCGTCGCACCCGATGGTCTCGTGATCGCCGCTGATCTTCCGCGCGAAGTCGAGGCGGAGCCGCTGTCCGCGCTCGCCGCGACCTTGGGACGCGAGCTCGAGCTGCGCGGCCCGCAGCTTCGACGCGGCACGTTCCCGATGGCGCAGTTCGCCAGCGTGAGCGGCACCGCATTTCTCGGAAGCACTCCCGTGGGTTTCATCGTGCTGCTCGGCGAGCCGCAGGCGGACAACGACGCGGTCCGCACCGCGCTCCGCGCGGCGGTCGGCACGATCTATCGCGCCTGGGCGCGATAGTCCGTCACAGCTCTCGCGCGAGCCGCACGCGACAATCCGGCAACCTCTCGTTTTCATTCGCCAAAATTGCTAATAGTTCTTGCTGGTTTCGCGAGACCTTGGGAGTAAGCTTTGTGCTCACCTAAGGAGAGTCACGCCATGCACGACGGTGAGCGCTCGATCCTGATCGTGGTCCCGAGAAGTGGAGAGGATGCGTGTCGGTCGCTGAGCCACACGTTCGCGGATGACTCGACGGTCGAGGTGATCGTCGATCGCCGGATCAAGGACCGGCGTGCGACGGACGGTGCCTACCGTCCCGATCGACGCCGTGGCGATCGACGAACCCGGCTCGACGGAGACGCGGAGCTGCAGGTCGATCGGTGGATCGCGGTTCCCCGCACCACGGCGAAGGTCGATTTCGACGATCCGGACTCGAAGGCGATCCTGTTCCTGTGCTGCAGCCAGCACATCGTTCCCTGCCAGAGATGCCAGAACACGTACCGGCTCGGCTGGATCTCACGCTCGGAGCCCGGCATGTTCCCCTGCCCGCTCTGCGGGAGCGATCTCACCACGGTGGTGACCGCGCACGCCCAGGTCTGCTCGTACTGGGTCAATCGCGCGGGCATCAAGCGGCCGCTGACACGCGTCGCCAGTGAGCCGCCCGCGCGGGCGGCAACGGGCTAGTCGCGAGCCGGCTGCCTAGCCGGCTCGCAGGCCCTGCAGTAGCTTGTCCGGCTCGTAGA
>WNFK01182366.1_pt2 | contig 19501 bp, 20 predicted proteins | sample 5400281 | NCBI WGS metagenome assembly WNFK01 (sample SAMN13153350, study PRJNA577476) | soil metagenome | isolation source: 20 cm soil on Douglas fir-dominated hillslope | place: USA:California | collected 2013-09-17
TGCTGCACCGCGATTTGAAACCCGCAAATATCATGGTCGGACCGTTCGGCGAAGTTTTGGTGATGGACTGGGGCCTCGCCAAAATTCTGCGCGAACGTGCCACGCTTGATTCACAGGCGATGGATCGGGACGCAACGATTTTGGAAAAACCGAAGCACGGGGCCGATTCGAATGACGCGTCGCAGAGTTCCGCGGTGACGGCGCACGGCACGGTGATGGGCACGCCGGGCTACATGTCGCCGGAACAGGCGCGCGGCGATGTGGAACATTTGGACGCGCGCACCGACATCTATTCGCTCGGTGCCATGCTGCGATTCCTGCTCTCCGGCCAGCCAGAAGTAGCTCCCCTTTCGAATGCGCCCCGTCTCGACAAATCGCTGCTGGCCATTTGCGCGAAGGCGACGGCGGCATCTCCGGCGGACCGCTACTCCAATGTCCAGGAGCTCGCGCTGGATGTTTCGAGGTACCTGGACGGGCTCGCGGTCGCTGCCCACCGGGAAAGTTTTTTTGAGAAGGCCGGACGGTTTTACCGGCGCTACCGCTTCTTTATCTTGTTGATTGCAGCGTATTTGGTGATGCGGGTAGCGATCTTGCTTTTTATGCACAGATAGGCTTAAAGGAATTCGCGGATTCGTTGTAAAGAACACCAGAGAGACAAATCGCGACGGAGGAATGTGATGAACAAAGTGCTGCTGGGACTTCTGCTCGGAGCCGTGTTGGGTGCGATCGACGGGGCGACAGCGTGGTTCACCCCGGCGGTGCGAGTCCAGTTCGCGGGTATCATTGTCGGGTCCACCGTCAAGGGGCTCATAGCTGGCGTTGCTGCGGGCATTTTTGCTCGAAAGGTGAATTCCGTACCTTTGGGAATCCTGTTTGGTGTGGCGGTTGGCTTCGTACTGGCTTTCCTGGTTGCGTACATGCAGCACGGCTACTATTTCGAGATCATCCTGCCCGGCAGCATCGTCGGATTGATCGTGGGCTACGCCACGCAGAAGTACGGAGCCGCTCCCGCAGCAACCGCAGCGACGCGGTGAACTTGGATTTCGAGTTTTTTCTAGCGTCAAAGTATTTCTAAGAAAAGTCTTGTGTCCAAGCATCTCTGGAAAGGAGATCGAATCATGAGAAGGTTGGTTAAAATTCTGAGTGTGTTGATGTTGAGCCTGGGCATCATGCCAGTGCGAGCGAATGCAGGACCCAGTGGCGCAGAAGCGTTCGAGAAGCTGAAGACGCTGGTGGGGCACTGGGAGACGGACAAGACCAATCCGGCCAAGGCGTCTCTGGACCTGGAGTTGACGTCTGGGGGGACGGCGGTGCTGGAAAAGTTCCACATGGTGGAGAACGGCAAGCCGGTGGAAATGACCACGCTGTATTACCTGGATGACGACCAGGTGAAGCTAACGCACTACTGTATGGCTGGCAACCAGCCGACGATGCGCGGAACGTATGCGCCGGAGACGAAGACGATTACGTTTGACCTTGTGAGCATCTCGAACCTGAAGAGCGCCGATGATGGGCACATGCATCACGCGGTGTACACGTTTATCGACAACGATCATTTCAAGACGACCTGGACATTCCGCAAAGAACAGAAAGACGCTTTTACGGAAGATGTGACGTACGTCCGGACGAAGTAGGAAGCGAGCGTTTCGTTTTCCGGCGCGCTGAAATTACGCCGGGTGATGGATCGAAACAGCGGCAGCTGGGCTGCCGCACTCCAAAGGGCAGGCCGGCGAATAGCCTGCCTTTTGTGTTTGTGACGCATGTACAATAACGCGCATCGAAGCGGCAGGAGCGATGCGATGGGATTTGCAGCGTTTGCCGGACACAAGTATCTGAACCTCGAAACGTTCAAGAAAAGCGGCGAGGGCGTGAAGACGCCGGTGTGGTTTGCGGCGGATCCGTCGGCGAGTCTCGATTCGAACGACGCGAAGCTGTACGTGTACACGATCGGCGTCTCGGGAAAAGTGAAACGCATCCGCAACAATCCGCGAGTGAAAATCGCCCCATGCGACATGCGCGGCAGAGTGCTTGGCGAATGGGTGGAAGCGCGTGTGGCGATCGTCACGAGTGAAGAGGCTGCCCGCGGAATGCGGTTGCTCAACAAGAAGTATTTCCCGTGGAAACAGATGCTCGACTTTTTCGCGATGTTCCGCCGGCGCGAAAGAACTGTCTTCGCGATCCGGCCAGTGTGAACAATCAGCTAGTCCATCGATCCTCGCCACCATTTCACACAAAGAGCTGGAACGGCGTTACCGGGGCCAGAGCCAGCCAAAGGTGCCGGCCACCAGCAAGCTGTAGATGAAGCCGTCGAAGGCTTCCTTCAGGACCACACTCCAAGGCAGGCCTTTCCAGATGCCGTTGACCAAGGGTCCCAGAGCGAAGGTAAGGAACGCAGCGGTGCCGGCGACGCGAAAAACCGCCAGATAGTGCACACCGGGCGCAACCGTGTGTCCCGTGAGATACGCAACGAACAAGCCGATGAGCAGGCAATACACGAACCACATACCCAGGAACTTCGGCATGGCGACTGGGCCGCTAGGAAACACGGTTAGCAAACCCACTGGTCCCTGCTTGAATTTTTCCTGCACCGCGGGCGACTTCATGTCCTTATGGCTGCAAAACGGGAAATGATAGAGACCCGGCTTCAAACCAGCCGCTCGTAGAGTGGGAAGAAGCTTTTCCTCTTCGGGAAGCTGCTGGTAGTCGCTGCGGTGATACGGCAGCACCATGTGGATGATGGAGCTGGCCACAAACACGATGACGGCCGAGAGCAGGATGGGGAGCAAGAGAGCAGTGAGTGGAACCATGCGCAGCCTCCTTGAAAGCAAAGTTGAATGCAGGAATTTAGGCGCGAGGCTACCGTCAAATGGGGTCAGCGGTCAAGAGTCTAATTCCACGCGAGAGGGGCCCTTCGCCAAGCTCTGCGTAAACTAGGCCCCCCGCTGCACAAATCAACGGGCGGTCGTCGCGACTGGCTGGGGCTTGCGCGCGAGGGCGCGCAATGAATCATCGTAAGGAGCGCGGGCGACCCCGCGTTCGGTAAAGATGGCCGCGATGTAGCGGGCAGGGGTGACGTCGAATGCGGGATGGGCGGCATGAACGTCTGGGGCGATGCGGACGCCCTGAAGATGCGTGACTTCGGCGGCGGAACGCTCTTCGATGGGGATGCTGTCGCCATCGGGGATGGCGAGATCGAAGGTGGAAACCGGCGCGGCGATATAGAAGGGAACGTTGTTTTCTTTGGCCAGAACGGCGATCTGGTAAGTGCCGATCTTGTTGGCGGTGTCGCCGTTGGCGGCGATGCGGTCGGCGCCGGTGACGATGGCGCCAACTTTTCCGGTCTTCAGGAAGTGACCCACCATATTGTCCGTGATGAGCGTGAGCGGGATGCCGCCTTTGTGAAGTTCCCAGGCAGTGAGGCGGGCGCCTTGAAGATACGGGCGCGTTTCCGGCACAAGGACGTGGATCTTTTTGCCCTGTTCGAACGCGACGCGGATGACGCCAAGCGCGCTGCCGATGCCGCCGGTAGCGAGCGCGCCGGCGTTGCATTGCGTCATGACCTGGCCTTCCCTGGGCATGAATTCCGCGCCGAAGTGGCCGATGGCTTCGTCGGTGGCGCGCTTTTCGAGATGAACCTGTTGGGCTTCCTCGACCATCCCCTCCCTGATTTTGCCCAGATCCGAAGTCTCGGCCGTCAATTCTGCAAACCGGCGCCTCATGCGCTCAAGGGCCCAGAAGAGATCGACGGCGGTGGGGCGGGTTTTTGCGAGCGTGCCGCAGATCTCCGTGAATTCAACGTGGAGAGCTTCGACGGATGTCGCGGGAGAATGCAGAACGCCGAGGGCGGCACCCATCGCGGCGGCGACGCCGATGGCCGGAGCGCCACGGATGACCATTTCGCGGATGGCTTTGGCGACTTCGCGGTAGTCGGTGTAGGTGTAAGAGATTTCCTCGGCGGGAAGGCGCCGCTGATCGAGCATGATGACGCCGCGATCGGTCCATGTGATGGGTTGGGCTACGTACATGCGATTTGATTCCTTGACGCCATTTCGCGACATCGTGCCGAGAAGGAGCGCAGCATGCTGCGCGCCTGCAAGATCACTCAGGGTTGCCTATTTATTCTAGCGAACGTGGACGCAGAAGACGAATCGGCTCAGTGGCCGGGAGGCATATGCGTAAAACCCTTGGTGGCAATGATGGAAGTGAAGGCAATCATGGAATTGTAGCCGAGGTGAAGAAGGAAACTCGCGACCACGGTGCCCGTCCAAGCACGGGCGAAGGTAAGAATAACTCCGACGAGAGTGAGCAGGCTGACGAGGCCCCAGGTCCAGCCGAGCTGCGCGCCGTGCATGAGGCCGAACAAGATTCCGGTGATGATGATTCCGGCGAAGGTGCCGAACCGGACGGAGCGAATCGGATCGGCGCCGGCCTTTTGGGCGAGGCTGGAAAATTTACTGGCAAAGAGTGGATAAAGATAACCGCGGAAAACGGTTTCTTCGACCAGCGGAGCGACGAAGACAGCCATGGCCAGGAGCAACATGGCGCCGCTGGGGCTCTTGAAGAGTTCCTGGATGGGAACGTGTTCCACGTTCTTGACGCGCGAGCTGGCGATAGCCACGAAAATGGCGAGGCCGCAGCCGGACAAGAAATACATCCACGGGTTGCCTTTGCCTGTGGCGGAGACGGCGAGCGTCACGTAGAGAAAAAGGAAGAGCAAGGCGTACCAAAGAACGTTGGTGCCGACCAGGAATTGCGGCTTGGATTCGATCATCTGCTGCAGTTGTTTCTGCGTGAGATGTTTGTTGGCGGAGAGCAGCAAGACGGCGCCGATTTGAACGATGAGCAGGCTGGCGAAGCCGAAAACCACGAAGACAACAAGATGGGGCCATGACCACGAGATGCGCAGGTCTTCGGGCAGACTGAGTGCTTGAGGATAGGCAGGACCTAGCTCCACGTAGGCAGTGACCGGATCGCTCGCGAGCGGAGAAGTGGAGGGTTACGGAGACGATTGGTCAGCGGAGGAGTCCGAGGGAAAATAGGGATCCGGCGGGTTCAAAGGATTGTCGTCGAAGAAGGTCATCGTTTCCTTGATGGCACTTTTTTCGGCCAGCCGGCGGCCAGCGCGGCAGCGACGAGCGGCAAGAGCAGCTCGTGGTGGCCGGTGATGGCGTAGCCGTGCGATGCAGGTCCGCTGCGGCCGGGGGCGGACGCGGTGGGGCGCTTTACTACATTCTGTAATGCACGGTAGTGCTGGATAAAGTCGAAGTTGGCGGTGGTGATGGGGCGGAGCGGGACGCCGAGATTACGAACGACGGAAACGGCTTTGAGAAAAACTTCGGGCAGAAGAACGGCCGAGCCCCAATTGAGATAGACGCCGCCCGGATGCATCTGCTCGACGAGAGCGCAGAAGAGGCGGAAATCGAGGTGCGTGGCGGCGCCGAGGGCCGCACCGTCAGCGGCGCCATGCATGTGCGGAATGTCCGTGCCGATGGCGAGATGGATGGTCACGGGGATTTGATGCTTGTAGGCAGCTACGAGGACGCTGGAATCCGTGTGTTTGACTTCGATGATGCCGCTCGAGAGAAACTGCCCGGCGGCTTCGCCGTAGCCGATTCGAATGCGATGCGAAAGTTTAGCGAATTCGTTGATGTACTGGCCGGTTTCGGCGGCCATGCCGAATTGGCCTTCACCGAGGCCTGCTTCGACGTCTTCGGAGGTGTTGCCGGCCAGGGCGATTTCGAAATCGTGGATGAGCGCCGCTCCGTTCATGGCGATTCCGGAGACGAAGCCGCGTTTCATCAGATCGATCAGGACGGGACCGAGGCCGACTTTGATGACGTGGCCGCCGATGCCCCAGAGGATGGCTTTGCGCTGTTTGCACGCGCTGTGAATGGCTCTGAGAAGATGGCGGAGATTTTCGGCGGCGAGGATGTTGGGAAGCGAATCGAGAAATTTTGTGAGCGAGGCGTTCGCGGCGGGGGGCTTCGCAAAGTCGCGTACGCTGACTTTGCTCTTGCGCGAGGCAAGCGTATAGGTGTGGACCGCGCCGAGCGTGATCGGATGGATGGAGTAGATGCTCATCGAGACGGGGATACTCTAACGCGCAAAGGGCACAATACCAAGCACGAGTGAGATAGCCGAGATGGGGCGGTGCCGGCCCCTGCAAGGAGGCGAGATTACAGCAATGCGGCTACTTCGCGTTGCCATCGTAGTGACCGTTGTTGGAAATGTTGAGGACGCGAGCGAGGGCCTGGCCGGTGTAGGACTTTTTCGTGCGGGCGACGAGTTCGGGCGGGCCTTGGGCGACGATGCGGCCGCCGCCTTCGCCGCCTTCGGGGCCAAGGTCGATGATCCAGTCGGCCTGCTTGATGACGTCGAGATGGTGCTCGATGATGAGCACGGTGTTGCCGAGATCGACGAGGCGTTGCAAGACGTCGAGGAGTTTTCGAACATCGTCGAAATGGAGGCCGGTGGTGGGCTCGTCGAGGATGTAGATCGTGCGGCCGGTCTGGCGCTTGGAAAGTTCGCGGGCCAGTTTGATGCGCTGAGCTTCGCCGCCGGAAAGAGTTGTGGCGGACTGGCCGAGCGTGACGTAGCCGAGGCCGACTTCGACGAGAGTTGCGAGCTTCTGCTGGATTTGCGGAATGTTTTCGAGGAGTTTCAGCGCGTCGGACGAAGGCAAGTTCAAAACATCGCTGATGGAGTGGCCCTTATAGCGGACGGCGAGCGTTTCTGAATTGTAGCGGCGGCCACGACAAACTTCGCACATCACGTAAACGTCGGGAAGAAAATTCATTTCGATGCGGCGGAGGCCATCCCCCTGGCAGGCTTCGCAGCGGCCGCCCTTGACGTTGAAACTGAAGCGGCCGGGGCGGTAGCCGCGCTCGCGCGATTCCGGAAGCATGGCAAAGAGATCGCGGATGGGAGCGAAGACGCCGGTGTAAGTAGCAGGATTCGAGCGCGGCGTGCGGCCGATGGGTGCCTGATCGATTTCGATGACTTTGTCGATGTGCTCGGAGCCGATAATTTCGCGGTGCGCGGCGGGCGCTTCGGAAGAGCGATAGAGTTTCTGCGCGAGCGCGCGATAAAGAATGTCGTTGACGAGCGTGGACTTGCCGGAGCCGGAGACGCCAGTGACGACGGTGAGCAGACCGAGGGGCAGCGTGATGTCAACATCCTTGAGATTGTTGGCGCTGGCGCCGAGAATTTGTATCGCTTTGCCGTTGGGGCTGCGGCGCTTTTCGGGAACGAGTATCTTGGCGGCGCCGCTGAGGTATTGACCGGTGAGGGACGCGGGGGTGGCTTCGATTTGTGCCGGATTGCCCTGGGCGACGAGGTAGCCGCCGGCGTTGCCGGCGCCGGGGCCGAGGTCCACAACGAAATCGGCGCGGCGGATGGTGTCTTCGTCGTGTTCGACGACGAGGACGGTGTTGCCGAGATTGCGAAGCTGTTCAAGCGAGCCGAGAAGGCGGGCGTTGTCTCGCGCGTGCAGGCCGATGCTGGGCTCGTCGAGAACATAGAGAACGCCGCGGAGGCGCGAGCCGATTTGCGTGGCGAGGCGGATGCGCTGGGCTTCGCCACCGGAAAGCGTGGCGGCGGAGCGATCCAGGCTGAGATAGCCGAGGCCGACGGCGAGCAAAAAATCGATGCGTTCGGAGACTTCTTCCAGCGGGCGCGCGGCGATTTCTTTTTGGCGCTCGGTGAGCTGCCCGAGAATTTTGTCAACCGCGGGTCGCCCGGCGCTGAGCGAGAGCGCGGTAAAATCGGCGATAGACAAGCCGCCGAGCTTGACCGCCAGCGATTCGGGGCGCAGGCGCTTGCCATGGCATGTGCCGCAGAGCGTGGCGGACATGTATTGCGTTATCCACTCGCGATAGCTATCGGAGTTGGACTCTTCGAAATTTCTTTCCAGAAACTTCAGGATTCCCGGGAAACGAAAACCTTTGTCGGTTTTGGATTTCTTACCGGCCGATCCGTTCTCTCCAGAGCGAGCGTTGGACGGCGGGTAGCCGTACAAAAGCATGTTCTGGATGCGCGTGGGAAATTTTTCAAACGGCGTTTCGAGATCGAAGCCGTGCGCGTAAGCTCCGAGTTCTAGTGTGCGCTTGAGAATCGCCGAGCCGGAGCCTGGGCCGAGGCCACCATCGAAGAGCGGGCGGGTCCAGTCGGTGATGATCTTTGCGGGATCGAAATCGTATTTGGAGCCGAGGCCGTTGCACGCCGGGCAAGCGCCGTAGGGAGAATTGAAACTGAACGAGCGCGGCTCGAGTTGCGGAACGGAGATGCCGCAATCGGGGCAAGCGAGTTTCTCGGAAAAAGTGTGCTCCTTGCCTCCGACGATGGCGACGGTGACGAGGCCGCTGGCCAATTTGAGCGCGGTGGCGATGGATTGTTCGAGGCGCGCGGCGATGCCTTGCTTGACGAGCAGGCGGTCGATGACGATTTCGATGGTGTGGTTCTTGCGCTTGTCGATGACTGGAAGCTCATCAAGCTGGTAAAGCTCGCCGTTGATGCGCACGCGGACGTAGCCATCCTGCGCGAATTTTTCGAGTTCCTTGCGAAAAGCACCCTTACGGCCGCGGACGATGGGCGCCAGGATCATGACGCGCTCGTCCGGCTTGCAGATTTCACCGTGCAGAATGGACTGGACGATCTGCTCGCTGGACTGGCGCGTGATGGGCTTGCCGCAGTTCGGGCAATGCGGGACGCCAACAGTGGCATAGATCACGCGGAGATAATCGTAAATTTCCGTGATGGTGCCAACGGTGGAGCGCGGCGAGCGCGTCGTGGTTTTCTGCTCGATGGCGATCGAGGGCGAAAGGCCTTCGATGACGTCGACTTCGGGGCGCTCCATCTGGTCGAGAAACTGGCGCGCGTAGGCGGAGAGCGACTCGACGTAGCGGCGCTGGCCTTCGGCGTAGATGGTATCGAAGGCAAGCGACGACTTGCCCGAGCCGGAAAGGCCGGTGATGACCGTAAGGGAGTTTCGGGGAATTTCGACGTTGATGTTCTTGAGGTTGTGCTGGCGTGCGCCCCGGATTACCAGTTTGGTCAGGCCCATGAGACGAAAACGCTCCCTCCACAGGAGCCCCAGCGCTCAGTAGGTACACTGAGCCCAAGATAACTTCTCACAATAGCAGGAGGGAAAGAGGGGGGTCAATACGGCGTGTGAAGAGCGCCGCGGGGGCTAGCCCGACGCCCCTCCCGTTAATGGTTCGATGTTTCTTCTTTCTGCATAAAGACGATTGATTCTTGGCTGCGTAAACCAAACGCCGACGGGGAAAAACCAGATGAGAAAAAATGGTCCTGCATAATCGTAGAATGATACCGGCTTGTTGGTCTCTGCCAACACTAGGCTTTTGGACACGAAATATAGATCGTAAAACATGCAGAACATCGAGAGAAAGTGTAATGGGAGAATGATTGCGAGCAGCGCTGGATTGGTAGTGGTGCTGAGAAAAAGAGCCATGAATACGAAGATGTAGAGCCCTGGGTAGACAAGGGCAAAACGAAAGAATCCCGTCTTCAGCCTTAGCGGCGGCTGCACGATGGAACTGAGAAATGAACCCATAGACCAGAACCAACCGAGAAAGCAGAACATAAACAGGGTCATCACGAATCCAAGTGGGAGACCGATTTTCCCAAAAACTTCAGGTGATTGCGCCGTCACCGATATGGAACTCGCTATGGCTACTACATCTCCAACAAAACCTACCCCAACGAGTAGAAGGAAAATCTGCCAGTGCTTTGCGCGGAGAAAGAGGCTCGCGATCGTGTCCATGTTTTTCGGAACTCCTATTCGGGCTGACCGAAATTAGCCATAAACTTATATCACGTCAGACTTCACGCGCCGCTAGCTAGAGGCCGGCGCAGGTTTCGGCGGAGGAGGATTTGGCCGGCGCCGGAGCGGCGTTACAGAAGTTCCAGGAATTCGGCAAGCGCAAGGCCGCATTGTTTGAGGATGTCCGCGAGCGTGCCCTTCGCAACTTCGGAGTGCATGGGAACCACGGTCCTCCAAGCTTTGTCGCCGACTCTTTTTTCAAGCGAGACATGACTGCCCTTTTGGCGGAGCTGCACGAAACCGGCCCGTTTCAGCGCTTTGACCACGCGCTCGCCCGAGACGCTCGGCAGCTTGGGCATGTCAGCGGGAAACTTCGACGGTAGTCCAGAACTCGGCAGCTTCCGCGGGCCTGCCGTCCGGAGCACCCCATGTTTCGAGGTAGAGCTCGATGGCCTCGCGCAAGTTGGCGCGGGCGGATTCGACGTCTTTCCCTTGCGACGTAACACTGAGCTCGGGGCAGCGTGCGACATACCATTCATCTTCTTTGGTGATGAGGGCCGAGAAGCGATAGTTCATACTGCGATGCTAACCAAAGGGACTGACCGAGGCAAGGGGCTTCCGCACGACTGTCAGTTTTGCATTGCCAGACATAGCGCGAAAGGCTACATACCGGCGTAGGTTTGGCGGCGGAGGAATTGGCCGGCGCCGGGGCGGCCGACGAATTTGCCGGCGTCGATGACGGTGCGGCCGCGGGAGAAGACGGTTTTGGGGGCGCCTTTGATGTGGATGCCCTCGAACATGGAATAGTCCACGCGCATGTGGTGGGTCTTGGCGCTGATGACTTCTTCGTGATTGGGATCGAAGATCACCAGGTCTGCGTCGGCGCCGACGGCGATGGTGCCTTTCCGCGGGTAAAGACCAAAGAGTTTTGCGGGCGCGGTGGAGACGAGTTGGACGAAGCGGTTCGGCGAAAAACGCTTTCCGTGGACTCCGCCGGTGTAGATAAGGCTCAGGCGGTGTTCGATGCCAGGGCCGCCGTTGGGAATCTTGGTGAAGTCGTCCTTGCCTAGTTCTTTTTGTTCCTTGAAGCAGAAGGGGCAGTGGTCGGTGGAGACGACTTGCAAAGTGTCTTTGGCGAGGCCTTGCCAGAGTTTTTCCTGGTGCCACTTTTCGCGGAGCGGCGGGGTGAAGACGTATTTGGCGCCTTCAAATCCGGGGGCGTCCATATTTTCCAGCGAGAGATACAAGTACTGCGGACAGGTCTCGGCGTAGGCGGGGAGGCCGCGGTCGCGGGCTTCGCGGACTTTTTCGAGCGCTTCGTTGCAGGAGAGATGAACAATGTAGACGGGGGCGCCGGCCATTTCGGCTAGGGCGATGGCCCGGGAAGTGGCTTCGGCTTCGGCGGTGGGGGGACGCGTGAGTGCGTGATACTTTGGGGCGCGTTTTCCTTCGGCGAGCGCTTGCTGGACGATCACGTCAATGGCGCCGCCGTTTTCGGCGTGCATGCATATGAGGCCGTTGTGCTTCGCTGCCTGCTGCATGGCCTTGAAGATGGTGGCGTCATCGAGCATGAAGACGCCGGGGTAGGCCATGAAGAGCTTGAAGCTGGTGACGCCTTCGCGGATGAGCTGGCCCATCTCTTCGAGCTGCGCGGAACCGAGATCGGTGATGATGCAGTGGAAGGCGTAGTCGGTGACGGCTTTGTCGTGGGCTTTCTTCATCCAGGTGTCGAAGGCCTGGCGGAGGGTTTGGCCTTTGTACTGGATGGCGAAATCGATGAGCGTGGTGGTGCCGCCGAAAGCCGCGGCGATCGTGCCGGTCTGGAAATCGTCGGCGCTGGTGGTGCCGCCGAAGGGCATGTCGAGATGGGTGTGGACATCGATGCCGCCAGGGATCACCAAGCTGCCGGTCGCCTCGATGACGCGGCCGGCATTTTCGGTGGGAAGCTGGGCAGCGATGGCGGTGACTTTGTCGCCGTTGATGCCCACGTCGGCGAGGCAAGTATCGGTGGCCGTTACGACCGTGCCGTTGCGGATTACGGTGTCAAAACGCATTTCTGCTCCTCAGGAACCGATTTTCGGTGACGCGCGAGCGGATGCAAAGGGGCCAAACGGGGGTACCCCCGCCCCTTACGTTTTTTGTAAGTGTTGCTTTTAAAGGACTTACATTGCACAAAAATTTAGCAATTTCGGACCATTTTTGGGTGCGGAATGGGGGCGGAGGGTAGGGTGGCGAAGCGGCCAGCGATGTACCTGAGAGATAGTGTACCAGAGAAACATAGGATTGGCAAAAGGAATTTGCGGGATCGGCAAGGACGCGCATCATGCCGACGGCACGTGGGTCAACTTGGCGGCTGGTTGGAGAGTTCTTTGACGGATGCATGGGCGGGTTGGGCTCCGGAAAGCCTCACCCCTAAAGGGGTGAGCTACAGCTATTTTGCATAGTGCGCGAGAATTTTGTGCTGGTAGACGTCCAGGGTTTTTTCTTCTTCGCCGGACATCAGGTAGATATTGAATTGGGTGACGCCCACTTTGCGGAGGCGGTCTAGTTTCTTGCGATGTTCTTCGATGGGGCCGATCACACAGAAGCGGTCGACGACTTCGTCGGTGACGAAATCGGCGTTGTCGCTGCCGACTTCGCAGTGGTGGAGATAGTCGTACTTGCCGCGGTCTTTTACGAAAGAGGTCAGCGCAGGGGGCAACTCCTCGGGCTTGTATTTGGAGATGAGGTCCATCACGTGATTGGACACAAGGGCAGGAAACCAGCGGACGTGTTCGCGCGCCGTTTTCAGGTCGTCGGAGGCCCAGACGGGCGCGGCGGCCATCACTTCGATCTTGGTGAAGTCGCGGCCGGCTTCCTTTGCGCCTTCGCGGACGAAGCCGAGGCACCAGTCGATCAAATCAGGATCGGCAAACTGGAGAATCACGCCGTCGCCGATGCGTCCGGCGGTGCGCAGCGCTTTCGGGCCGTAGCCGGCGACCCAGACGCGCGGAACTTCGCCGTTGGTCCAGGGAAATTTTGCGGGGACGCCTTCCAGATCGACAGTCTTGCCAGCGTTTAGGTTGCGGAAGATGCGGACAAATTCCTCGAGATTTTCGAGAGTCGTGGGTTTTTTGCCGAGCACGCGGCGGGAACTGTCGCCGCGGCCGATGCCCAGTTCCATGCGCCCGCCAGAGGCCAGGTTGAGGGTGGCGAACAGGCTGGCCGAAACGGTGACGTCGCGAACAGCGGGGTTTGTGACGCAGGTACCCAGGCGCATTTTTTTCGTGTTGGCGGCCATGAGCGTGAGGAGCGGAAAAGGCTCCTTCCAGATAACGTGGGAATCGAAAATCCAGCCGAAGGAAAAGCCGGAGCTTTCGGCCTGGCGGGTGAGGCTCAGGATGCGGTCGATGGAAATGTCAGGCTTGATGGTGATGCCGAAATCCATGGAAAACGATCCTCCTCAGTCCGCCGGCTGGGCGACAACCTCTACGCGATTCATCAAGATGAAGTATGTGAGAAAGCTGATAAGAAAACCCACGAACCACGCGTAGTTGTAGAGGACGCGGAGCGGCGGAACCACCAGGCCGACGAAAGCTACTCCTGCTCCCGCGGCCAGAGCCGCGACGGCCGTCCAATTGAAGCCGCGCGAGTATTCGTACTGGCCACTCCGCTGGTAGAGATCTTCGACGATCAGGAATTTTTTGCGCACGACGAAGTAATCGCAGATGAGAACGCCGGCGATGGGGCCGAGAAAACCGGAGTAGCCGACGAGCCACCCAAAAATATAGCTGCCGTAGTCGGCCATCAGTTTCCACGGCTGCATGACCATGCCCATGGCGCAGGTGATGAGGCCGCCGGTGCGGAAACTGATGCGGCGCGGAGAAAGATTGGAAAAATCGTTTGCTGGGGAAACGACGTTGGCAGCGACGTTGACGTTAAGCGTGGCCATGAGCAGCGCGATCATCGCCAGGACCACCGCCCAGGGATTGCCGAGACGCGCCAGGACGGCAACGGGATTCCACAACGCCTCGCCAAAAATGATCAGGGTGGCGGAAGTAACGGCGATGCCGATGAAGGAGTAGAAGGTCATCGTTGCGGGGAGGCCGAGCGCCTGGCCAACGATTTGATCGCGCTGGCTGCGAGCGTAGCGCGTGAAGTCGGGAATATTCAGCGAGACGGTGGCCCAGAAACCGACTACTCCGGTGAGCGAGGGGATGAAGAAACGGAAGAATTCGCCGAAGGTTTGAAACTTCGAAGGCGTGGCAAGCATAGGGCCGAAGCCGCCGGCTTTGCTGCGCGCCCAGAGAAGGAGAGCAAGTCCGATGAGGAGCAGGAACGGAGCGGAGATGCCCTGCAAGAAGCGAATGGTTTCAATGCCGCGCAGAATTACCAGCACATTCAGAAGCCAGAAAAAGAAAAAGCACACCGCCGGGCCGGAATGGAAATTTGCCCAACCGGGAGCAAGGGCCACGATCATGGCGTTGATGGCTTCGCCGCCGATCCAGGTTTGAATGCCAAACCAGCCGCAGGCTACGAGGGCGCGCAGAATCGCCGGAACATTGGCGCCTAGGACGCCGAAGGATGCGCGCGCAAAAACGGGGAACGGGATGCCGTACTGCGCACCGGCATGGGCGTTCAGCAGCATGGGGATCAGCACCAGCACATTGCCGAGAAAAACGGTGAACAGCGCCTGCTTCCAGTTCATGCCGCCGGCGATCATTCCGCTGGCGAGCATGTAGGTGGGGATATTGACGCTCATGGAGATCCACAGGGCGGCGTAGTTGTAGGTGCGCCAGGTGCGGCGCTCGATCGAGACCGGAGCAAGGTCTTTGTTGTAGAGCGAACTGCTCTCGATGGTTTCCGCGCGAAGCGTATTCGTTTCACTCATCGTGAAGGTTCACCCCGCGTCCCACCAAGGACTGGAAATGCGCTATAGCTGCGGCGCTGCGCCATTCAGTTTGCCGCCTCGGAGCTTTCCGCTGCACGGGTGCGCGTGATTTCTCCGTAGGATTCCGGCCGGCGGTCACGGTAAAACTGCCAGGTATCGCGGACTTTCTGAATTTCATCGAGATTCAATTCCGCGACCAGCAACTCATCCTTGTCGCGGCTGGCCTGCTTAACGATTTTCCCGCGCGGGTCGCAGAAATAGCTTTTGCCGTAGAATTCGCCGATCTTCCAAGGATGCTCGGTGCCGACGCGGTTGATGGCCGCAACGAAATAAGCGTTAGCAACCGCGTGAGAAGGTTGCTCCAGCTCCCAAAGATATTCGGAGAGGCCGGCGACAGTGGCGGAAGGGTTGTAGACGATTTCCGCGCCGTTGAGGCCGAGGATTCTCGCGCCTTCCGGGAAGTGGCGGTCGTAGCAGATATACACGCCGACGCGGGCATAACGAGTCTGGAAGACCGGGTAGCCGGCGTTTCCCGGCGTGAAGTAAAACTTTTCCCAGAACCCCGGATGGCAATGCGGAATGTGGTGCTTGCGGTATTTGCCGAGATAGCGGCCGTCGGCGTCGATGACTGCCGCGGTGTTGAAGTAGACGCCGGTCATCTCGACCTCGTAGACCGGGACGACGAGCACCATTTGGTGCTTTTTCGCGAGCTTCTGCATCAGCGCGACCGTGGGGCCGTTCGGGACGCGCTCGGTCAGCTCGTACCAGCGAGTTTGCTGTTCGGCGCAGAAGTAGGGGCCGTAGAAAAGCTCCTGCAGGCCAAGGATCTGCACCTGTTTCTTTGCGGCATCGGCGATCAAGCGCTCGTGCTTGGCGATCATTTTCTTTTTGATTTCACCGAGCGAGAACTTTTCCGGAGACCACTCACATTGGGCCTGAATCAGGCCGCAGCGAACGATACGGGCCATGCCACACCTCCCGGTAAACGCAGGCGAAGAGTCTACCCCGCGCGCGGGCGCCCCACAAGGCATGGACGTTCACCGAAGACGTTCCATCAGCGGGAGCGAGCCAGCCGAGACGCGGTTGTAGCGGCTGAGAACGTGCAGGTCATGGCTTGAAGCCACTGCCCTGCCGTACCGGGAGCAGGAGAAAGCCCGTGGCCAGGAGATGATCCGAGGAGGCTGGGACGTGCCGGGAACTCACGCATCAGGCGATGACCTGAGGGATTCGGTAGCTCCAACTCATGGCAAGTAAATTTTCGCGGGAGGTAGAGCTTTTTTACTCAGAATTCGTTCAGCAGTTCATTGAAAATAAAGGGTTTAGGATTGGCCTGGGGCTTGCACTTCTTGTAGAGGTGGGGGGGGCGAACCGAGGATCCCTTTAGGGGATTGAGGGCTGGGCCGGTTCGCTACTCCCCCTTTTTTTATTTCTCGCCTGCATGTGACCTGGCATTCCCTGCGGAACGTCACCAAATCTCCCCAAATCACCAAAATAATCTACGAAAGCGTGCCCGCTCGAAGTTATGGAATTGAACTTAGAGGGCAAGAATGATACCAGTGCCACCGTACCAGGTGCCGAATCCATTATGAACTTATTCACAGGGCCGCGCCCGCTTTTGATGAATAGAGACGCCCAGCTATCCGCGTTTGGTGGCATGATGAGCCTAGATCGACGCGAAAAGGAGAAGAAATGAAAAAGTTCTCCCTGGTTACGGCACTCGCTCTGATCGCTCTGGCACTCGTTCCAGCCAAGGCGCAGGCCCCGGGCGACACGTTCTCGCTCAACTGGAACGGAACGGGCCCCGAAATTGGCGGCGATCACTCGTTGCTGCAGGACGTCACGGCGCTGGACGAAAGCGGGAATTCAATCCACGGCACGCAGATCAACGTGACGGCGCTGTACGACAAGCCCGCCAATCAATGGTCGGAGGGCGTCAAGTGCGTCAACGGGTCCATGATTGAGCTAAGTTACTTCCTCATGGATGGCTCGGTTGAATCGCTGGCGCTGCCATTGAGGTGCGCGGGGAGTGGCACGGGCATGTCTGGCACGTTCAGAGGCGAGGACAACTCCGGCAGAAGAGTCACTGGCAGCGTCACCGTTCTGTTGAAGGTGGAATGCCGGCGGGAATGCTGGCGCAACGCCAAGAGCGTGTCCGTAAGTGTGAGCTATCCCGAGCAGTAACCAACCGCTAAGAGATTAGGCGTGATAGCAGGTATTGGCGGATGCCAAACGGCCTTCGCGCGGACGCGTGTCGTAGTCAGCGAGGGTTAGGGCGAGCATGATGGCGAGCCAAAAAACCGAACAGACGATGACGAGCTGGGTGCGCTTGGGACTGTAACGGGCGTGCATGAAGTAGAGAACTACCAGCGTGGCCTTGATCGTGGCAATGGCGAGAGCGATGACAATATTATATTTACCGAAGTTCTGGAAGGCGGCCCAAACGGTGATGCCAGTGCCGAGCATCAAAGACAGAAAAATGACGATGTAAACTCTTGGCGAAACGATGTGCTCGGACACGCGATGCTCTCCCAAACTCTCCTAGCGGTGCCTGTCAATCAGATATAACAACGGGAACAAATAGATCCACACAATATCGACAAAGTGCCAGTACAGACCCACGATTTCGACGGGCGTGTTGTACTGCGGCGTGAAACGGCCGGCAAACGATCCCTTGATGAGCCAGAGGAGCAGGCCTGCACCGATGATCATGTGCAAGGCGTGCAAGCCGGTCATTCCAAAGTACAGCGAGAAGTAGAGCTGGCCATGCGCATTGATGTCTGGGTCCTGCGCGAAAGCCTTATCCACTTCCTCCTTCTCCAGGGCCAATTCCTTAAGGTCATCGCCGGGCATGGGATGCGTGGGATGGTACTTCATGTCAAAGCTGCGGCCGGGGACGAGATGGTGATCGAATTTCTGCTTGTATTCGACGGCCTTGACGCCAAGAAAGACGGTGCCAAGAGCAAGCGTGGCGATCAGGAAAATACTGACCAATTTCTTCTTGCCGACTTGCGCGGACCAGACAGCCATGGCCATGGTCAGACTGCTCATAATCAGTACAACGGTGTTGCCGGCGCCCAACGTGATGTCAAGAGTGTTGCTGCCAATGCCGAAAGCGGTGCTGAATGCATGGCGGTTAATGGTGTAGGTCAGAAAGAGGCCGCCGAAGAAGAGCACTTCGGTGACCAGGAAAATCCACATGCCGAGCGCAGCGGATTCCTTCTGCTGCTCCAGCGTTTCAAAATGTCCGTATAGCTCTCCGGTGCGATGCACGCGGTGCTCCTCTTCCTAAGGCAATCTATGGCCTGGCTTCAGCCACGAACAGGACGGACTGAAGTCCGTCACTACACCAGAACTCAACTGCCTAGTCGTCTCCATGAGCCGGCGCGAGCGGAGACGCGCCCGCCACCAGCCCGAGATCGGGCCGGTTCTGAAAGTCGTACGGCTCCCAGGTTACTTCCGGCGTGACATGGAAATTTTCGGTCGGCGGCGGTGAATCCGTTTTCCATTCAAGACCCGTGGCCGGCCAGGGATTCTGCCCGGCAACTTTGCCGTAGCGCATGGACCAGGTCAGGTACAGCATCGGCAGCAGATAGCCCAGCGCAAGAATCGATGCGCCCGCCGTGGACAACACGTTGAGCACCTGAAATTCCGGCGGATAGGTGTGGTAGCGCCGCGGCATGCCGAGGTAGCCAAGAATAAATTGCGGAAAAAACGTCAGATTGAAACCGACAAACAACGTGACGGCGGCAGCCCGCGACAAGGCTTCAGGATAGAGCCTGCCGGTAATCTTCGGCCACCAGAAGTGAATGCCGCCGACGTAACCCATAACCGCGCCGCCGACCATGATGTAGTGGAAATGGGCGACCACGAAGTAGGTGTCGTGAATGTGAATGTCCAGACCCAGGCAGGCAAGGAAGAGTCCAGTGAGGCCGCCGATCAAAAACAGTCCGATGAAGCCGAAGGCATAGAGCATCGGCGTGTCCCAAGAGATGGAGCCTTTGTAAAGTGTCGAGGTCCAGTTGAAGACCTTGACGGCCGAGGGAATCGCCACCAGATAGCTGAGGAGCGAGAAGGTCAGCGCGGCATAGGTGGATTCGCCGGTAACAAACATGTGGTGCGCCCAAACGAGGAAACCTATGACCGCGATGGCGATGCTCGATCCGGCGATGAAGGAGTATCCGAAGATGGGTTTGCGAGCAAAAGTGGGAATGATCTCGCTGATCACGCCCATGGCCGGAAGAATCATGATGTACACGGCCGGGTGCGAATAGAACCAGAAGAGGTGTTGAAAGAGGATGGGATCGCCGCCGAGAGCCGGGTTGAAGAAGCCTAGATGAAACATCCGCTCGAGGCCGGCCAGCAGCAGCGTGATGGCGATGACCGGCGTCCCCAGAACCATCACCAGACTGGTGGCGTAATGCGCCCAGACGAAAAGCGGAAGCCGGAACCAGGTCATTCCCGGCGCGCGCATGGTGTGGATGGTGACGATGAAGTTGAGGCCCGTCAGAATCGAGGAGAACCCGTTGATAAAGATGCCGATGACCGCGGGCGTGACCGCGGAATTCGAATACACGCTGCTGAGCGGTGTGTAAAAGGTCCAGCCAGTGTCCAGCCCGCCGGTGCCGAAGGAATACAGAACGAAACAGCCGCCAACGATGTAGATGTACCAGCTGAGAAGATTGATCTTCGGAAAGGACAGGTCCTTGGCGCCGATCATGAGCGGAATCAGGAAATTCCCGAGAACGGCGGGGATCGAGGGAATGAGGAAAAAGAAGACCATCGCCACGCCGTGCATGGTGAAGAGCTTGTTGTAGGTTTCCGGCGTAACCAAGGCGCCGCTTGGCGTCAGA
>WNFK01072061.1_pt1 | contig 19475 bp, 18 predicted proteins | sample 5400281 | NCBI WGS metagenome assembly WNFK01 (sample SAMN13153350, study PRJNA577476) | soil metagenome | isolation source: 20 cm soil on Douglas fir-dominated hillslope | place: USA:California | collected 2013-09-17
ATCGATCGCTACCAGGAAATCCAGCGCGAGGTCGAGGACCGCGTCCGCGAGCTGAACCAGGCCTTCCAGACGAAGACGTGGCGGCCCATCCTCTACCTGAAGGCGCATCACGAGCACCGCGACATCTGGGCGTACTACCGTCACGCCGACTTCTGCATGGTGACGTCGCTCCACGACGGGATGAACCTGGTGGCGAAGGAGTTCGTCTCGGTGCGCGATGACGAGGACGGCGCGCTCATCCTGAGCCGCTTCGCCGGGGCCTCGCACGAGCTGCGCGACGCCCTCATCGTGAATCCGTACGACCTGACCGGCATGGCCGAGTCGATCCGTACCGCGCTGGAGATGCCGCCCGAGGAGCGGCGCGCCCGCATGATCCGGATGCGCCACTCGGTCGTCGATCACAATATCTATCGGTGGGCGGGGCTCTTGCTGAGCGAGCTGGCGAGGATTCCCGTCGAGACCACGGGCGCGAAGGCGTCCTGAGTCTCCCGGTGCGTCTCCTCGACCGTCTCGACCGGGAGCTCGGGGAGGGCGCCGGTCTCATCGTGATTCTCGACTACGACGGCACCCTGACGCCGCTGGTCTCGTCGCCCGGCGCGGCATTCCTGGCGCCGTCGGTTCGCGCGAACCTCGCGCGCCTGGCGGGATCGGACCGCGCGCGTCTCGCCATCCTGTCGGGCCGCGGCCTCGCCGACCTTCGCGCGCGCGTGGCGCTGGACAACGTCGTCTACGGTGGCTGCCACGGGCTCGAGATCGCCGGCCGGCGTCTTCGCTTCCGCCATCCGCGCGCCCACCGGGCGGGCGTGGCGGCGACCGAGCGCGCCCTGGCGGCCGCGCTTCCCACGGTGCCGGGCGCGCTCCTGGAGTGCAAGGGACTGGTCGTGAGCCTGCACTATCGCCACGTGGTGCCGGCGCGCCGAGCCGCTGTCCGCGAGCTCGCCGACCAGGTGCTGAGCCGGCGCCCCGATCTGCTGCTCATCGCCGGGCATCTCGTCTTCGACTTCATGCCCCGGATCGGCTGGCACAAGGGCACCGCGGCGCAGTGGATGGTCAGCCAGCTCGTGCGTACCTTGCCCGCGGGTCGGGCGGTCATCGTCTACGCCGGCGACGACGCATCGGACGAGATGGCGTTCGCGGCACTGCGCGGGCGCGCGCTGACGATTCACGTCGGATCGAAGCCGACCGCCGCCGAGTATCGCGTGCGCGGCGTGCGGGACGTCCAGGCGCTCGTGCATCGGATGGTCACCGCGCTGGCCTCGTGACGCCATGACGCAGGGCCCCGCCACCCGCCCGTTCAAGTTCGCCGGCTGCGTGGAACTGCGCCAGGCGCTCGACGTCCACGCGCTCGACGTGCGCGAGCTGCGGCAGCGGATCGAGGAGGCGCCCGCCGGCGCGATCTTCTTCCACACGTTCGGGTACTTCCTGCGGCACCGCGTGTTCACCACCGCCTACGGCAACGACTTCGCGCGCTGGACCGCCAACGAGATCGGCGACCAGGCGCTGGCCGAGCGCCTCGCCGTCGTCGATCCGTTCGCGTTCTCGAACATCGACGACCTGCGCGAGCACCTGGTGACGATCCTTCAGGATCATCTACGCGGCCGCGAGGCCGAGCGGCGGGTGGAATTTGATCGCGGGTTCCACTTCCAGCAGTCGCAGGTCGTGGAGGTCCCGCTCGGGGTGGCGGCCCAAACGCTCGGCGAGTTCCGGGGTGGCCTGGCGACCGTGGACGAAAGCGCGATCTATCTGCACACGGTGGAGACGCGCGCCCGCCAGCGCCACGCGGAGTCCTTCGCCGACTGGGTGCGCGAAGCGCTCGAGATGCCCGAGCTCGCCGAGCGGTTCGAGCGGATCGATCCGTACCTGACGACCATCGAGCGCATCCGAGGCCGGCTCCTCAGCCTCGTCGACGTGGCGCTCGACGAGGCGCGGCGGTGAGCCGTATCGACGACTACCGTCGCGTCGCGACCCCCGGCGCGGTCGACTTCATTCTGAAGCTCGCCGAGCAGGTGCAGGGACGGCGCTTCCTCTCCGTGACGAGCGGGCGCCTGGGCGGCGGCGCGGCCGAGGCGCTGCGAACGGCGATGCCGATCCTGAGCGAGCTCGGCGTCGACACGCGCTGGGAGGTGACCGGCGGCGATACGGCTTACTACACGACAGCACGCTCATTACAAGCCGCGCTCGAGGGCGAGGAACGCGTGCTCAGCGACGAGGGGCTCGCGCGCTGGGTGGACATGAACGGGCTCAACGCCAAGAAGCTCGACCTCGAGGCCGACGTGACCGTCGTGCACGACAGCCAGCCGGCCAGTCTCGTGAGCGCCCGGACCGGCGGCCGGTGGGTCTGGCGCTGTCATTTCGACTGCTCGTCGGCTCAGCCCGGGCCGTGGACCTTCTTCCGGCGGTTCGCGGACCAGTACGACGCCGCCGTCTTCGGGCTCCCCGGGTTCGAGGGCCGGCTCGGCATCCCGATGTACATCGTGGCGCCGTCGATCGACCCGCTCTCCGAGCGCAATCGCGACCTCGCGCCGCGCGAGGTGAGCGAGATCCTCACCTCGCTCGGGGTGGCTCGCGACAAGCCCTTGCTCGTGCAGGTCGCGCGGTTCGCGCGCGCGTGCGACCCGCTCGGCGTGATCAACGCCTACCGGCTCGTCAAGAAGCACCACGACGTGCGGCTGGTCCTGGCCGGCACGGCCGACGGCGAGCCGGAGCGGCTCGAGCTCCTGTCTCACCTCCTCGAGGCCGCTCACGAAGATCGTGACGTGATCGTGCTCGAGCTGCCGCCGGAGGCGCACCGTCAGGTGAACGCGCTGCAGCGCGCCGCCACCATCGTGCTCCAGAAATCGGTGCGCGCCGAGTTCGACCTCGGTCCGGCGGAAGCGATGTGGAAGGGCAAGCCCGTGGTCGGCGGCTACGCGGGCGGGCTGGCGCAGCAGATCATCACGAACGTGACGGGCTACACGGTCCACTCGGTCGAGGGCGCGGCCTTCCGCATCCGCCATCTGCTCAACAACCCCGAGCTGATCCCGCGCATGGGCGCGGCGGGGCGCGAGCACGTCCGGCGGTCTTTCCTGATCACGCGCGAGCTCGTCGACGGGCTGGCCCTCGGCGTCCATCTGACGCGATGAGTGCCGTCGCCGTCGGCCCGGAGCTCCCGCCCGACGTCGACCAGCAGCTCGACGGCCTGCCCACGGCGGAGCTCGCGGTCGTCGTCCTGACGTACAACAACGCCGCGACCATCCCGACGGTCGTCGACGCGATCCGCGGCGGCCTCGAGAAGCACCTGACCGGCACGCCCGCCGTCCTGATCAACGCCGACGCCGGCTCATCGGACGCCACCGTGGAGCGGCTCGCCGACAGCGGGCTGCCCTTCGTGCGGGCCCACCACGAGGCGCCGGCCGCGCAGCTCGGCGCCGTGCCGTTTCACGGGGTGCCCGGACGCGGGGCGGCGCTGCGTCTGGCCGTCGGGGTCGCGCGCCGGCTCGGGGTTCGCGCGCTGGTCATGCTCGAAGCCGACGTCACATCGGTCACCGGCGAGTGGATCGAGCGCCTCGTTCGGCCCGTGCTCGCGCACGGCGCCGACCTCGTGATGCCCGTGCACGCGCGCCACCGGTACGACGGCACCATCACCAACCTCGTGCTGGCTCCGCTCATCGGCGCGCTGCTCGGCCGGCGGCTGCACCAGCCGCTCTCCGGCCCGCGCGCGCTCTCGGCGCGCCTGGTGGAACGGCTCACGGCGATGTCCCGATGGCCCGAGTCCGGACGCAGCGTGACGGATCTCTGGATCGCCGGCACCGCCATCGCCGACGGCCTGTCGGTGCACGAGGCGCGGCTGGGCCGATGGCGGGTCGAGTCGAGCACCCGGACCGTCGACCTGCCGACGATGGTCGCGCAGACTCTGGGCGCCGTCTTCGCGCTGATGGACGACTACGAGGATCTGTGGCTCGAGACCCCGATTGGCCCGCCCGTTCCGGCCGAGGGGCCGCCGGTCCTGCCGTCGGACGAGCCGGTGCAGATCGACGTCGAGCGCATGGTGGGCGCGTTCGGGCGAGGCCTGCGCGACCTCGGCACGATCTGGGAGCACGTGCTGGCGCCCGACACACTGGGCGACGTCATGAGCCTCGAGACGGACGACGTCGAGCGCTTCCGCTTCTCGGACGATCTGTGGGCGCGCGTGGTCTACGACTTCGCGCTCGGCCATCACTGGAACGTCGTGTACCGCGACCACCTGCTGCGCTCGCTGGTGCCGCTCTATCTCGGCCGGACCGCCGCCTTCGTGCTGGCGACGCGCCGGCGCGACGCGACGGCGGCCGAGAGCGCCCTGGACGCGGTCGCGACCGCGTTCGAGCGGCAGAAGACCTACCTGGTGGACCGCTGGCGATGAAGAACACCGCGCGCGACTGGTACAAGGACGCGGTCTTCTACGAGGTGCACGTCAAGGCGTTCAAGGACGGCAACGGCGACGGCATCGGCGATTTCGCCGGGCTGACCGAGAGCCTCGACTACATCCAGGACCTCGGGGTCGACTGCCTGTGGATCCTGCCGATGTATCCCTCGCCGCTGCGGGACGACGGCTACGACATCGCCGACTTCTACGGGATCCACCCCTCGTACGGGACGGTCGAGGACTTCCAGAAGTTTCTGGACGCGGCGCACGCCCGCGACCTGCGCGTCATCACCGACCTCGTGATGAACCACACCTCGGACCAGCACCCGTGGTTCCAGTCTTCGCGCTCGAGCGCGGTGTCGCCGTACGCCGACTACTACGTGTGGAGCGCGTCCGATTGGCACCGGTTCTTCAGCCACCAGCCCGACCTGAACTACGACAACCCCGCGGTGCGCCGCTCGATGCTCGACGTGATGCGCTTCTGGCTCGACCGCGGCCTCGACGGGTTCCGCTGCGACGCGGTGCCGTACCTCGTCGAGCGCGAGGGCACGAGCTGCGAGAACCTGCCGGAGACGCACGCGATCCTCAAGGAGTTCCGCGCGGTGATCGACCAGGAGTACGGCGGCGACCGGATCCTGCTCGCCGAGGCGAACCAGTGGCCCGAGGACGTGCGGCCCTATTTCGGCAACGGCGACGAGTTCCACATGTCCTTCCACTTTCCGCTGATGCCGCGGCTCTATCTCGGGCTCCGGCTCGAGGACACGCGGCCGATCACCGACATCTTCACGCACACGCCGCCGATCCCGCCGGCCTGCCAGTGGGGCCTGTTCTTGCGGAATCACGACGAGCTGACGCTCGAGATGGTGACGAACGAAGAGCGCGCGTTCATGTATTACGCCTACGCGCACGACCCGGACATGAAGCTCAACCTCGGCATTCGCCGGCGGCTGGCGCCGCTCCTGGACGGCGATCGGCGGCGCGTGGAGCTCCTGAACTGCCTGCTGCTGACCTTGCCGGGGAGCCCCATCATCTATTACGGCGACGAGATCGGCATGGGGGACAACGTCTACCTCGGCGACCGCAACGGCGTGCGCACGCCGATGCAGTGGTCGCGGGACCGCAACGCCGGCTTCTCGAGCATCGAGCACGGGCAGCTCTACCTGCCGGTCATCACGGATCCCGTCTACGGCTACGAGGCCGTGAACGTCGCGGCCCAGGCGCGACAGCCCTCATCGCTCCTCAACACGATGCGGCGCCTCCTGGCGGCGCGCCGGACGTCGTCGGTGTTCGGGCGCGGCAGCATCGAGTTCCTGCGCCCGCGCAACTCGAAGGTCCTCGCCTTCCTGCGCCGCCACGCGCGCGAAACGCTCCTGATCGTCGCCAATCTCTCGGCGGCCCCCCAGCCGGTCGAGCTCGACCTTTCGGCCTTTGCCGGCGCCACGCCGATCGAGATGCTGGGGGCGACCGCGTTCCCGACGATCCGGACGGCGCCGTACTTCCTGAGTCTCGGTCCACACGGCTTCTACTGGTTCCGTCTGGAGCGCCCCGGCGACGGCGACGAGCCATTCGGAATCGAGCGGACCGCGATCTGACGGGGCCCGAGACATGGAAGCCGCCCGAATTGCCGCCGCGCTCGAGAGGGCGATCGCGGCCGAGCTGCCGCCGGCCCTGCCGGGCCAGCGCTGGTTCGGCGCCAAGGGCAGGGCGATCACCGGCGCGCGGCTGAGAGATGGCGCCGAGCTCGGCGAGCACGCCTGGCTCGCGCTCGTCGACGTGACGTTTGCCGAGGGCCCCGACGAGTCGTACGCGATCCCGCTCGTGCTCGGGGCCGACGCGAGCGCGGGGCCGAGCACCCTGTCGCTGACGCTCGAGCTGGATGGCGCACGAGTCCGCGCGACCGATGCGTTCGATCATCCCGGCTTCTGTCTGGGGCTCCTGACCGGGTTCGAGCGCCAGTCGATCCTGTCGACCGTTCGCGGCGGCTCCGTTCGCTTCGTTCGCACCGATCGCTTCCCGCCACTCGGGTCCGCGGCCTCCGTCACGCCGCGGCGATTGACCGGGGAGCAGAGCAACACCTCCGTGGTCTACGGCGACGTCCTGATCGTCAAGGCCCTGCGAAAGATCCAGTCCGGACCGAATCTCGACCACGAGGTCGGCGATTTCTTGACCTCCCGCGCGGGCTTCCCGCACGTGCCGCCGCTGGCGGGCGCGCTCGAGCACGTTGCGGCGACCGGAGATGTCACGACGTTGGGTTTGCTCCAGCGCTTTGTTCCGAGCCACGGCGACGGCTGGCGCTGGGCCCTTGATCAGCTCGGGCGCCTGGGGCGCGAGCAGACCGCCGAGACGTCCGAGCAGGTGTTTCGCGATCTGTCGCGCCTGGGCGCCGTGACGGCCGGCCTGCACGGTGCGCTCGCGTCCGACACCACCGACCCGGCGTTCGCGCCCGAGCCGCTCACCGCCGCCGACGCGAACGCGTGGAGCGCGCGCGTCGTCGGCGACCTGGGCCGGACGTGTGGCGCGGCCCGCGCCCGTCTTGACGCGCTGCCGTCCGAGATCGCGGCTGATGCGCGCGCACTTCTGGCCAGCCAGAGTGCCTTGACCGAGCGGGCGCGCGAGCTCTCCGCGCTCGGGGCGGAGCAATGCGCCAAGATCCGCGTTCATGGCGACTACCATCTGGGGCAGACGCTCCGCACCGACGCCGGCTTCGTCATTCTCGACTTCGAGGGCGAGCCGGCGCGACCCATCGCCGAGCGCCGGCAAAAGCAGTGTGTGCTCGTGGACGTGGCCGGCATGCTGCGCTCGCTCGACTACGCCGTGCACACCGCGCTGTCGCCGACCGGCGCGCCGTCGGAGGCAGGCGAGCGCTGGGTCCGGCGCGCCTCGGCGTCGTTTCTCGAGGGCTATCGGGACGAGATCGCGCGGGTGCCCACGCGGCTCTTGCCGGCGTCGCCGTCGGCGTTTTCCCGGGCGCTGTCGGTCTTCGAGCTCGATCGCGCGCTCTACGAAGTCCGCTACGAGCTCGACAATCGGCCGGCCTGGCTCGGCATCCCCCTGCGCGGGCTGGCGCGCCTCCTGGCTCGCGAGCGCGCGTCGTGAGGCTCGGGCTCCGGCACCCGGCGGCTCGGTTCGCGGTGCTGATCGTCCTTCTGGCGCTCGGCGGCTGCGTCGCGGGGCAGGAGAGTGGACCGGTCACGCTCGTGTTCAAGTACGCGCGCATCCTCGGTGACGCCGACCCGCTGCCCGCGCTCCTGCGCGAGTTCGAGGCGGCGCACCCGGGCGTGCGCGTCAAGGGCGAGGCGTTGCCGTGGGCGTCGGACGACCAGCACCAGTTCTACGTCATCAATCTGGAGGGCCGGAGCCCCGGGTTCGACGTCATGATGCTCGACTGCATCTGGGTGCCGGAATTCGCCCGTGCGGGGTGGCTGCTCGATCTGACGAAGTATCTCGAGCCGGACGAGCTCGCGCCCTACTTTCCGAGCGCGGTGGCCTCGGCGACCTACGGCGGGCGCGTGTGGGCGCTGCCGTGGAACTTCAACGTCGGGCTTCTGTACTATCGCGCGGATCTGCTGGGGAAGTACGGCCTGCGGCCGCCGGAGACCTTCGAGGAGCTCGTCGAGCAGGTCCACCGCGTTCGTGCCGGCGAGCGCGATCCGTCGCTCGACGGCTACGTGTGGCAGGGCAAACAGTACGAAGGGCTCGTCGTCAACGTGCTGGAGGCGTTCTGGGCGAACGGCGCCAGGCTCCTGGGCGATGACGACTCCGTGTTTCCCGATCCGGCGCGCGCCGCCGACGCGCTGCGGTTCCTTCGCGGCCTCATCGAGTCGGGCGTGAGCCCGGTCTGGACGACCGCGGCCGACGAGGAGCTCTCGCGGCGCGCGTTTGGCGACGGCCACGCGATCTTCTTGCGTAACTGGCCGTACGCGATGGATCTGTTCGAGCGCGAGGGCTCCGCGGTCCGGGGCAAGGTGGCGTTCGCCGCGGTGCCGGGTCGCGCGCGCGGCGAGCGGGGCGTCGGCTCGACCGGGGGCGCGCACCTCGGCGTGTCGCACCGGAGCCGCCACCCGGATCTCGCGGTGGCGCTGGCGCGGCATCTCACCAGCGAAGCCGCGCAGCGCGCGATCGCGATCGGCGCCGCGCTGTCGCCGACACGCCAGGCGCTCTATCGCGACCCGCAGGTCGTGCGCGGCCACCCGGCGATGCCGCGACTGCAGACACTCGCGCTGGCCGGACGCCCACGCCCGGTCACGCCGTACTACCTGCTGCTGTCGGCGACGGTGCAGCCGGAATTCTCGGCGGCGCTCGTCGGCGTGAAGCGGCCCGAGCGCGCGATCGCGGACGCCGGCAAGCGGCTCGGGTTTTTCCTGCAGGCCGTGCGATGACCGGCCGCGAGGCCGCCGCCCGCCGTCACGCGCTCGTGTGCGTGGCGCCGACCGTCCTGGCCCTGGGCGCGCTCACGGTGTACCCGGGCATCTGGGTGCTGTGGCTCTCGCTCCAGCGACGCATCCCGATCTTCGACGTGTCGCGCTTCGCCGGATTCGAGAACTACGCCTTCCTCGCGGTCGATCCGCGGTTCTGGAGCGCCGCGCACACGACCGCGGTGTTCACGCTCGGCTCGGTGGCGCTCGAGGTCGTGCTGGGGGTGGCGGCCGCGCTCGCGATCAACGCCCAGCAGCGCGGGCGCCGTGTGTCCATCTCGCTGCTGCTGCTCGCGTGGGCGATGCCGGCCGTCGTGGGCGCGAAGCTCTTCGAGTGGCTCTATCATCCCGCGGCCGGGCTCATCAACGTGGTGCTCGGCCGGCACTCGATCAACTGGCTCGGCGATCCGGTCGTGGCGCTGCCGGCCGTCATCCTGGCCGACGTGTGGCGCACGATGCCGTTCGTGGCGATCCTCTGCTACGCGCGGCTCCTGGCGATCCCGGCCGACGTGTACGAGGCGGCGCAGGTCGACGGAGCCGGCCGGCTCGCGACCTTGACGCGGATCACCCTGCCGCTGCTCGGGCGGATCTTGCTGCTGGCGGTGCTGTTCCGCACCCTGGACGCGCTGCGTGCCTTCGACATCATGTTCGTGCTGACCGGAGGTGGCCCGGCCGGAACGACCGAGACGCTCACGGTGTACGCGTACCGGGCGCTCTTCCAGACCCTGCAGCTGGGCTTCGGCTCGGCGGTGAGCGTGATCGTCTTCGCTCTGGTCATGGCCGTGGCGTGGGCGTACTTGAGACTCCTTCGCACGGGGACGGTCGCCGCATGAGAGCCCGAATGCGAACCCTCGCCGACCTGGCGGTGGTGCTGGCGCTCGCCGCGTACGTGATCCCGTTTTTCTGGCAGCTCCTGACGTCGTTCAAGCCCGAGGCCGAGCTGCTCCGCGTGCCGCCGCTCCTGCCGAGCCGGCTGACCCTGGCCCACTACCAGGTCGTGATCTCGCAGAGCCTGATACCGCGGGCGCTCGGGAACAGCCTGGGGATCGCCACGCTCACCACGCTCCTGTCGCTCGCCGCCGGGGTGCCGGCCGCGTACGCCGTCGCGCGGCTTCCACTGCCGGGTAAGCGCCTGCTGCTGCTCGCGATCGTCGCGAGCACGGCGTTCCCGCAGATCGCGACGGTGAGCCCGCTCTACCTTTTGATGCGGGCCCTCGAGCTGCGCGATACATGGGCCGGGCTGGTGCTCGTGCACGCCTCGTTCGCACTGCCTCTGACCATCTGGCTGCTCGCCGGATTCGTCCGCGAGATCCCGATCGAGGCCGAGGAGGCGGCGTCCGTCGACGGCGCGGGGCTCGTCGCCATGCTCCGCTGGGTCCTGCTGCCGCTGCTGGCGCCCGGCCTGGCCTCGACGGCGTTGCTGACGTTCCTGTTCAGCTGGAACGAGTTTCTCTTCGCGTACACGTTCACGGTTTCGGAGGCGAGCCGGACGATTCCGGTCGCGCTGGCGTTGTTCCCCGGCGTCTTCGAGGTGCCGTGGGGCGACATCGCGGCGGCGTCGATGCTCGCGAGCCTCCCGCCCGTCGCGATCGTCATCGCGCTGCAGCGTTTCCTGGTCCAGGGCCTGGTCGCCGGCGCGGTGAAGGAGTGAGCTAGTATGAGGAGGGGACGACCATGACCGACTTCTGGCGCGACCTCGTTCTGACCGCGATGCACAACATGAGCGTGACCCTCGGCACCGTCCTGCCGAGCATCCTCGCGATGCTCACGCTGGTAGCGCTCGGCGCCCTGCTGGGATGGATCGCCGGCACGCTCGTCGGTCGGCTCGCGCAAGCGCTCAACCTCGACCAGCGGAGCCGCACGTGGGGCGTCACGTCCGCTCTCGCGCGCGCCGGCATCTATCGGCCGCCATCCCAGGTGCTGCGGCTCGTCGCGTTCTGGGGCATCTTCGTGATCTTCGCGACGATGGGCATTGACGCCCTGGCGATCCCCGGCGCCCCCGGTGCGACCAGCATGCTCCTGAGCTTCCTGCCGCGCCTGCTATCCGCGCTCCTGATCCTGGTGGTGGGCTGGCTTGCCGCGAACTTCCTCGGGCAGGCGGTGCTGATCGCCGCGGTCAACGCCGGCATCGTCCAGGCGCGGCTCCTGGCGCGCACCACCCGCTCGGTCGTGCTCCTCTTCGCGGTCGCCACGGCGCTGGTCGAGATCGGCATCGGCCGCGACATGGTGCTGATCGCGTTCGGCGTGCTGTTCGGCGGTCTCGTGCTGGCGCTGGCGCTCGCCTTCGGGCTCGGCGGCCGCCATCTCGCGCGCGAGATCCTCGAGCGCAGCCGGCGCCGCGAGCGCGAGCCGGCGACGCAGGATTCGATCACGCACCTGTAGGCGCCTTCAGGCGCGGGCCGTCGAGATAGGCTGCCGGGCCGGGCGCTCGGGCCAGCTAAACTTTTTCAGTGGCGACCTTGGCCGCCGCCCACCGGTTCCCCACCGCGATTGCCGTCATCGTCGCCAATTGCGTGCCGATCGTCGGCGTCCTGGCGTTCGGATGGGATCTCCGGTCCATCATGTTCGTCTACTGGCTCGAGACCGCCGTGATCGTGTTCTACAGCGTGCTGAAGGTCGTCACGGTCGGCGGGCCGATCACGTTGCTGTGGATGCCCGGCCACCTCGCCTTCTTCGGCGTGTTCATGAGCTTTCATCTCATGATGATTCTCGCGCTGGGCCCGACGCCCCCCGGCGGGTTCTTCCCGCCCGACGTCATCCGCGAGCTGTTCCGCCGAACGTGGAGCGCCGGCATCGGCCTGGTCGTGAGTCACGGGATCTCGTTCGTGGTGAACTTTCTGGGGAACGGCGAGTACCGGCACACGACTGTCAACGAGCAGATCGCCGCGCCATGGAAGCGCGTGCTGATCATGCATGCCACGACCTTCGTCGGCGCGTGGTCGGTCATGCTGTTCGAGGCGCCCGTGGGCGCGCTCGTCATGCTGGCGGTGCTCAAGATCGTCGTCGACTTGCATGGGCACCTGCGGGAGCGTCGAGTGAACTCAGAGGCGGAGTCACCTCGCTCCGCCCAGGTCCCCGCAACGACGATCGAGGGTGTGCTCGGCCTGTTCGGCGCCTTTCTCGTCTTCTGCGGCGTGGTGCTGGCGGCGGGCAGCGGGGGACAGGTCTTTCGCGCATCGCGAATCAGATCCCAGTGGCCGACCGTGCACGCCGAGGTGGTCGACTGCCGTGTCCGCGAAGCGGTCGACCGGGCGCCCAACGTCTCGTATCTGGTCCGCTGCCGTTTCCGCTACGACGTCGCCGGCGTCCAGCACGTGGCGGCCTTCTCCACGCACAGCACGAGCGATCAGGAGACCGTCGCCGAGATGCGGCGCTGGGTCGCACAGCATCGAAGCGGCACCATGCAGCCGATCCACTATGACGCGCTGGCCCCGGAGCGGATCAGCCTCGGCGAGCTCGGCGAGACGATCGACCCGCCGCTCGTCGGTCAGACCTTGACGGCGGCCGGGGGTTTCGCGGGGGCCGGCGCTCTCCTTTTGGTGATCGCCCGATTGCGGTCGCGCCGATCGCTCGCGCGCCAGGCGGTCGCGTAGCGGAGTCACTCGAACGGCCGGCCGTTCCCGCGTGTCCTGGGGCCGTGCTCGTGTGGTGGGGCCGTGCTATGGTTGCTCCGGAGGTTCCGGACGAACGTGAGCGGCGCACTGATTACGTTCGAGGGCGTCGAAGGGTCGGGCAAGACGACCCAGATGATGCGGCTCGGGCGATGGCTTCGCCGGCAGGGGCGGAAGGTGGAGCACACGCGCGAGCCGGACGGGACTCGGCTCGGCGTCGCGGTGCGCGGCCTCTTCAAGCGTCCCGGCATGCAGCCGAAGCCGCTCGTCGAAGTATTCCTCTTCATGGCGGCGCGTCAGCAGCACGTGGCCGAGAAGATCCGGCCGTGGCTCGAGCGCGACCGCGTCGTGCTCTGCGATCGCTATGCGGACGCGACGGTTGCCTATCAGGGCTACGGTCGCGGCGTCGATCGCGATCTGATCCGTGAGCTGAATGCCCGCGCGACGAGCGGCATCATGCCCGACCTCACCGTGCTGTTCGATCTCGATCCCGCCGAGGGACTTCGGCGAATCCGCGGGCGGCGTCTGGACAACTTCGAGCGCGAAAAGCTCGTCTTCCATCGGCGCGTGCGCCAGGGGTATCTCGAAATCCTCCGCGCCGAGCCCAAGCGTGTGCGGTTGATCCGCGCGGCGCAGCCGCCGGACGTCGTCGAACGCGACGTGCGGGCGATCGTCGAGGAGTTCTTCCGTGGCGCTTGAGCGCATCCTCGACCAGCCGCGGGCGGTGGATCTGCTTCGCCGCGCGCTGGCGAGCGACCGGGTCGCCCACGCCTACGCCTTCATCGGCCCCACCGGCGCCGGCCGGATGACGACGGCGCTGGCGTTCGCCGAGGAGCTTCTGGCCAGCCCGGCGCGGTCGCATCCCGACCTGCACGTGATCGTGCCGACGCCGCCCGAATCGAATCCGCGCGGAGCCCGCGCGATCCGGATCGGCGCGGTGCGCGAGCTCGAGCGGCAGGCCTCGCTCCGGCCCGCGATGGCGCGCCGCAAGGTGTTCATCCTGGACGAAGCCGAGCGGATGACCGACGACACGCCGCAGGCGTTCCTGAAGACCCTGGAAGAGCCGCCCGCCGCGACCGTGATCATCCTGATCCTGCCGCGGGCGCGGGCGGTCCCCGCCACCTTGCTCTCGCGCTGCCAGATCGTCCGATTCGGGGCGCGCGCCGACGAGGGCTCCAATGCGGCCCGGGCGCAGGCGCTCGAGCTCCTCAGCGAGGTGAGAGCCCAGGGTGTCGACGCGCTGTTCCGCCGCACCGATCGTCTGGAGCGCGAGAAGGCGGAAGGCCTGGTCGACGCCTACTGGCTTTACTGCCGCGATCTGCTCCTGGCCAAGTCAGGCGCGCCGAGCGGTCTGTTGATCGAGACCGACCGCCCCGACGAGCTCGCGCGTGAAGCCGAGGGCTGGACCATCGATCAGATCGTCTCGGCGGTCGACGTCTGCCGGCAGGCGCGCGAGGCGCTCCTGCGCAACGTCGCCCCGCGCCTCACCCTCGAAATCGTATTGAGCCGGCTCGCCCTGCGGGCGGCATAGGATAGAGCACCCATGGACGAATATCTGATTGGCGTCCGGCTTCGCCCGACCGCGCAGGCCGACGATTATCGGGTCGGCGATCTCGAGCTCCACGTCGGCGATCTGGTGTTCGTCGAGACGGCGAACGAGACGGTGATCGGCGAGATTCGCCGGCCCCGGCGCGAGATTCCCGAGGCGAAGAAGGACCGCGCGTACCCTCGCGTGCTGCGCCTGGCGACCGACGAGGAAGCACGCGCCTATCGTGAACGCCGGGTGCGCGAGGAGCGCGCGATCGAGACCTGCCAGCGGGTCGCGCGCAGCCGGGGTCTGGTGATGAAGGTGGTCGACGTCGAGATGCACCCGGTGGCGCGCCGGACGATCGTGTACTTCAACGCCGAGGAGCGCATCGACTTCCGTGACCTGGTGCGTGATCTCGCGCGCGAGCTGCGCTCACGGGTCGAGATGCGCCAGATCGGCGCGCGGGACACCACGAAAGTCATGGACGGCATCGGACCGTGCGGGCGCCAGCTCTGCTGCACCTCGCACCTGCGGCGCTTCGATCCGATCTCCGTGAAGATGGCCAAGGCGCAGGACATGCCGCTCACCGACAACCGCCTGCTGGGCAACTGCGGCCGGCTCAAGTGCTGCCTGCTCTACGAGTTCTCGACCTACGAGGAGCTCCGGTCGCGGCTGCCGCGCGTGAACTCGCCCTGCGAGGCCAACTGCGGCACGAAAGGCTGCATGACCGGCAAGGTGCGGTCGATCCGCGTCCTCAAGCAGAGCGTCGTGGTCGGCTTTCCCGACGGGACGCAGGCCGAGGTGCCGATCGATCTCGTCACCTGGGAAGGGCGGGCGCACATCAAAGCCCAGCTCGAGCCGTGACCGCGTTCTACCTGACGACGCCGATCTACTACGTGAACGATCGCCCCCACCTGGGGCACGCGTACTCGACGATCGTCGCCGACGCGATGGCGCGCTACCGGCGGATCGCGGGCGACGACGTGTGGTTCCTGACCGGCACCGACGAGCACGGCGACAAGATCGCGCAGGCCGCGGCCAAGGCCGGCGTGACGCCGCAGGCGATGGCCGATCAGAACTCCGCCGCGTTCCGCTCGACCTGGCAAGCGCTCGGCATCCAGTACAACGACTACATCCGGACGACCGAGCCGCGTCACCAGCAGGTCGTCCAGGCGATTCTCCAGAAGCTCTGGGACGCCGGCGAGATCTATCTCGGCAAGTACGGCGGCCACTATTGCTACGGCTGCGAGCGGTTCTACACCGAGAAGGAGATCGTCGACGGCAAGTGCCCCGACCACCTGACGCCGCTCACGTGGGTCGAGGAAGAGAACTACTTCTTCAAGATGTCGAAGTACCAGAGCTGGCTGATCGACCACATCGAGCGTCACCCCGACTTCGTGCGGCCCGAGCGCTATCGCAACGAGGTGCTCGGCTTTCTGCGCGATCCGCTGACTGATCTCTCGATCAGCCGCCCGCGCCGCCGACTCGAGTGGGGGATCCCGCTGCCGTTCGACGACAAGTACGTCACCTACGTCTGGTTCGACGCGCTGATCAACTACGTGTCGGCGCTCGGCGGCCCGGGAGATCCCCGCTTCGAGAAGTTCTGGCCGCACGTGCAGCACGTGATCGGCAAGGACATCGTGAAGCCGCACGCGATCTACTGGCCGTGCATGCTGAAGGCGGCCGGCATCGCGCTCTACCGGCACCTCAACGTCCACGGCTACTGGACCCTGGGCGGCCACAAGATCTCCAAGTCCGTCGGCAATCTCGTCGAGGCGCTGGCGTTCAAGGAGAAGTACGGCAACGACGCCTTCCGCTACTTCGTCCTGCGCGAGATGGTGTTCGGACTCGACGCCGACTTCTCCGAGGAGGCGTTCGTCGGCCGGCTCAACGCCGATCTGGCGAACGATCTCGGCAACCTGGTCTCGCGCGCGACGACGTTGATCGTGAACCTCGGCCAGGGCGTGATACCCGACCGCGTGACCGCGACCGCCGCCGAGGACGCCGTGGGCGCGGCCTTCGCCAAGGCCAAAGCCGACGTCGCGACCGCGATGGACGAGTTCGCGTTCCATCGCGCGCTGGCGGCGCTCTGGGAGTTCGTCGGTGTCGTGAACCGCTACGTCGATACGACCCAGCCGTGGGCGCTCGCCAAGGATCCCGGCAAGAAGGATCGGCTCGACGCGGCGCTGGCCACCCTGGCCGAGTCCCTGAATGTTCTCGGGATCATCCTGACTCCGTTCTTGCCCGACGCGGCCGCGAGGATCCGTGGCGCGCTCGGCCAGCGCGGCGAGGCGAAGCTCGCCGATGCGGTCTGGGGGCGGCTCGCCACCGGCGCGCCGGTCCAGAAGCTCTCGGGACTCTTCCCGCGCATCGAAACCAAGATCACGCCACCGGCGGGTGAGATTGCGGTCACGGGCGCGACGCCGCGCATCAAGATCGACGAGTTCGGCAAGGTCGAGCTGCGCGTCGCCGAGGTGATCGCCGCCGAGCCGCTGCCCAAGTCGAAGAAGCTCCTGAAGCTCACGGTGTCGCTCGGCCAGGAGCAGCGCACGGTGGTCGCGGGGATCGCCGAGCACTACGCGCCGGCCGAGATCGTGGGCAAGAAGGTCGTCATCGTGGCGAATCTCGAGGCGGCGAAGCTGATGGGCGTCGAGTCGAACGGAATGGTGCTGGCCGCCTCCGCCGGCGGCAAGCTCTCCGTCCTCACGCTCGACCGCGATCTGCCGCCCGGAGCGAAGGTCACGTGAGCCACCGCCCGTTCAGCCCGGCGCTGAGCCCGGACGAGTACGTGGACGCCATGGTGCAGGTCGCGGCCCGCGACGCCTCCATAGGCCGCGTGCTGCGGGAGATCCTGAGCCTCGACGGCGCCGTCAGATCGAGCGCCCTCGATCTGATCGCCGCGCACCTGCGCGTGCACGCCGCCGCCGGCGACGTGCTCGACTGCATCGACTTGCTCAAGCGCGACGCGATCGCCGAGCGCCTCAGCGAGCGTCTCGCCGCCGCGCGCACGCCCGATTCGGGCGGTCCGACGACCCCGCCACCCGTGTGAGCTCCGCGTTCGCGTGGATCGCCGAGTGGGGCGTCTCGTTCGCCTCGCTGACCGGCGGCGTGCTCACCCTGTTCGTGTTCCGGCGCGGCCTGCCCAACGTCGCCTACATCGTCGGCTATCTGCTGCTGCTGTGGCTGGTCTTCGCGATGCTGGTCGAGCTGCGCCAGCCGCTCGCCGAGTCGGGTCGCCGGTCGGGCCGGCTGGTCGTCACCGCGGCCGACTACACGATCCAGACGCTCTACCACGGGCTGCTCCTGTTCGTGCTGCCCGCGTACTGGGCGAGCACGACGTTGACCTCCCGCAACGTGGCCTTCCTCGGGCTACTCGTCCTGCTCACCTTGCTGGCGACCTTCGATCCGTGGTATCGCGCGATCGTGCATCCGCGGCCCTGGCTCGGCTACGTGTTCTTCGTCGTCTCGATCTTCGCGGCGCTGAACGTCGCGCTGCCGCTCGTCGGGCTGCCGCCGTTCTGGGCGCTCATGGCCAGCGCGTTCGCCGGCTCGCTCGCGATCACGCCGGTCGTCCGGCGCGCCGGCAACCGGACGTGGGTAGGGGCTCTGCGGGTGACGGTGGCGCTCGGCGTCGTCGCGGTGGCGCTGGCGGCGGTCGGACGCGCGTGGATCCCGCCCGCGCCGCTCTTCATGGCGCGCGCGGCCATCCTGTGGGACGTGCTCGACCTCGACAACGTCGAGGCGCTGCCGACGACGCTCTCGGCCGCCGAGGTGAAGGAGCGCGGGCTCGTGGCGTACACTGCGATCTACGCGCCGGCCGGCCTGCGCCAGTCGGTGAGTCACGTCTGGCGGCATCGGGGCCGGGTGATCGAAACGGTCGCCCTGGCTCCCGTGCTCGGCGGGCGCCGGGAGGGCTACCGCACCTATTCGCGCAAGACGTCGTTTCCCGAAGACGCGGACGGTCGCTGGTCGGTGGACGTCGTGACGGCCTCGGGCCAGCTGATCGGCCGGCTCAGGTTTCGAATCGTCCGATGACGGTCGACGATCCGACCCGGAGGATGCCATGGAGACGGTGCGAACCGCCGACTACTTCTACGTGATGGTGCCGGACAAGCCGGGTGAGGGCGCCCGGATCCTCGGCGAGCTCAAGCGTGCGGGCGTGAACCTGGTGGCGTACTCGGGCTTCCCGAGCGGCCGTGGCGCTCAGCTCGATCTGGTTCCGACCGACCCGGCGGCGTTCAAGGCGCTGGCCAAAGAGAAGAAGTGGAAGGTCAAGGGGCCGAAGCGGACCTTCCTGATCGACGGCGACGACCGCCTTGGCGCGTGCGCCGACGTGCTCGCCCGGCTCGCGGCGGCGAAGATCAACGTGACGGCGATGGACGCCGGCGCGCCGCCGGGCGGCGGGCGCTACGCCGCCAATCTCTTCGACACGCACGCCCACCTGCACTTCCCGGAGTTCGCGGGCGATCTCGACCTCGTGCTCGAGCGGGCGCGCGCGGCGGGGGTGCAGCGGATCCTCACGAACGGGACGGACGTTCCGACCTCGCGCGCCGCGGCAGCCATTGCCTCCCGCGAGCCCGACGTCTGGGCGGCCGTCGGCATCCATCCGCATGAGTCGGCCGAGGCCGACGACGCGGCGCTTGCGGAGATCGAACGACTCGCGGGCAAGCCCAGGGTCGTCGCGATCGGCGAGACCGGCCTCGACTTCTTTCGCAACCTGGCACCGCGCGACGTCCAGGAGCGCGCGTTCCGGAGCCAGCTGGCACTGGCGCGGCGGACGCGCAAGCCGGTGCTCGTCCATTGCCGCGAGGCCCACGAGGAGGCCTTGCGCCTGATCGCCGAAGTGGACGTGCGCGAGGCCGGCGGGATCATGCACTGCTTCTCCGGCGACGTCGGGATCGCGCGCCGCTGTCTCGATCTCGGGCTCCTGGTCTCGCTCGCGGGGCCGGTGACCTATCCGAAACCCGGCGCTCTGCCCGAAGTCGCGCGGTTCGTGCCCGGCGATCGCCTCGTCGTCGAGACCGATTGCCCGTTCCTGCCGCCGCAGCCCTATCGGGGCAAGCGCAACGAGCCCGCGTATCTCGCGATCACGGCGGCGCGCGTCGCGGAGCTGCGCGGCGAGCCGCTCGCCGAGCTGGCCGCGCGGATGTCCGAGAACGGCCGGGCGCTCTTCTCGCTGTGAGTCGCGGTTCGCTGCGCGACGCCGCCTTCTATCTGCGAGGTCGGCTCACCAGGCAATTGACCCGGCTGGCCAGCGCGCGCGACCGGACGCCGCCCGTCGTGCCGAGTCCGGTCGACGAGGTCATTCGGGGCGCCCGGTCTCCACAGGCGCTCGTGCGGCTGCTCGAGGGGCGGTCGAACGCGGAACGTGAGTCGGCGGTGGCGCGGTACCTGCGCGCCCGCTCCGTTCCGTTCGCGCTCCATCGCTTCGCCTCCAGCGAAGGCGCGGGGGAGAACTTCAGCGTCGATCTCGGCGAAGGCGATCGCGCGCTGCTGCTCGCCGCCCATCACGACGCGGTGGACGGCAGCCCCGGCGCCAA
>WNFK01009219.1_pt1 | contig 19459 bp, 14 predicted proteins | sample 5400281 | NCBI WGS metagenome assembly WNFK01 (sample SAMN13153350, study PRJNA577476) | soil metagenome | isolation source: 20 cm soil on Douglas fir-dominated hillslope | place: USA:California | collected 2013-09-17
TCCAGCGTCAACTCCCGCGGTGGCTCGAGTTGAATGTTTTCATCGCTGGATTTCGACCGCATGTTCGTCAGCTTCTTCTCCCTGGTCGGATTGACATCCATGTCACCAGGCCGGGAATTCTCGCCCACCAGCATGCCCTCATAAACGGCATTACCGGGCGCAACGAATAGGGTAGCGCGCTCCGCCAGATTAGCAAGCGCGAACGCCACAATCACGCCGCCCTCCATAGAGACAAGAGTGCCCCGCATACGTCCGGCCAGCGGCCCGGCCCAGGGCCCGTACTCGAGAAACCGGTGGTGCATGATTCCCGTCCCACGAGTATCGGTGAGGAACTCCGATCGATATCCAAACAGACCGCGCGCCGGAATCTTGTAGAGGAGGCGCACCATTCCCTGCCCCGGATTCTTCATCTCCAGCATCGCAGCCCGGCGCGGCCCAAGCTTCTCGATCACGACGCCGAGGTATTCCTCGGGCACGTCGATGGCAAGCTCCTCGTACGGTTCGAGCCGCTCACCCTGCGGTCCCTCGCGAGTGATCACGCGCGGACGTGAAACCTGAAACTCGTAGCCCTCGCGCCGCATCGTCTCCATCAGAATCGTCAAATGCAGCTCGCCTCGCCCCGACACGGTCCACGTATCGGTAGACTCGGTGTCCTCGACCCTGAGCGCGACGTTTCGCTCGAGCTCCCTGAACAGCCGCTCCCTGATCTGGCGGGAGGTGACGAACTTCCCTTCCTTGCCGGCGAAGGGCGAGTTGTTGACCAGAAAGTCCACGGAGATCGTCGGCTCCTCGACAGAAATGCCGGCCAGCCGCTCCGGATGCTCCAGGTCCGTGACGGTGAGGCCGATCTCGACTCCCTCGAGACCTGCGAGCGCCACGATCTCGCCAGCGGAAGCCTGCGGAACCTCGATTCGGTCGAGCCCCTCGTAGGTAAAGAGCCTGGTCACCCGCGACTCCTGCGCCTTCTGCGAGCCGTCGAGCGGCAGCAGGTGAATGGTCGATCGTAGAAATCAGCATCTGAAACGGGCCGGCATCATCATGCGGCGGCGCGGGGACGTGCTCGATGATCGCGTCGAAGAGCGGCGAAAGATCGACGGGCGTGACTTCCATATCCATCGTCGCCACACCTTCGCGTGCCGACGCGTACACAACCGTCGCGTTGAGCTGCGCCTCGTTTGCCTCGAGCTCGATCAGCAGATCGAGCACCTCGTCGTGGACGCGCATCGGATCGGAACCGGGTCTGTCGATCTTGTTGATCACGACGATCGGCGTCCGATTCAGCGCGAGAGCTTTCCGCAGCACGAAACGAGTCTGCGGCATCGGACCATCGAATGCATCGACCACCAGCAGCACGCCGTCCACCATGCGAAGGATGCGCTCGACCTCACCGCCGAAATCGGCGTGGCCGGGCGTGTCGACGATGTTGATCTTCGTCCCCTTCCAGCGGATCGACGTGTTCTTCGCCAGGATGGTGATGCCCCGCTCGCGCTCGAGCGGGTTTGAATCCATGACGCGCTCCATCACGACCTGATTCTCGCGGAATGCGCCGGCTTGCCGGAGCATCTTGTCCACCAGAGTTGTCTTGCCGTGATCGACGTGCGCGATGATCGCGATATTACGGAATTCCTGCTTTGCCATAGCCTTGTAAGTTAGCTAGGCGTGCAAGTGGCTCTCCCGGTCGAGCATTTCGTCCCGCTCGAGCTGAATCGTGACGTGTTCGATGCCAAATAGCCGCATCGCGTCGTGGATGTGCTCCAGCACGTGCTGGTGCTGCGCCGGCTCGCGCACAATGCAGTGCGCGCTCATCGCCACGACCGCCGGAGTCACCGCCCAGACGTGCAGATCGTGCACCGATTCGATCCCCGGGATCGCTTCCAGCTGTCCACGCACCGCAGGGAGGGGAATGTGCGCGGGAGTGGATTCCAGCAGTATGTCGACCGACTCCCTCACCAGCAGCCACGCCCCACGCATGATCAACACCGTCGTGAGAATCGACGCAATCGGATCGGCGACGAGCCAACCCGTGTATCTGATTGCAATCGCCGCGGCGACGGTACCAACGCTCGCCAGGAGGTCGCCGAGGACATGTAGATAGGCACCCCTCGCATTGAGATTGTCATTGGAGCCTCGGGCCAGCACCCGGGCCGCAATGATGTTCACTGCCAGCCCCGCCACCGCGACCCCGAGCATCAATCCACCGGAAATGGGCTCAGGGGCTCTCAGCCGCATTATCGCTTCAAAGAGAATCCACGCCGAGATCAGCAGCAGCGTCGCGCCATTCACAAATGCGGCAAGTATCTCCCAGCGCAAATACCCGAAGGTCTTCTGCGGTGTGCTCGGCTGTTTGCTGAACCACGCCACGAACAGCGCGAGCCCGAGTGCCGCGACGTCGGTGAGCATGTGGCCGGCGTCCGCGAGCAGCGCGATCGAATTCGACAGAATTCCGCCGATTACTTCGACCACCAGCAGGGTCGCGGTCAGGCCTAGCGCGATGCGCAGATTCCGCACAGGAGCATCGCTTCCGTGCGAGTGCCCGACTCCGTGGTCGTGCCCGCCCGCGTGCTGGTGTCCCTGAGCCGGATTGTGGTAAGTTGTATCCGTGCTCGGTCGGCTGCTCGCCATAATTCTGCTCGTGCTCCTCAACGGGTTCTTCGTTGGCGCCGAGTTCGCCCTTGTCCGTTCCAGACGGACGCGCCTGGAGGCGATGATCCGTAGCGGCGACAGACTCGCCCGCTTCGCTCTGCGTGCCGCCTCCAATATCTCCCGCATACTCTCCGCCAGCCAGCTTGGAGTGACCCTGGCGAGCCTGGGACTGGGCTGGGTCGCCGAGGAAACAGTCGGCGAGATCTTCGTCGACTTCTTCGGGCACCTGCCTTTCGCGATCGAGATGTCGCTGCGCCTGACGCTCGGCGCAACGATGGCGCTCATCATCGTCACCTACCTGCACGTGGTGTTTGGAGAGCTGACTCCCAAAGCGGCCGCGCTCAACCACCCCGAGACCGTGGCGAAATGGCTCGCCCCGCCACTGCTCTTGTTTGCGTGGATTACCACTCCATTCACCTACTTCCTCAATCGATCGGCGCAATTCATTCTGCGTCTGTTTGGCCAGGAGTCAGCCGGCTCCGAAGAAGCCGTCCACTCGCCTGAAGAGATCCGTTTGCTCGTCGAGCAATCCCAGGAAAGCGGACAGATGCAGGCGCACGACGCCGATCTCATCGACGCCGTGTTCGAGTTCTCGGAGAAGAATGCACGCGAGGTAATGACGCCCCGCACCGAGCTGGTGGCGCTGCCGATCGAAGCCACGCTTTCCGAGGTGTTGCAGGTTGTGCAGGAAACGGGGTTGTCCCGCTATCCGGTATTCGACGAGTCCATCGACAACATCGTCGGCGTGGTGCTGGCGAAGGATCTGCTCAAGGTCCTGGCGCCGCGCACCAATCTCGACGCGTTCGATCTCCCTTCAATCATGCGTCCGGTGCACGTGATTCCCGGCTCACGCGAGGTCGAGGAGGTGCTCGCCGATTTCAAGCGGCTCAAAGAGCACATGGCGATCGTGCTCGACGAGTATGGCGGCACCGCCGGCGTGGTAACCATGGAGGACCTGCTCGAGGAAATCGTCGGCGAGATCCTGGACGAGTACGACACGCCCGAAGACGCCGAAGCGCCGCTGCACACGCGCGCCGGCGAGACGCTGGTGCCCGGCAGCACCCACATCGGGGAGCTCAACGAGCATTTCGGTCTTACCGTTCCCGACGTGGACTACACGACAATCGGTGGCTACGTCTTCGGCGTTCTGGGGCGGCTGCCGGTGGTCGGCGATCGCGTCATCGCCGGCGGAGCAATCTTTACTGTGCGCGAGATGGACGGGCGGAGGATCGAGAGTCTTTCGGTCGATCTCCATACGCTGGGCGATCGCCGGACGGGCGAGCGCGAAGCAGTGCAAACGACGCGCACAGAAGCGTAGCCTCGATCATGCTGGACGCGTCGGCGCGGTCCTGGCCGGCGATGTCCATCGCGGTGCCGTGATCCGGAGACGTGCGCGGGAATGGAAGTCCAAGCGTGATGTTCACCGCGCTTCCGAACGATGCGACCTTGATCGCGGTCATTCCGACATCGTGATAGGGCGCGATCACGGCGTCGAATTCGCCACGCATCGCCCGCACGAACACCGTGTCTGCCGGAAACGGTCCTTCGATTCCCGCTGCTCTCGCGGCCGGCTCGAGCAGCTTCGCATCTTCGTTTCCGAATCGTCCGCCGTCGCCGCCATGGGGATTGAGAGCGCACAGCGCAATCCGCGGCTCGGCGATCCCGAACCACTGTTGCAACCCTTCCCGGGTCAGTGTGGCGGCATCAGTTATCGAGTCGGCGTTCAGCGTCTCGACTACGCGGCGCAGCGGAATGTGGGTCGTCGCCAGCACTACGCGAAGCCTGTCGGACGCCAGCATCATCGCCACTCGCGATCCGGTGAGGGTTCCCAGCATCTCCGTGTGCCCGGGAAAGTCGTAGCCGCCGGCGTGCAATGCTGCCTTGTCGATTGGAGCGGTCACGATTCCATCCACATCTCCGGCGAGAGCCATCGCGACAGCGCGCTCGATCGCGAGACCACTCACCTTGCCGGCGAACGCCGCCCCCGACCCGGGCAGCCAGCGTTCCACTGGCTCGGCAACTGGAATACCGGTTCCCTCGGGCCCGACCACCACAATGTCACAGCGCTCGCTGACCCGTGGGTCGGCGAGCGCCTTGGCAACGATCTCGGGACCAATTCCGCGGGGATCGCCCACGGTCATGGCAAGACGCGTCCTCACTTCCTACATCCTGAGTGACACGTAGGTCTGTTTTCGCAGCTCGTCCAGCAGCCCTCTGATCGATCGCTCGTCAGCAAGCTGAGCGCGAATCTGATCGCGGATCTCAGTCTGGTCGTACTCTCCCGCTTCGGTCGCGGTGACAACCTGAATCACCGCGAACTTGGGCGCACCGCGGGGATTAGCGAGCTGAAACGGATTCGTGATCGCACCGGGCTTCGCTCCAACAAGCGCGGCCTGGTAAGATGCAGGGAGGGAATCCCGGTTGAACGGCTGCAGAACGCCCTTCTCCTCCGTCGCGTCGTGGTGCTTGGCGGCCAACGTGTCGTACGACACGCCGCGGCGCCATTGGGCGGCGACCGAATCTGCTTCGACCCGGGCAGCAGCGACGTCCGCGGAGTCTATCACCGGCGCGATCAGAATGTGACGGGCTTTCACTTCAGCTGCCTGCACGCGATCGACCTTGATGATGTGGTATCCGAACGCCGTCTCGATCACCGGGCTGACGTCGCCGGGCCGCAGCGCGAACATCATCCCCTCGAACTCGGGAACGAGTCCGCTGCCGCGACGATTCCAGCCGAGGTCGCCGCCGAGCTGCTTCGTGCCGGGATCCATCGACTCGCGCTTGGCGATCAGCTCGAAGTCGCCACCCTTCCGTATTTCGAGAAGAAGCGAATCGGCGCGGGCCTTCGCCTTCGCCTTCGCGGCGGGCGACGCCTTCGGGGTAACAATGATCTGCCTGAATGTGACGGTCGCCGGTCGCTTCTGCAGATCAGTGCGGCTCCGTTCGAACGCCGCCGTCACTTCTTCCTCGGTGACATTGGCAGGCTTGGCTCGCTTCTTCAGCTCGCCGAACGCCTTCTGCTGGAGGTTCTGTCGACGGTACTGGTCGATCAGCCCTTTGCGATACTCCTCCGGGCTGCCGAGCCCGGCGTTCCGCAACTCGGTGCGGTACTCTTCGTCCGTCTTGAACTGCGCACGGATGCTCTTGATCTGGCGATCAGCCGCCGAAGTGATGTCGGCCTCGGTCACCTCGAGCTTCATCTCTTTCGCCTTCTGAACGAGGATCTCTTCGTCGACGAGCTCGTTGAGAACGGTCTTGGCGAGCGCCTGCTGACCGGCGGAGTCGGGAGGCACCTGCAGCCCCTGAGCGCGACGCTGGTTGATAGCGGTGACAACGTCGGTCCAGAGCAGCGGCTGCTCACCCACAATCGCAACGACGCGGTCGATCGGCAGCGACGGCGGCACCGGACGGGTCGCTGTTGCCGGTACCTGAGCGGGGAGAGCCAGCGGCGCCAGAAAGGCTGCAACACATAGAAGCTTCATCATCGAAGCTCGTACCCCGCCGCGATACAGTGGTTCGGTCACTTCTTCGCGCTCGGCGGCGTCGATGAGGGCGCACCCTGGGTAGCTGGGTTGCCAAGCGGCACGGCAGTCGCCGGCTGCTTGGCAGTGCGAGCGGAGTCGGCCGAGCTGCGAATCTTCGCGGCCTCTTCCACCGCGCGGTCAAATCCGGCGTCGTTGAACGAGTACTTGTATTTGGTTCGAAGAATATTGGAGAGCGGTGTCGGCACCGGGACGAATGGCGCCTGCTCGGCGAGCATTTTTGTGAAGTAGTCGTTGACTCGCTTGGCGGCCAGCTTCTCACGGTCGCCTTCGGTCTTGGCGCTGTCCCGCAGCGTCGCCGGGGTCACACCGAGCTGGCCCCAGGCATTTCGCACCGCATTGACGAAGCTCCCGTGAAGCTGAGCCAGCTCCGCGGAGTCGATCTGAATCTTGGCGCTGTCAGCCTGCTTGAGCACAAGCTCGTTGGTGGCGAATCGCTTAATCAGCTGGGTCACCGAGGAGTCGGGCATCTGCTTGATCTGGTCGAGCACCCGCGCGTTGGGGGGCAGCGTCTCCAGCCAGCCGATCAGACGCGCTGTTGTGAACTTGCCGGCGGTCGAAGTTGCGAGGACAGTGTTGTCGCGGCGATAGGCATCGGGATCATTCGCCAGCGCCTTCACTGTCGCGGTAGCCCCCTTCTTGATTTCTATCTTCCCGTTTGCGTCCAGCTTGGCGAGATAGGTGCTCTCCGCCACAGCCACGCTCCGGCCCTTGGAGGCGTTCAGAACGGCTGCCTTCACCTGATCGTAGGTGGGCCGGCGGATGATGTGATATCCGTAGTTCGTCGTAACCACCGGAGAAATCTGGCCGGGCCGGAGCGCGACCACGGCCTTCTCGAACTCCGGGACCATTGCTCCCTTCGGGAAAATGCCGAGCGATCCACCCTGCGCCGCCGACACCTTGTCCTGGCTGTTTTTCCTGGCCATGTCTGCGAAATTCGACGACGTTACCTGGGCATGCAGCGCATCAATCTTCTTCTTCACATCGGCCTTCTGGGTGTCATTCATCCCCTGGGTGAGAAGGAGGATGTGATCCGCTGCCAGGATCTCTCCGCTGTCCCATTGGCGCCGAGCCGCGGTCGAGTCCTCAGTCCCCCAGCTCTTCGACACGATGTCGTACCACTTGCGAGCCTTGAGGTTGGCGATCGCGGGCCACATCGCTTCGTCGATTGCCTTGGGGTCGGCGAGAGAGTCGTCGTGCGCCGCGGCAACACCGAGTAGCTGATAGTCGACCCAAACGTTGGCGATCGACTTCGCGATGTCCTTCCGGATCGGAGCGCGGGAATTGCCGAGGAGTGATGCGAGCTGAGTAACGGTAAGCTCCGTGCTTTGCGCGCGGCCGACCCAGTCGGTATGCGCGCTCAGGGCATCCTTGAGGCCGGAGCAAGCAGAGAGCGTAAGCGCCGCGATCGCGGCAACTGCGAAAGTGCGTTTCATATTCCGTAGTGCGGGTTAACTGTCGTCAGGCAGGGCGCAGCGTCGTCAATGCGCGGACAAGTCCATCGAGCATCTCAGCTCCTCCAAGTCGGGTGAGCTTGAGGGAAAGCGGATGCGCTCTTCGCACTTCCGCCTGAAACTGTACCTCGTGGAACGCCGCCGAAATCCCCTTCATGCGGGGCACCGCGTGCTCGCGAAAGGTAATACGGGCCTCGTTTCCGCGCACCAGCACGGACTCGATGTCCGAGGCGCCGCCGAGCACACGCAGCAGCGCCGTTGCAAAGAAGACTCTCGCCGGCTCCGGGACTACGCCGAAGCGGTCGCGCACTTCCTCGCGCAGGGCTTCGATCTCGCCGATATCGGTCATGTGGGTCAGCCTTCGGTAGATGTCGAGCTTCGCGTCCTGCGAGCTGATGTATTCGTCCGGCAGGTACGACGGCAAATCGAGCGAGATTTCGGACGGCTGCAGCTTCGGCGCGTCGTCGCCACGCATCATCCGCTTGACGGTCTCGTCCAGCATGCGGAGGTACATATCGAAGCCGACGGCGTGGACGAACCCCGATTGCTCGGGGCCGAGCAGGTTCCCGGCTCCGCGCAGCTCGAGGTCCTTGAGCGCGATCTGGTAGCCGGCTCCGAGCTGGGTGTGGTGCTCGAGGATCGTGAGCCGCCGGTTGGCGTCCTCGTCGATCGAATCTGGAACGAGTAGGTAGCAGCTGGCCCGCCGGTGGGAGCGACCGACGCGGCCACGGAGTTGATATAGTTGCGCCAGGCCGAAGGTATCCGCGCGATTGACGAACATGGTGTTCGCGTTCGGGACGTCCAAGCCTGACTCCACAATCATAGTGGAGACGAGAACGTCGATCTCGCCATCGACGAACTTGCGCATCACCCCTTCGAGCTCGCGCTCCCGCATCTGCCCGTGCCCCACGCCGATGCGCGCGCGCGGTACGACGTGACGGATGTGCTCGGCCATCCCATCGATCGTCTCAACTCGGTTGTGGACAAAGAACACCTGCCCGCCGCGATCGAGCTCGCGCGAGATGCCCTCGTCGATCAGGCCGTCGTCCCACGGCTCGACGTAGGTGAGCACGGGGGACCGGTCGCGCGGCGGCGTCTGCATCAGCGTCATGTCGCGCAAGCCGGCGAGCGAGAGATGCAGTGTACGCGGTATCGGTGTAGCGGTCAGAGTCAGCACGTCGGTATCGAGGCGGAGGCGCTTCAATCGTTCCTTGTGTTTGACACCGAAGCGATGTTCCTCGTCAACGACGATAAGTCCGAGCTGCGAGAACGCGACGTCGGGGCTGAGAAGCCGGTGGGTCCCGATCACGACATCGACCTTCCCGGCTTTGAGATCCTTGAGCACCTGGGCCTGCTCTTTGGGGGTTTGGAACCTGCTCATCGTTTTCACATTCACCGGGAAATCCGCTAGCCGCTCGCCAAAAGTTCTCGCGTGCTGATCGGCTAGAATCGTAGTTGGGACAAGCACAACGACCTGACGTCCGGACTGTACCGCCTTGAAGGCTGCGCGCACGGCGATTTCGGTCTTGCCGTAGCCGACGTCGCCAACGAGTAGGCGATCCATTGGACGTGGCCGCTCCATGTCGCCCTTCACGTCGGTGGTAGCCGTGCGCTGGTCGGGAGTGTCCTCGAAGAGAAACGAGGACTCGAGCTGGCGCTGCCAAACCGTATCGGGGAGGTGCGGAGTGCGCGTCGCAACCTTGCGCCGGGCATAGAGATCCAGCAGCTCGACCGTCATCTCCTGGATGGCCGCGCGAGTCTTGTCGCGCTGCGAGGCCCACCGCTTACCGCCGAGGGCGTGCAGTCGGGGAGGCGGAGTGTCCGCGGTGATGTCGGCGGCCGATCGGTATCGCTCGATCTGGTCAACCCGATAGAGAGGCACGTTGAGACGGTCGCCACCTTCGTACTCGATGACAGCGACTTCGACCGTGCTCTCGCGCACGAAGATCTTCTCCATGCCGCGATAGATCCCGACGCCGTGCTCGAGGTGGACCACGAAATCCCCCGGCTTGAGCGCCGTAAGGTTCTCGAGCGCCACCCCTGTTGCGTAGCGCCGCGCGCGCCTGAAGCGCCGCTCGCGCCGGAAGATCTCGTGGTCGGTGAGGACACGATGTCCCTGGAAGGCGCTGCCGCCTGGAGGAATTACGAAACCGCCGTCCAACACTCCGATCACCAGGCCGGCCGGAGAGACGCGATCATCGTTGAGAAGCTCGTCGAGACGCTCCGCCTGGCCGGCGTTGTCACACAGAATCGTGGTCGGGATTCCGTCGGCGACGACCTGTTTCAGCCGTTTGATATCGCGCTGGATTTCCTCGGGCCCGCGGAATGGAAACAGGATTCGCGCGTCGGCGCCGGAGAGATCGATCGTCCCGAGCGCGTTGATCGCAGCGAGCGTGGTCTCCGGGGATTCGAACAGCTCATCACGGCTCGGAGTGTCTTCTCCCCTTCTCCGCGCGAGATCGATGTGGTGCTGCGCTTCAGTCCAGGTTCGCTCGAGCTCCGGCTTGACGTGGGTTCCAAGCGGGACCACGAGGAGAGTGTCCGGCGGAAAAAGGGCCCGAATCGAAGAGCGCTCCGGCTCGCCCTCGCCGATGGTGATCTGCCCGTCAACGGGAAGAATCAGCGCAACTTCGGCATCACGCGTGGATCGCTGGGTGAGGAGATCGAAGTGGCGAAGCTCGGATATGTCATCGCCCCAGAATTCCAGGCGCACGGGTTCCGCCATGCCGAAGCTGTAAATGTCGAAGATCCCGCCGCGCACGCTGAACTGAGCGACGTCTTCCACCATCGGAACGCGCTCGAAACCGATCTGTTCGAGGTGCGCAGCCAAAGCCTCGGGCCTGCGGATATCGCCCTTGCGGAGCTCGACGCGTGCGGCGGCGAGGGCGCGCGGAAGCTGGGTGCGCTCGAGCATCGCGCGGCTGGTGGTGACGACGATCCGGAGATCGCTGCGGCCGATTCTTTCGAGCGTCTCTACCCGTTCGCCCGCGACTTCGGCGTGGGCTTCTGCCTCACCGAAGCTCTCGCGCGGCGGATAGAAGGCGATGCTCTCGGGCTCAACGAGCGTGCTGAGATCGGCGAGCCACCGCTCGGCGCCGGCAACGTCGTCGTTCAGCACAACGAAGAACCGGTGCGTAAGATTCTTGGCGAGCGTAGCGACGACGACCGCATCGCCCGAGCCATGAAGTCCGCCTACTCCCGTGCGGGACGAGGGTGCGGGGATTTCCCCTAGAAGCTCTCTGAATTCTCCGAGCGACTCGACAATGGAGAGCAGTTGGGGGAGCGGCATGGCGCAAGGTAAGGCCCTCGGCAACGCGCAGGTAGCCGCGGAACGGAGCCTGCGATGGCTCAGTTGGGGATTGACTCTTGCCCTTGGCGAAGCATGTAGTCAAATTGTATACAAACCCCCGGGAGACTCGATATGCGGACGAAAGGATTGGCACTCGGCGCAGGCTCCTCCGCACTGCTTTTGTGTCTCTTGGCGACCGCATCGCCGGCCCAGGAAAAGGCCCGCCAGCGGGCACCGATAGTCCGCGTCTACTCAGACGAGGGTACGGGGGTGGTTTCGAATTACGTCACGCCGAGGATTCAGGTGAGCGAGGACGCCTACGTCTTCGCCGTGATGATGGACCTCGATGGGCACATCCAGGTTCTGCAGCCGGATTTTCCCGGGATCTCAGTGCGCATTCGAGCCAACAAGCAGCTGCGCCTCCCCAATTTCTTCGCTGGATTCAATGCCCCGCGGTACGGAATGGCCGGCTACAGCAGCTCACCCGATTTGGGGAATGACGCCAGGGGAACTGTCATCGCCCTCGCCTCGCGCGCTCCGTTCAACCTCGAGCTCATCGAGGCCGACGGAGATTGGGATCTCGCCGCGATCCGTGACCTGATCGAGCGCCGCACGCCGGAGGGCGCCGCGCTGGCGCTGGCGAAGTACCTCGGCGCCAAGGGAGAGCCGATTGGCAGGGACTATATGCGCTTCGCCGGTCAGCGACCCAGCTACTACGCCTACAACGCGAACGCGGACTGCGGGTACGCTGGCTACGGCTACGGATATCTCGGATCTCTTAGTTCGGGATACTATCGCGCCGACGCATACTCGCGTATCGCGCAGCTGCGCGCAGCTGGGCTGCAGCCGTTTATCGCCGGTTATGATGTGTGCGGAAACCCGATCGTGATCGTCGCCCCATTCTCACAGAACGGGGGCAGGATTCCAGTCCCGGTCGTTCCGCGCGCTCCTGGCGACACTACCGTATTTCCCAAGTCACATCTCCCAAAGGGATTTCCGAAGCGTCCTCCCGTCAATGCGGACGCGGCGCCGCTCGGAATCTTTCCCTACACGCAGCGCGCCGAGCTCCCGCAGGCGGGGGATGTCACGATCACCGCGCCCAAAGGCCGTCGGGCGGAGCCCCGCGAATTTCTCGACCAGTACCGTCCGCAACCCGGAGTCACCGCACTTCCGGAGAGAGGGCGGGTTCCGGTCGAGCGTGCGAATCCCTCTGAACCGGCAACCACGGGCACGCGTCCGATCTTCAGGTCAGACCCGATCGTGAGCGCGCCATCAGAGCCGTTGCGCGTGCCCGAGAGAGCGCGAGAGCCCGCGCCTGCGCCCGTCGTGCACGAGAGGCCGATGACGCAACCCGCGCCACCTCCGCGCGCCGAGGCGCCGTCGCCAAAGGAGCCGGTCACCCCTGCGCCTCCGCGCTGACAGCGCGACAGCGTTTCCTTTGGCATCGCTGCTCGGGTCGAGGCGGGGTATCCTCTTCGGCGACTAGGTCGCTTACACGCATCGCGCTCTCACGGTCTGGCTCAGTCTGCGAGTCAGGGAGTCGGTGGAGGGTGCTGCGTAGGGAGTTCCGCGAACTTGGGAGGAAGGCAATCGTTGCCGCGCTCCGCGCGGCGACGATTGCTGCGCTCCCGGGTGAGTTACTCGCCTAGCAGCATCCTCGACCGACGACCGCGCGCAAAGATCTCGAACTGATCGCGCACCGGTCCAGAATCCGTGCGAGCACGAAAAGCGGAGAAGAGCCGCTATTCACGGTTATATTACGCTGGTTCCCTCCGCAGTACTCCCGCCAGACAATCCGAGACAGACTTGAAGCTCGAGCTCATTCGCAACTTCTGCATCGTCGCGCACATCGACCACGGCAAATCGACCCTCGCCGACAGGCTGATAGAGGCTACGGGCATGCTGCAGAAGCGGGAAATGAAGGCTCAGGTGCTCGACACCCTGGACCTCGAGCGTGAGCGTGGGATCACCATCAAGCTGAACGCCGTTCGCATGACCTACGCGGCCAAAGACGGCCAGGACTACGAGCTCAATCTCATCGACACTCCGGGTCACGTGGACTTCACCTACGAAGTCTCGCGTTCGCTGGCCGCCTGCGAGGGAGCGATTCTCGTCGTCGACGCTTCGCAGGGAATCCAGGCGCAAACGCTTTCGAATCTGTTTCTCGCCATGGACGCCGGGCTGGAGATAATTCCGATCCTCAACAAGATCGACCTGCCCTCCGCCGAGCCCGAGAAGCGCAAGCAGGAAGTTCACGATCTGCTGGGCGTCGATCCGGACGAGATCCTCATGGTGAGCGCCAAGGAAGGAATAGGGATTTCCGAGCTGCTGGAGGAGATCGTGCGCAAGGTGCCTGCACCCAAAGGGAGCGAGACTGCTCCCCTGCGCGCGCTCATCTACGATTCGTACTACGATCGCTACAGAGGCGCGATTCCCAGCGTGCGCGTCGTTGACGGTGTGATCAAGAAGGGTACGCACATCACCTTTGGCGCCAGTGAATCGGTGTACGAGGTCGACGAAGTCGGCTACAACCAGCTGCGCGAGGTGCCGACTGACCGCCTCGGGCCGGGCGAGGTCGGGTACGTCGTCGCGAGCGTCCGCTCTGTGAGCGAGACTCGCGCGGGCGACACAATCTTCGACGCCGAGAATCACGCGACCGAGCCGCTCCCGGGGTATCAAGCGGTCAAGTCCTTTGTCTTCGCAGGTCTTTATCCGACCGACACCACCCAGTACGAAACGCTCCGCGACGCGCTCGAGAAACTCAAGCTCAACGATGCGTCACTCAATTACGAGCCCGAGACATCGACTGCGCTCGGATTCGGATTTCGCGCCGGGTTTCTCGGCCTCCTCCACATGGAGATCGTCCAGGAGCGGCTGACTCGGGAGTTCGATCTCGAGCTCGTGACGACGGTGCCTTCGGTCGAATACAAAGTTTACATGACCGACGGCACGATGAAGCTGATCGAGAATCCGTCGTTGATGCCGGCGAGCAATTCGGTGAATTACGTCGAAGAGCCTTACGTGAAGGCGCGCATCATGATGCCCGCCGACTACATAGGGCCGATCATGACTCTGGGAACCGAGCGGCGCGGCGTCTACAAGAACATGACTTACCTCGACACCCAGCGCGTCGAGCTCGATTGGGAATTCCCACTCGGCGAGATCATCCTCGATTTCTTCGACAAGCTCAAGACCGTCAGCCGCGGCTACGCGTCGCTCGACTACGAGATGCTCGAATACCGCCGCAGCGACCTCGTGAAGCTGGACATGCTCATCAACGGCGAGCCGGTCGATGCGTTCAGCGTCATCATCCACGAGGACAAGGCGTACGAGTGGGGACGCAAGATCGCCGACAAGCTGAAGGAGCTGATTCCGCGCCAGCTCTTCGAGGTTGCCATTCAGGCCGCGATCGGAAACAAGATCATCGCGCGTACGAGCGTCAAGCCGCTACGGAAGGACGTACTCGCCAAATGCTACGGTGGGGACATCTCGCGCAAGCGCAAGCTCCTCGAGAAGCAGAAAGAAGGAAAGAAGCGCATGAAGCAGGTCGGCTCGGTCGAGATCCCGCAGGAAGCGTTTCTCGCCGTCCTCCAGGTGGATTAGAACGAATGGCCCGCGGCCCCGAGAGGACTGATTGAGCGGATCGCTCGTTATCCAGACGAGCTTTCTCGGCGACGTCATTCTCACGACGCCGCTGATCGCGGAGCTTGCGAAGCGCGGTCCGGTCGACGTGCTGGCCACACCGGGCGGTGCAGCGGCACCTACGGTTCGGCACTCGGATTGTGGGCAACAATTCGTGAGATCCGGACTCGCCGCCCCTACACAGCGGCGTATCTCGCTCAGGGTTCCTTCCGAAGCGGCCTGATCGCCATGATGACCGGAGCGAAGGAGAGGATTGGATTCGCGAGCTCCACCGGCCGGGCGCTGTACACGACCCAGATACCATATCGGCCGGATCGGCATCACGTCGAGCGGTTGTGGTCGCTGGCGATGGCGGAGTGCGCTGATCCGCCGAGCCGCAATCAGATAAGACCGCGACTCTATCCGTCGGACGAGGAGCGCCGCAGAGTCGATGCGCTTCTGCGCCAAAGCGGGAACACGGAGGAGCCATTCGTCGCGCTTGCGCCCGGGAGCGCATGGGGGACGAAGCGTTGGCCATATTACCCGAGCCTGGCGAAAAGGCTGGCCGAAGACTATCGAATCGCGATTATCGGATCCAAGGCAGATTCGGCCGTAGCGGCGGAAATTGTCGATGCGGTACCTGCGGACCGCGCGATCAGCTGCATTGGGTTGCCGTTGCTGGTCTCAGCGGAGCTCATTGGTCGCGCACGGGCCATCATAACGAATGACTCGGCGCCGCAGCATCTTGCATCGGCGATGGGAACTCCAACGCTGACGATCTTCGGGCCGACAGTGCCGGAGTTCGGATTCGGGCCTCTGTCCGAGCGGCACGTCGTTGCTGGTCATGAGAACCTGTCGTGCCGGCCGTGTCACCGGCACGGCCCACAAAGTTGTCCACTCGGTCACTGGCGCTGCATGCGCGAGCTGACCCCGGACTATATATCCAGCTTGTTGACGGAAGTCCTCAACCCGGCGGTACCCGTATGAGCGTGAAGGAGCGTTACATAGTCGGAGTCGATCTCGGCGGCACCAACATCGTTGCCGGCGCGATGCCCCTCGATGGTAGTCGCGAGATCGCGATGCGGACGACGCCGACCCTCGCAGATGGTGGCGCGTCCAGCGTCGTCGACCGGATTGTGGATATGATCGATCTGGTCATCGCACAGACGATGAAGGAAACCGGCGCGGAGCGATCGGACTTCCTCGGAGTTGGCATCGGTTCGCCTGGCCCGCTCGATCGCGAGAAGGGCATCGTCATCGTGACTCCTAATCTGGGGTGGAAGAATTTTCCTCTCCGCGATGAGGTAGCGAAGCGCGTCAAGCTCGAGGCAACGCTCGACAACGATGCGAACTGCGCCACGCTGGGAGAATTCTGGTGCGGTGCCGCGGTTGGCGGTCGGAACGTGATCGGCATGACGCTTGGCACCGGAATCGGCGGCGGGTTGATTCTCGAAGGAAAGCTTTATCACGGCGCCTCGGACGTGGCCGGAGAGATCGGGCACACCACCATCGATTCAACCGGCCGGCGCTGCAAATGCGGCAACTATGGATGCCTCGAAGCGTACGCCTCCGGCCCGGCGATCGCCGAGCGAGCGAGGGAGGCGCTGCGAGGGGATGAGGGCGAATCCATTCTGCTCGGGATGGTGGGCGGCGATCCGAAAAAGATCACAGCCGCGACGATCTACGAGGCGTCGAAGAAGGGAGATGCCATCGCCAGAGAAGTCGTTCGCGAGACGGCGCGCTTCCTCGGCGCCGGTGTCTCCAATCTGCTGAACATCTTCAATCCGGATGTCGTCGTTCTCGCAGGTGGTGTCACCCAGGCAGGCGACGCGCTCTTTCGTCCGCTGCGCGCGGAAGTGAAGCGGCGCGCGTTCAAGCCCGCCGTCGAAGCGTGCCGCATCGTTCCCGGAGCACTTCCCCTCTCCGCCGGAGTCGTCGGCGCTATCGCCACGTTCAAAATGCAAACCCTTGGCGAGCTCTGATTTGACGACGGGGCCAGGGATTTGATGGCGCGCAAACGGCGGGTCGGCGTCATGGGCAGCTTCGTCTGGGACGTGATCCACGGGCGAGACCCAAGAGACGCGCCGGTAGAGGAATGGGGCGGCATCACCTACGCGCTGGGCGCTCTCGACGCGGCGCTTCCCCAGGATTGGGAGTTCGTTCCCATTCTCAAGGTCGGCAGCGATCTCGCCCAATCCGCGCGCGAGTTCGTCGCCGCGCTCGACCGCGCGGCCCCGGACGCGGCTCCAATCGAGGTGCCGCATCCAAATAATCGGGTCGCGTTACACTACCTGAGCGACGAGCGACGCTGCGAACGGCTGAGTGGCGGCGTGCCCGCCTGGAACTGGCTGGGCTTGAAACCGCTGCTGTCCAACCTCGACGCGCTCTACATAAATCTCATCAGCGGATTCGAGCTCGATCTGGAGATTGCGCAGCTCATCCGCCAGCACTTTCGCGGCCCGATTTACTGCGACCTGCATTCACTGCTGCTCGCGGTCCAACCCGACGGAATGCGCACCCTGCAGCCGCTTCCAAATCCGGCGGCGTGGCTCCGCTGCTTCGATTTGATCCAGGTGAACGAAGACGAGATGGGAATGATGGCTGGCGACCCGATGAGTCTGGCCGCGATGGCGTTCGGCACCGGTGTCAGCTCACTCACGGTCACCCTCGGCAGTCGCGGCGTCGTCTATTTTGCTGCTCCAGGTTTCGATCGAATTTCCGACGTGCGACGCCCTGCCCTTGCCGCCACTTCCGGCGCAATCCGCACCGCTCGAGTGCCGGCGAAAATCCGGCGACACGCAGGTCCCGGCGATCCGATCGGATGCGGAGATGTGTGGGGCGCAACCTATTTCTCACGATTGCTCGCGGGTGATAAGTTAGACGCGGCGATCGACCGCGCTCTCGACGCGGCTGCCCGTAACGTGGACCATCGCGGCGCTACCGGTCTTGCCGATTACCTGCGCGGAGAGCTAAGCATCAAGTGACGACAATCATCAACGTCCCACATTCGCTCGAGGACAAGTCCTTCGAGCTGGTGCTGGATCAGGTCGCGCCGTTGCCGCTTGATGAGAAGATCATCGTCGACACGAGACACGCGCGCTGGGCCTCGCCGTATGGGCTGACGGCGCTCCTTGCTCTGGCGCAGTCCAGAGCCGAGCGCCCTGTCCTCTACGTGCCGGAGGCGGAGAACGTCAGCAGCTACTGGTCGCGAATGGATTTCTTCAAGCACGCTGCTGAGCTGTACGAGCTGCAGGGGCGCGTGAAGAGCACCAAAGCGGCGGAGACAAGCGTGCTTCTTGAAGTGACTTCGATCTCCAAAAGCGACGACGTTCACGATGTCGTGGACAAGATTCAGCAGCGCGCGCAGGAGGCTCTCGTCAAGAATCTGAATCTCGACGCCAAGATCACGATGCGCTTCACGCGGAGGGTGGGTCGCCGTCCAGACCTACACCTGGCGCGTCCGGCTCGGTGGCCGGAAGGTGGTCGTCATCGCGGTCGCGGATCCCGGAATAGGATTCAGGCAATCACTGGAGTCAGCGCCCGGTTTTCAAAGGAAGGATCGCTGGGACGACGGACAGGCATTGGAAGAGACCGTAATGCGCGGCGCATCCCGGTTCAGGGATCCCGGCCGCGGTCAAGGCCTTGCCGGAGTGAGGCGTTTTGTGGGAAACTGGGATGGGAAACTTTCGATTCGAAGCGGGACCGCACGCATCGCGGTTCTGCCGAAGGGCGATTGGGACGAGGACGAGCCGCTGGTAGAAGACCTATCATATTTTCCAGGCGCACAGGTGCAGATCACGATTCCGGAGCGGGTCACTTGATAAACCATATCGATGTCAGCTCGATGCTGCGGAAGAGCGTGTGCGAGCTTTATTCGAATCTGGTGACGCGGCCTACAGGCGCCGCTGTCCGGTGCGAGATCGAGCAGGAGCTGGACCGCATTGGCGATCGCGCGCTGACGATAATCGACTTCTCTCACGTCGGACTGCTCGATTTTTCGTGTGCCGACGAGATTGTAGCCAAGCTCCTGCTCCAGTACGTCAGCACCGACGCTCCCCGCCGGGAAGTGTATTTCGTTTTCCGCGGCATCAGTGAATCCCACATGGATGCAATCGAGGCGGTACTCGAACGGCACCAGCTCGCGCTCGTGACCCAGCACGCCGATGGAGAGTCGCGTCTGGTCGGCATCGTAGGCGTCAACGAGAGGAAAGCATGGGAGATCATCTCGCAGCTTGGCTCCGGCGTCAGCGCTGACGTGGCCGAGGCGATCGGCCTGTCTCCCGCCGACGCAGAGAGCATGCTCGACACGTTGTGGAGACGCCGGCTCGTGATCCGGTACGATAGCGCGTACGTTGCCGTAGGCAGTGCCGTAGAGCCGATGAGACTCGACGCTTGATCACGGAGTCGACCCAACCCGGGCTGCTGGTAGCGCGGTACATCGCGACCCGGGCGGGGGATCCCGAGCGGGGACCACTCGTGCGGCTCCATCCCTCCGACGCCCTCAATCGTCTGGTTGTGAACGGGGAGCTTGTCTGGGTCTACGGACCGAGACGTCACGACCTGGCAGTGCTCGTCGTCGATGATACTGTCGGCCCGGGAACCATCGTCGCCCGCGACATTTCGGGCATTGCTCCGGCAGAGACCGTTCGCATCGTCAAGCACGACTTTGATGCGGGCCGTAGCACACGTAACCTCGGATAGGAGAAGCTAGTGGCAGAAGGGACTCGCAAGCAGGGCTTGTCGACAACCGCGATACACGGCGGGGCTCCGCGCCCCGAGCCGGGCACGGGGGTCAGCTTGCCGCTGGTGCAGTCCGTGAATTTCGCGCAGGAGACGGGAACGAGCGAGGGACTCCTCTACACGCGGTACGGGAACACACCCAACGCTGTTCGACTCCAAAAGCGGCTGGC
>WNFK01200123.1_pt1 | contig 19403 bp, 15 predicted proteins | sample 5400281 | NCBI WGS metagenome assembly WNFK01 (sample SAMN13153350, study PRJNA577476) | soil metagenome | isolation source: 20 cm soil on Douglas fir-dominated hillslope | place: USA:California | collected 2013-09-17
ATCGCCAGTCGGCTGTATCGCATCAGGTTAGGATGCCGCGGGGAGATGGTGTTTCGATCTGCGGGCAGGGTCGGAAACTCCTCACTTGGATGTTTGCTACCTCTAAATCCTACCCGAATGTGTCCAAAAAATCAACCCTGGCGGGGCGAGCCCGGTTCCAAGCGACCCAGATATCGGCGCCGGTCAGAACCCGACCCGATACAGCCGCCTCAAGTATCCCCATGTCCTTGCACCGGAGCCATCCCTCCGATCCTGCCAGCCGGTGATGGTCCACTGGGCGTCCGGCCTCTGGGTGAACGTGATGTCCGCGTGTCCTTGGAAGAGCGTGTCGGGCGCGGCCTTGGGAGCGTGGATGATGAGATGGTAGGCGTAGAAGCGCAGCTCCCTCCGCGGAGGACCGGGCGAGGTCACGGTCGTCGCGTACATCGAATCGAACACGGTCATGTGAAAGGTCGCCTCCCTTGCGAGAAGCAGGTCCACGCTGGATTCGACGCTTGCGCTCCAGTTCGCATATACCGTGTCCTGGCCGGCTGTGGCCGCGTCGATCGAGTCCCCCGCGTCGGGGTGGAAGGTGAACGAGGTGTCCAGCATGGAGCTATAGCAGGTGTGACCAGGGAATGAAGCGTATTGGGCGACGACATTGGAAACCACGTCGTCGGGCGCGTTCGCCGTCAGGCACGCCACGGCCGGCCCACCACCGGGACGGGGATCCCGCGGGCTGAAGATCCCGCAGCCGAGCATTTGGGTCGCGAGCACCGTCAGGGCCAGGACCGTCATCCGCGCAACCGCGTCGCGCCTCATCAAAAGTCCTTGTGGAACGTCACGCCGGCGATCCAGTCGTCCTGCTCGTTCAATGGACCGAAGGGGGTCGCGCTTTCCGTGTAGGCGCCGATATGCTGCGCCGAGCCGCGAAGCACCGCTCCGTCCATGAGCGTGCGCTCCACGGTAGCCCCCACCGCCAGATTCCACCGGTTGTCCACGGTCTGACCCCGCGTTGCTGGGAAATAATTCCTCGTGTTCGCGAGGCTTTGCGTCGCGAACACCTGCACACCCTCCGCGAAGGTGATCGCAAGCGTCGCACCGAGGGTTTGCTGGTAGACCTCGCTCCCCACGTTGTACTCACGGCTGCTTCCGCCGGGCGGCTTTGTGAATGAGCCGCTGTCGCGGAACAGGAAGTTGTGGGTCACACGAATGGTCGCGAGACTGAAGATCGAGTCCGAGATCGTCGTATCGATGCGGCGGATCCGGCTGAGCACGTTTCGCTTTTCCGCTTGGGCGTTGTCGTAGATCTGATAGACGGCGTTCAAGAGGTAGTCCTGGGTGATGCTCAGGGTCCGAGTGACGCCGAGCCTGAGCGCCGCGTCCATCTGATAGGTCGTCTGCACGTTGTTGCTCCCAGACCGGGCAGCATCGATCGCGACCGCGTGCCCTTGGGTGGTGGAGAAATGGACGAGAGTGCTGCAGCGCGCGGAGACGACATAGCCTCCCCCGGCGTTCACGTAAGTCCGCACATTGTCTTGGTCCAGGGTGGAATCCACGTACTGGAATGAGGTAAGCGACACGGTGCCGGCGGCGTCCAGGGAGAGCCGGGAGGAGACCCTGTGGCTGGCGCTGGATTGAAGATAACGCGAGATCGTAACCCCGTTCCCGCTGGCCTGCCGCGCGTTCTCCTGACGATCGATCGTGAGCAGCGCGTTTGCCCGTGTCCGAGGCGAAGGCGTGTACCCCGTGGAAGCCTGAAGGGATCGGGAGGTGACGAGGCTCGAGCGGCCGGTCCGAAGCGCGTACCCGCTCAGCGAGCGGTTGAGATTGCCCTCCAACGAGAGGGACGGGGCCTTCGCCGGCGAGTAATCCAGGTGGAGGGCCCCGCCGCGCTGGTCGAGAGAGAGCTGCTCCTGGCCGCGCAGGCTCTTGTCGAAATACTGCTGGGTATTGTGGAGCCCTCGCGCGTTCGCCCAAGCCGTCGCATGTCGGATTCCGCTGTAGGAGAGCCTCGTCTGGTACGTCCGGCTGTCGTTCGGGCTCTCGAATCGGGACCGGTCAACCACCTCCACCGGCGCCCCGCCGACCGAGTGGGCGAAGTCACGGAGCTGGCTCGTCGTCGCGGGCTGGATGTGGGTCCCCGCGGCGTCGGTCGCGATTTGAAGCCAGGGCTTGGGACTCCACGTCATTTTGGCGGTCGCGCCGTCCTGGCGGCCTGACATGAAGGTGGAGTCCCGCTGGTCGTGCACGAAAATCGAGTCCACCCCCACGGAGTCCCCGGCGGCGTTGTAACGCGTGAGGAGGCGCAGCCGTTCTTGCCCCAGCGGGCGAATCGTGAGGCCATGATCGCGCTGGAGCTCGCTCGAGAGGACCCCCTGAAGGCTCATCGTCTTCAGGGGGCTGACGCTGTACTGGCCGCTTACCCTGAGTCGGTTTTGACGCTGGCTTGTCTCGGAGACGAGGTCCGTGGATACGACCCGGTTGAACGAGCCGTTCAGGGTAAAGACGAGCCCCTGGAGGGCATTGAAGTTGAGGTTGCCGCCGATCGTGCCGTTCTTGCCCCCCAGCCCGGGACTGCGGGGGAAATCGATCGTGGTGGAGGTCCCGTTCGCGTTGAGCGACATCCGCCCACGGATGAGGGTGTACGAGAGCGCCTGGGTCCATGAAGCGGTTGAAACGTCGCGGTTGTAGGAGCTGTCGTACGCCAGCTGGGGTGGACTAGGCTGTTCCACTGGGGAATCGGCGGCCAGCGTCGAGCACGCGAGCAGCGCCCCCACGGCGAGCGGTACGAGCCCAGCTCCGGAGCGCCGGATGCGCCCGCAGATTCGAAGCCGGCTCATCCCCGGCCCTCCGCTCCGCTCCGCGCGAGCCACGCCCGCGCGAGCGCCAAGAACTCCGCGAGCGAGAGCGTCTCCCCCCGCCGTCCCGGCTCGAGCGTCGCCTCCTCGATCAGCACGCGCGCCTCCCCCGGGGCCAGCCCAAGCCCCCGCGCGAGCGCGTTCGCAAGCGTCTTGCGGCGCGTGCCCATCGAAGCGCGCGCCAACCGGGACGCGGCTTCGCGTTCGTCGGCGCTAGTGTCGGAATAGGGGCGCGGCGTGACCTCGAGCACCGTGGAATCCACGTCCGGACGGGGGTAGAAGGCGCCGGGCGATACACGGAAGCGGTTCTTCACGATGGCGTTCAGGCCGACGAAAACGCTGATGGAACCGTACTCCTTCGAACCCGGCTTGGCCGTGAGGCGCTCCGCGAACTCGCGCTGCACCATGATGAGCGCCCTTCCGACGAGCTCCTTTTGCCCGAGAATCCACTCGAGCGCGGGCGTCGCGATCGAGTAGGGGAGGTTCCCGATCACCGTCACCCGTTTCGCCTCCGGGATGAGCGCGTCGACCACGCGGTCGAGGATGTCGCCTCGGACGACGCGCGCGAACGGAAAGGGACGAAGCTCCTTTTCCATGTGTTCCGCGAGGCGGAGATCCAATTCTACCGCGACGAAAGGGCGGCCAGTAGAGGCCAAATCGCGCGAGAGCGCCCCGAGGCCGGGGCCGATCTCGACGACGGGTTCGAGCGGGTCCTCGACCAAATCGGCCACCCGCCGTGCGACCCGGGGGTCGCACAGGAAATTCTGCCCCATCCGCTTGCTCGGGCGCACACCGAGCCCGCGGAGCGTCGCGGGCACCCCGGAGGAAGCGGAGCGGTGGCCAGGCGGTGCGGAACGCCGGCTGGATCCCGGCCGGCCTCCTCTAGAGGCGGAAGAGGCTTCGCGACGCTGCGTCGGTCGCTTCCTCGAGCGCTCCCGGTGCTACGCCGAGCGCTCCCGCGAGCTGGTCGCGCACCAGAGCGAGGTAGGCGGGCTCGTTTCGTTTGCCTCGATGCGGCATGGGGGCGAGATAGGGCGAATCGGTTTCGAGCACGACGTCGGTCAGGTCGAGCTGACGGAGAATCGCGGGCAGGGGGCTCTTCTTGAACGTCGATGAGCCCCCCACTCCGATCTTGAACCCCATCGCTACCACGCGGCGCGCGAGCGCCAAGTCCCCCGCGAAACAGTGGAAGCTCCCGCCAGGGGGTAGTACCCCCTCCTCCTCGAGAATGTCCGCGACCCGCTCGGCGGCTTCGCGGTGATGCAGCACGAGCGGCTTCCCGGTCTTCCGCGAGATGGCGATGTGCCGGCGCAGGAATCGCTCCTGCACCTCGGGTGCCGCGTTCTCCTTCCAATGGAAGTCGAGCCCGGTCTCGCCGATCGCGACCACCTCGGGCTCCCCAGCGAGCGATTCGATCTCGTCCAATTCCGATTCGCGACCCTCGCGAACGTCGCACGGGTGCATCCCCACCGCCGCACGCACATGGGGGTGGCGGCGCGAAAGCTCGATCGCGCGGCGGCTCGACTCGGCGTCGGTTCCCGCCTCGACCACGAACGACACGCCCGCGGAGACCGCGCGCGCGAGCACCTCGTCGCGGTCCGAATCGAAATCGGACCGTCCAAGATGCGCGTGGGAGTCGATCAACGCTCGATCCGGGGGAAGAGAGGCTTCGATGGACCGAGCGGCTCGCCCGATGCGCGCGCGGGAATCGGGGCGCCGGTCGCGGGCAGCCGCACCTTATCGAGCGAGGGCGTGAGCTTCAGAGTCTCCCATACCTCGCTCGCCTTGCCCGGCATCACGGGATAGAGGAGAAGGGCTACATGCTGGAGCGCCGCCACGAGGGTCGCAAGGAGCGCGTCGAGCTCGGCCCCACGGCTCGGATCCTTCGCCAGATTCCACGGCGCCTTCTCTTCCACCAGGCGGTTCGCGCGGCGGATGACCGACCAGGCCGCCTCGATGCCTTTCTCGATCTCGAACCGGTCCATCGCTTCCGTGTAATCGCGGAGCGCGGAGGCGAAGGTGTCCCCCAAACCCTCGATGGGGATGCCCTCGGCGACCTTGCCGCCGCGATAGCGGTGCACCATCGAGACCGTCCTCGTGAAGAGATTCCCCCAGTCGTTCGCGAGATCGGCGTTGTACCGGTCGATGAAGAGCTCCCAGCTGAAATCGCCGTCTCGGAACAGCGGCACTTCCTTGAGCACGTAATAGCGCAGCGCGTCCGCTCCCCACCGATCCACGATGTCGAGCGGGTTCACGATGTTCCCGAGCGACTTCGACAGCTTCTCCCCATGGAAGGAAACCCAGCCGTGCCCGAGCACGGTCTTGGGGAGGGGGAGCTTCGCGCTCAGGAGCATCGCGGGCCAGATCACGCAATGGAACCGGGTGATGTCTTTTCCGATGACGTGGAGATCGGCGGGCCAATACTTCGAGAAGTCGCCGTTCATGTCCGGGTAGCCGACTCCCGTGATGTAGTTGATCAGCGCGTCGACCCAGACATAAACCGTGTGAGCCGGATCATTCGGAAGCGGAATGCCCCACGCGACCGACGCGCGCGATACGGAGATGTCGTCGAGACCGCTCTCGACGACGTTCACGATCTCGTTCCGGCGTGTCTCGGGGACGATGAACTCGGGGTTTCGGCGGTAGTGCTCGAGAAGTTTCGGCCCGTACGCCGAAAGGCGGAAGAAATAGTTCTCCTCGCTCACCCACTGCGGCACGGTCTTGTGGATGGGGCATTTCCCGTCCACGAGATCCTTCTCCGGATAGAATCGCTCGCAGCCGACGCAGTAATGGCCCTCGTATTTGCCCTTGTAGACGTCGCCGGCATCCACGATGGCGCGGAAGAGCGCCTGGACGCCGCGGACGTGGCGCGGCTCCGTGGTCCGGATGAAGTCGTCATAGGAAATGTCGAGCCGCTTCCAGACCGCCTGGAACACTTCCGCCATCTGGTCGCAGTATTCCTTGGGCTCCATTCCTTTCTCGCGCGCGGCCTTCTCGACGTTGATCGAGTGCTCGTCGTTTCCCATGAGGAAGCGCGTGTTGAAGCCCGCCATGCGCTTGTATCGGGCGATCGTGTCGGCAGCGATTTTCTCGTAGGCCGTGCCGAGGTGGGGAGGGTTGTTGACGTAATCGATTGCGGTGGTGATATAGAACTTCGCCATCAGTTTTCCGAAACGGGAAACTGCAGCTTCGTTCCTTTGACGCTTTCTCCGTCCCCGGGTTTCGTGCCGCGGGCACCGCACCTCGTCTTGTCGCAGCCGCGCCGTCTGTCGCGCGTCGGACCGACGACCTTCGTGCCGGCGGGGAGCTCGGAGAGCGCGAGCGGGGTCTCGTGCCCGCTTTCATCCATGAGCAGCAGCGTGCGCCGGAAAATGTCGACCCGCGAGACTTCCTGCTCGACGCCCGCCAGGACCAGCTTGCTCCCGATCCTCGGAAATTCGCGCGATGCTTCTTTGTAGAAATCGAGCTCGTAGCGGAGGCAGCATTTCAAGCGGCCGCACGCGCCGGAAATCTTCGAGGGGCTGGGCGAGAGACCCTGGTCCTTGGCCATCTTGAGCGTGATCGGCTCGAACTGGCGAAGCCAGGTCGCGCAGCACAGCTCCCTTCCACACGTACCGACGCCGCCGATCCTCCCAGCCTCGTCGCGCACGCCGATCTGGCGCAGCTCGATTCGCGTACGAAAGATTGAGGCGAGATCCTTCACGAGGTCGCGGAAGTCGACCCGCTTCTCGGCGGTGAAAAAGAAGGTGATCCTGTTTCCGTCGAATTGATACTCGACGTCCACGAGCTTCATATCGACGTCGCGATGGATGATTCGTTCCTTGGCCGTGTCGAATGCGCGCGTCTCTTTCGAGCGATTGCGCTCGAATACCTCGAGATCCTCCGGTTGGGCCGGGCGGAGCAGCTCCCTCAGCTTCCCGGGCGCGTCCTCCCGCTTCACCCACTCGCTCGTGTGGTGGACCTTGCCCAGATCGATCCCGCGGTCCGCTTGGACAATGACCCAATCCCCGTGTTGAACAGGGATCTCGCGCGGGTTCGTGAAGTACTCACGGCGGCGTCCCTTGAAAACCACTTCGATCAGCTCGTTCATAGGGTGGTCCCCGTGGCGCGGGGTTCCTCTCGAATCGATCATGCCTGCCCAGGCGCCATGCGGTACTGGGCCGACGCGACCGCGTAGGGAATGGTGACGTTGGACTGTGCCGACTCGGCGATTTCCTCCAGCACACGCACCCTCTGAGTCAGCGATTCCGCCGGGATCGCGCGCGCATCGGCCGCGACCTGGCGCCGGAGGTCCTCGTTCGCGAGCTGGGCCCGCTCTCCCAAGATCTGATGACGCAGCACGTCGCGGTAGTAGTGAAGCGCGAGCGAGACCGCCGCAAGAAATCGCGGGCGGTCGCGATCGAGGCGACCCCTGCGAAGCGGACCCAGGATGGCGGCCTCTTTGGGATGGACGAAGAGATCGAGCGCAAGCGCCCTGAGCCTCGAAAACTCCCCCTCATCGAGAGTCGCTTTTGCGGTGGCGTCGAGGGGGGGCTCAAAATGTTGCAGCGCCCGGCCGAGGCTTCCGTCGGCGGTGGCGGCCGCGAGGCGCGCCACGGGCTTGGATATGCCCCTTCGTTCCACGAGCACCTCCGAGATGGTCTCGGTTGAGAGCGGGCGGAAGCGCACATGCAGACAGCGCGACTGGATGGTCGGCAAGAGCGCGCGTACCTGGCGGGTGCCCAGGATGAGCACCCGGTTGGGCTGCGGCTCCTCGAGTATTTTCAGGAAGGCGTGCGCGGCCGGCGTCGTCATCGCCTCCGCGCGCTTCAGGATTAGCACCTTCGCGCCGCCCTCGCGACTGGCGGTCAGCGAAAGGAATTGCTTGGCCCGTGCCAGATCATCCACCGAATGGACCCCTGGCTTGGCGAACAGGGGCAGGAAGTACGGGTCGCTGACCAGCCGGGAGAGGATCGCGGCGCGGGCTTCGGAGCGGGCTTCCTCGGCCTGTCGCTCGGTTCTGCCCTCGGACGAAAAGGTCGGAAGCGGCACGAGGAGCTGGAGATCGGGGTGCTTGAGCCTCAGGACGTCGCGGCAGGCTTCGCACGCATCGCAGGGAGAGCCGTCGCCGCGCCCCGACTCGCAGAGCAGCGCGCGCGCGAAATAGAGCGCCGCCCGTGTCTTTCCGACGCCGGACGGGCCGTGGAAGAGGTAGGCGTGCCCGATGTGACCGGATTGCAACGCGGCGCGGAGAAGCGCTAACGCTTCTTCCTGGCCGCGGAGAGCTTCAGCAGCCATGTATCGATCTCAACGGAACCAGTCCAGAGGATTGAGCGCCGTCTTCCCCTGCCGGATCTCGAAGTGGAGGGCCGTCCCTATGGTGGAGCCGGTATCCCCGACTCGGCCGATGACATCCCCGGCGGCAACTTCCTTGCCGACCGCGACAAGGATCTCGGAGGCATGGGCGTAAAGTGTGTAAAAGCCGCCACCGTGATTCAGTATAGCACACTTGCCGTAGCCGTCGAGCCAGCTGACGTAGTCGACGCGCGCCTTGGAAACGGCCGTGATGGGGGTCCCGAACGGGACCGCGATGTCGATTCCACTATTATATGTAGAGGTGCCGAACCGGGGGTTCTTCTGGTACCCGAACGCCCCGACGATCCTCCCCGTCACGGGCCAGGGCAGCCGCCCGCGGTTTTTGGAGAAGTCGCCGAAAAGCGGAATGACCCCTCCCGGAGCCCCGCGCTCGGTCGCGAGGCGCCGCTTCTCCAGCTCCCCGATCAGCGCCTGGATCCGCCTGCTCGCGCGCTCGAGTTCCGCCGCGGCCTGCTCGTTCGACTTCCGCTCGCCGCGGATCTCCCCGAGGAGCTGGCGGCGCTCCTCCGTGAGCTGCTTCTGGGCGCTGCGCTGCCGCTCGGTCTCACGCCTTAAGCGATCGAGCTCGCGTTGTCTCTCTTCGAGCCGGGCTTTGGTGTCCTGGACCTCGATCCGGTGCGCCTGCGTCAGCATCATCTGATTTCGGTCCTCGCGCGCGATCTTCGCCAGGAAATAGGTGCGATTGACGAGGTCGGGGAAGGAGCGCGCCGAAAGGAGATATTCGAGGTCGCGGCTTCGGCCCCGCTTGTAGATCTCCCGGAGCCGCCAGGACAGACGCCGCCGGTCCCCCTCCAGCTGAACCGCCGTCCGCGCAAGCTCCGAGGTCGCGCCTCCGAGATCGGCCGAAATGATCTTCCGCCGGCGCTCGAGCGCGGACAGGTAGCGGATCGTGAGCGAGAGCTGGACCTCCTTCTCCTTCAGATCGCCGAGCAGGTTCCGCTCGCGCCCGCGGAGCTGCTGCGACTTCGCCCGGCGCTCGTCGAGCTCCCGGCCGAGCGCTTCCAGCTCCTTTTTTTGATTCTCGATCTCGGCCTGGGTCTCGTCGACCACGCGCCTCGTCGTGTCGCGAGGCGCCGCCGCGGGGGGCGCGGCCTGGGATGGAACCGCGCCCTGGGCGCACGTTTCGGATGTCGTCAAGGTGATGCCGGCCCATGACGCGCCGATCGCCAGTGCCAGTGCCAGCGCCGTCGTGGCAGGTCGCCCGCCTAGAGGAGCCATTTCCTCGGCAGCGTCGCGACCGCGATCCAGCTTCCGAGAAGCCCGAGAAGGCCGCCCGTCGCCGCAAATCCGAGGAGGATATCCGTCGAGGGCATCGGGAGGTGGAACAGCCCCTCGGTGAGGGAGTCGTGGATCGCACGGGCGAGCAGGATCGTGATGGTAGAGGCGATGGTCGCGAGGACGAATCCTTCCGCGAGATACGGGGCCTCGGTGAAAAGAAAGCCCCCTCCCATGGAGCGGATCAAATGGACCGAATCAAGCCGAGCCTGAATCGCAAGACGCGTCGTCGCCCCCACGACGAAGAGAACGCCGATCAGGATGATGAGCCCGAGCACCGCTCCGATCTGATGCAGCGTGCGGGTCACCTGCTCCGCGCGAAGGACCCACTCCCCTGCGTAGCGCACGTCCTCGACGTGCGGAAGCGTTTCCGCCTGACGCGCGATCGAGCGCACCCCTTCCGCCGTCCGATACTCCGGCTTCGGCCGGACCACGAACGAGGACGGAAGCGGATTGCCGCTGACGGCCTGGAGCAAGGCCTCGTCTCCGACGTCGGCGCGGAATTGCTCCCATGCTTCGTCTTTGCTCACGAAGCGAACGCTGTCCGCGCCCGGCATGACGCGAAGGCGCGCCGCGATCAGGTCAACATCCTGGCGTGAGAGCCCTTCGTTCAAGAAAACCGAAATCTCCTCACGCGACTCGAGCTGCTTGGTGTAGTTGTCGACGCCCGTGAGCACCATCATGAAGAGAAGGAGGATGAGCAGAATCGAGGACATCGAGAGAATACTGGCGAGGCAAAGAGTGCGATGGCGGCTCAGCGTGCGCCAAAGCTCGGTCGCTATATAGTGGAGGGGACCCATCAGATGCCCCCGGCCGCATCAGGACGCGGGGTGCCGTCCGGCCGTGAAGCACCGGAGGGCTCGGGCCCCGGGGCGTCGGAATGCACGACCCCTTGCTCGAGGCGGATCACGCGCCCGGGATGACGCTGGGTCCAGTCCTCCACGTGGGTCGCGACCAGCACCAGGGTCTCGCGATCCCGGTACTGGCGCATGAGCGAGAAGATCTGGGCCGCGGCCGGCGGGTCCAGGTTCCCCGTCGGCTCATCGGCGATGAGGATCCGGGGGTGCCGGACCAGCGCGCGCGCGAGCGCGACACGCTGCTTCTCCCCCGCGGAGAGCTCACCCGGGAACAGCCCCTCCATGCTCCGGAGCCCCATCTCGTCCAGGAGCGGTGTCACGCGCTGCCGGATCTCCTCGCGTTCCCAAACCCCGGCGATCCGGCAGGCGATGGCGATGTTCTCGTACACGTTTCGGTCGGCGAGGAGTCGAAACTCCTGCCCCAGCATCCCGATCGCGCGGCGCATGCCGGGCTCCGCTTCCACGCGCCCGCGCGTCGGCCGCTCGGCCAGGGACACGAGACGAAGGAGGGTCGATTTCCCCGCGCCGCTCGGCCCCGTGATGAAGACCCACTCGCTCGGCTCGAACGCGAGCGATACGTCGCTCAAGGCGAGCCGATTCCGATAGTACTTGGTGACGTGGTCGAGCCGGATCAGGGCCATGACCACTCCAGGCGCCGCCCACCGGTGCGCGTGGTCAGGTCGATCGCGACACGCGCGGCCTTGACGAGCCCTGACGGATCCGGCGAACGGGACCCGCGTTTCCATGCGCGGTCGAACGCGGTGCCGTGATCGACCGAGCTCCGAATGAACGGAAGACCGAGGGTCACGTTCGCGGAACCGCCGATTCCATCCATCTTCGCGGCGATCAGGCCCTGGTCGTGGTACATCGCCACGATGACCCCGAAGCCGTCCGTCTTCGCGCGGTGGCCGAAAAAGGTATCGGCTGGGAAGGGACCCTCGGCGCGGATGCCGTTCGCGCGCGCGCGCTCCATGGCCGGACCGATCACGCGTTCCTCCTCGTCCCCAAAAAGGCCACCCTCCCCGGCGTGCGGATTGAGCGCCAGGACCGCGACGGTTTTCTTCGACCCCCACCGGAAATTCCGCAGCGCGGCGGCCGCATACTCGATCGTGCTCGAGAGCGATTCCGTCTTGAGCTCATCCGGAACGCTCCTGAGCGCCACGTGAACCGTGGCGAGGACGATTCGGAATCGTCCGCCGGCGAACAGCATGCGCGTACCGGACGCCCCGCTCAAAGAACCAAGGAACTCCGTGTGGCCCGGGAAGGGATATCCGGCCAGATGGAGCGCCTTCTTGGAGATCGGGGCGGTCACGATGCCGCTAGCGCGGCGGTCCAGCGCGAGCCCGGCCGCGACCTCGATCGCGCGCGCGGCCGTCCGTCCCGTTACCTCCGACGGGACACCCGGGTCGAAGCTTCCCCACACGCCCGCTGTCGACATGACGAGCGGGATCCCGGAGGCGACATCCGCCTTGGGATCGAATTGATCCGGGGCGATCGGCCGAAATCGTAGCGGGACGCGCGCGTGGCGCGCGGCCCGATCGATCACCTCGGGATCGCCGACCGCCACGAGACGCGCCTCACGGCGAAGCGTCTGGAGCGCGAGGGTGCGAACGAGGATCTCCGGGCCGATCCCGGCAGGGTCGCCCATGGTGAAGAGGAGCGTGTGCCGACGCGCCGCCACGTTCTCGCGGCCTCCTCGAGTTCAGTTCTTGACCTCGATATTGACGTTTTTGCGGATCCGTTCCAACCAGCGGTCGTACGCGTCTCGCAGCTTCTGGTTCAGCACGATCTTCTTCAGATCCTCTTTGATCTCCTCGAATCGATATTCCCTCTCGGGGACGCGTCCCCCGAGCTTGAAGACATAGTAGCCCGCTTCCCCCTTGAGGGGGACGCTCACTTCTCCCTCGCGGAGCCCGGTCAAAACCTCCCGGAATGATGGGGGGAGGTTGGGCACCGCCACATCTCCCAGGTAGCCGCCGGAGTCCTTGGTCGAGGTGTCCATGGAGAAGCGCCTGGCCATGGCGGCGAAATCGGCGCCCTTGAGAAGGGAATCGCGCACCGTGAGCGCCCGCTTGCGCGCGCGTTCCTCGTCCGCCGGCTTGATCGCGGCCTGAAGCAACACGTGCCTCGCGTGGACCCGTTCCCCGCTCGTGTCGGACTTGGCGAAGTGCTCCAACACCTGGATGATGTGCCATCCGTATCGGCTGCGGACAGGCTGGCTCACATCCATCGGTTTCAGCGAGAAGGCGACCTCCTCGAACTCACCCACCATTTCTCCCCGCCCGAACGTGCCTAGGTCGCCCCCCCTCACGCCGGAAGGGTCGTCCGAGAACTTGCGTGCGATCTCCTCGAACGGCCGGCCCTTGCCCACGATGAGGTTTCGGAGGCTGTCCGCGCGCACCCGAAGACGCTTCACCTGAATCGAATCGGGGTCGAACCCGACCACAATCGCCGAGAGCTTGAGCTCCTCGGGTTTCTTTCCCAGCGAGTCGCGTCGTGACGTGAAGTAGCTTTTCACCTCAGCATCGGTCACGGTGGTCTTGTTTTGGACCTCGCGTCCGACGAGACGCATGACGAGGAGCTGCTTTCGGACATCCGGCTCGTACTTCTTCCGAAGCTGCGCCTCGGTGGTCTTCTCCTCCGCGAGCGCCCGCTGAAAGTTCTGCTCGGTTCCAAGCCGCGCGCGGACGTTCTGAATCGCCTGCATCACCGCTTGGTCGAGGTCCGCCTTCGGGATCGTGATGTTCTGCCGCGCTGCTTCCGCCAGGATCACCTGCTCGTCGATCAGCTGCTGAAGCACGTCCTTTCGAAGCTTCGCGACCGTCACCGAATCGGCCGGATCGACGCGGAGATTTCCCATGGCCGTTCGAAGCTGCTCGTCGACATCGGACTCGAGAATTACTTCCTTGTTGACGATCGCGGCGATCCGCTCGGAGGCTGCGAGGTCGTGGGTCGCCGGCGGCGCCGCGGCGGCGAGAAGCCCCAAGGCCGCGAGCCCCGCGATCAGCATGATTCCATCACGCCTCATCGACGCTTCCCTCCGGCCTTCGAGCTCAAATCGAGGCGGACCGCCTCCAGCCGAGCGGGCACGGTTCGCGCCGGCGTGGCTTCCCTCAGTCGGTTCAATTGATCGGTGACCCACGCGTCCTCTCTTGATTCCCGGGCGTCCACGGCGGCATCAACCGCCGCTTCCGAAAAGGTCATGGGCCGGGCCGCCTCACGACCGAGGACCAGAGCGAGCGCATACCCGTGCGGCGTATGGACCACGGGCGCCATCTGCCCGGCGTCCAGGGATCGGACGGCGAGGCTCAGAGGATCCCTTTCCGTATCGAATAGCGGCATCTCCGCGTAAAGGTTGCCAAGAAGCGTGGCCGCGGACGCTCGCGGTTGCTCCCTGAAGCCGTTCGCGATCAAGGTCGAATCTCGAAACCCGATCCCATTCCAGGTACGCAGCGCCGCCCGCGCGGAATCCTCCGAGTTGAACATCGCGACCAAGGCTCGCCGGGCCGGGCGCCGCTGATAGCGCGCGGCGTGGGACTCGAAGTACGCGCGGATGGCACCGGGATCGCTCGGTTCAGGCACCGCGCGCGCCACCATCGCGCGCGTCGAGACCTCCTCACGGATCAGGCGAAGCGTGCGCGCGACGGCGGGGTCGCGATCGACGCCGTACTCGTGCGCGTCTCGCGCGATCAGGCGAGGTAGGATCGCCGTTGCGCAAAGGATCCTGAGTTTCGCGGTGCTCTCGATACGCACCTTCCCGGCCCCGTCGGGCCTCAAGGTCTCCGAGTACGCGATATCCGAGTAGGTGATCGAATCCCCATCCACCCGCGCGAGAATGCCCAGAGCCGGGCGCACCCCCCGCTCCTGTCGCGTTCCGTCGGGACCGAGCGAGGCTAGGATCGAGTCGACTCGCTCGGTAGCCGTGGCAAAGACGACAGAGTTCGCGGTCGCGGGATTGAGTTCGAACTTGAAACCCTTGAGAAGAGCGTCGGCATAGCGCCCCTCCATCCCAGCGGCCCTATCGCGCAAGAGCTTCTCACGGAGTTCCGTGTCCTCGGGCTCTCGTATGGCTTCGATTCGATAAATCTCATAGGACCCGCTATTCGGGTAGGGACCCAGGATGTCTCCCGGCTTCGCGGTTTTGAGCGCGTCCCGGGAAGCGCGGTTCAGCTCGCCTGCCCACTTCCATCCAAAATCGGCCCCCTGCGTGGAGGAAGGATGAATGCTATAGGTCGAAGCGACCGAATCGAACCTCGCCCCTTTCTGAAGTGCGGCGAAAACCTCGATGGTCTTTTGGTGATCGGTGAGGGTCTGGATATAGGACATTCTGACGCGTCGATAGAGGCCCCCCGCGCGCGCGGAGTCCATTTGCGCGGCGGTGGGCTGGATCTCAGGGACAAGAATTCGATCCCGGATTTCCGGGTACAGGAAGGCTGCGCTTCGGCGCTCGATTTCGTGCCTGATCGCGGGCTCCTTGAGGAGCCCCGCTCCCTCCGCCTCCAATGCGAGAAGCTCGCGATCGATGCAGAGGTCGAGGAGCTTCTTACGCCACAGGGCGGGTTTCTTGATCCTGAGCGGATCATCAGCCAGCACGAGAGCCGCGCGCCGGACGTCCGCCTCATCGATCCTGCGATCGGCGACGGTTGCGATCGGACCTTGAGCGGCAGGCGGGCGCGCTCCCTGGGCATCGTGAAATGCGGGAGCCGCGAGTATAAGTAGCGCTGCGCAGGTAACCCTAAGTTTTCTCATTTTGGATCGCCGTATCGGCGGGTCTTCCAGCTCCTCACCGCTTTCCGTTAATACCCCGAACTCCCGCTCGCGGTTCAACTTCCAGCGGCTGGAAGAGGCAGGTCCGCGACAGTACCAGAGCCCCCCAGCACCCGCAACAGGTTTGTGGTAAGTGAGATCGGCTCGACAGGGGACCGGACGCGGAACGACCCAGTCCCCCCTCCCAAGAATTCAATCCTGGCGGGGGTGGAGGCCACCAAACGCAGAATCTGGTCGCGCTGGAGCGGATCGGCCAGATCCACTTCGAGCCTGTCCTTCCCGACGCGCAAACGAGTCGCGCCGACGTCCCGGCCGGTCAGCCGGAGCCTCTTCAGCTCGAAAAGGTGCTCCGCCTCGGACGGAAGCGGCCCGAATCGGTCCCGGAACTCGGCTCGAATTTCCTCAAGCTCACCAGAAACCGTGACCGCGGCCAGGCGGCGATAAGCATCCAGTTTCTCGTCCGGATCGGTGATGTACTCGTCGGGGATGAACGCCGGCAGATCGCTCGATATCGAGGGCTCGGGTCGCCGTTCGGGCGCCTTGCCCTCAAGCTCCTGGACGACCTCGTCCACCATGCGGCAGTAGAGATCGAATCCGACGCTGACCATGAATCCGTGCTGCTCCGGCCCAAGGAGGTTTCCGGCGCCCCGAATTTCCAGATCACGCATCGCGATCGTGAGTCCCGCGCCCAGCTCTTCGTGCTCCGCGATCACGCGAACCCGCTTTTCCGCCTCTTCGCTCAACACGGTGCCGGCGGGGACCAGCAAGTAGCAGAACGCCTGGTGGTGCGACCGGCCGATCCGGCCGCGCAGCTGATAGATCTGGGCGAGCCCAAGCGTGTCCGCGCGATTCATGAGCATGGTGTTCACGGTGGGGATGTCGAGACCCGATTCGATGATGAGGGTGGTCACCAGCACGTCGGTGCGACGCTCGAGAAAATCCAGCATCACCCGTTCCAGATCCACGTCGCGCATCTGGCCGTGCGCGACGCCATAGCGGAGCTGCGGGACGATGCTCTGGAGGTAGTGCGCGATCCGATCGATCGACTCGACGCGGTTGTGCACGAAGAAGGACTGCCCTCCGCGGTCCGCTTCGCGCAGGAGCGCGTCCCGGATCACGTCCTTGTTCATCTCCACGATCTCGGTCTTGATCGGGTAGCGCCCGCGCGGCGGCGTGTTCATGACCGACATGTCGCGCGCCCCGAGAAGGCTCATGTGGAGCGTGCGCGGGATGGGCGTCGCCGTGAGCGTGAGCACGTCCACGCCCTCGACGAGGGTGCGGATGCGCTCCTTCTGCGCCACGCCGAAGCGCTGCTCCTCGTCGATCACGGCGAGGCCGAGGTTCTTGAACCGGACGTCCTTCGAGAGGAGCCGGTGCGTGCCGATCACGATGTCCACTTCGCCGCGGTGGATCTTCTCGACGATCGCCTTCTGCTCGCGCGGGGAGCGGAAGCGGCTGAGCATGTCGATCCGAACGGGGAAATCCGCGAACCGCTCCGTGAAGGTGGTCAGGTGCTGCTGCGCGAGCACGGTCGTGGGGACCAGGACCGCCACCTGCGTGCCGTCCTGGACCGCCTTGAAGGCCGCGCGGATGGCCACCTCGGTCTTTCCGTAACCCACGTCTCCGCAGACCAGCCGGTCCATCGCCCGCTGCGACTCCATGTCGCGCTTCACTTCCTCCACGGTGCGGAGCTGGTCGGGCGTCTCCTCGTAGGGGAACGAGGACTCGAGCTCGCGCTGCCACGGCGTGTCGGGTGAGAACGCGCGGCCGCCCCGCGCCTTCCGGACCGCGTAGTTCCGGAGCAGCTCTTCGGCCATCTCGCGGATCGCCTTCCGCGCTTTCGCCTTGGTTTTTTGCCAAGCGGTTCCGCCAAGACGCGAGATGAGCGGCGTGCGTCCCTCCTCGGCCGAATAGCGCTGCACCATGCCGAGCTGGTCGATCGGAACGAAGAGCCGGTCGCTCTGCGCGTAATCGATCTGGATGCACTCCGTGTCCTGCCCGTCGAGCGTGATCCGCTTGAGACCCCGGTAGACGCCGATCCCATGATCGAGGTGGACCACGTACTGGCCCGGCTCAAGCGACATGAGATCGCGGATCGAGGCACGCGAGGGCCCCGAGCGGCGGCCCCGGCGCCGGCGGTAGCGCGCGAAGATCTCGTGATCGGTGAAGACCGCCATCCGCGAGGCGGGAAGGACGAACCCGGATGTGAGCGCGCCGACGTCCACGGAGACGAGCCCGTCCCCCAGGATCTCCTCCAGCCTCTCGGCCTGTCCCCGGTTGTCGCAGACGATGACGCGCTCGTAGCCCAGCTCCTCGAGGCGGCGAAGCTCCCCGCGGAGGAGGTCGAGCTTTCTTCCGAACGAGGGCTGCGGACGCGCGTCGAGGGAGATGACCTGATCGCGGCCCGAGGCCCCGAGGGTGACGCGCGATTCCACGCGATCGAGCTTCCCGAGCCGCGCGAGCGAGCGATCGGGAGGGTCGAACAAGAGATCTCGCGCTCCGAGCCTTCCAGCTCGCGTTCCACCGCCTCGGGCTCGTCGACCCAGAGCGCGGTGCCCGGCGGGAGGTATTCGAGGATCGAGCCGAAGGGGATGCCGAGGAGCGGCGCCAGCCAGTCCACTCCGTCGAAGTAGACGCCCTCGCGCACCAGCTCGCGGATGCGGACCCCCTCGAGGTCCGAGGCAAGCGCGCCGCGTTCGAGCGGCTTCAGCCGCTCGTCCAGGTCCTCGGCGAAGAGGACTTCCCGCGCCGGCGCCACGCGGACGCGCTCGAGCGGGCCGACGGATCTCTGCGTGGAGATGTCGAAGGTGCGAAGGGAGGCGACCTGATCGCCGTCGAACTCGACGCGGGCCGGATGCGACATCCCGGGCCCGAAGACGTCCAGCAGACCTCCTCTCCGGCTCACCTCGCCGATCTCGCCCACTTCGCTCACCGATCGGTATCCCGCCATGACGAGCCGGAGCGCAAGCTTCTCGGGGGCGATCTCACCGCGGGGATCACGACGATCGGTGGATCGGGATCGCCCAGGCGGAGGAGCGCTGTGATGCGTTCGTCCCGGACCGGACCGGTCGCGACCTGCGCGCTCCAGGGCACGACGTCGTGCGGGGGGAGGTACACGACGCGATCGGGACCGAGGAGGAACTCGAGGTCGTCGCGCCATGCCTCCGCCCGGTCGAGATCGGGAGCGATCACGGCGAAGGGGCGCTGGATCGATCGCGCGAGCCCGGCGAGGAAGAGGGCTCCCGCGCTCCCGGCGATCCCACGCAGGGGGATGCTGCCGGCGCCTGCGCCGGGGGCCCCGCGGAGCCGGTCGCGGAGCGCTTCGAATCCGGGATGGCGTTCCGCCCCGCGGAGGAGCTGCTCCGCGAGGGAGTAGGCGGTCTTGATCACGGCGCTACGACGCGGGCGGCGCCGGGCGCCGTGATGCGGACGGTGCCGACGACGAGCTCGGCCGCGAGGCACGCGGCCGCTCCGAGCAAGAAGAGAAGCCAGAGCTCGCGCCCCTGGCGGGTGTCGCGGAGATGGGATCTCAGGGAGGACGTGGTCAGGAGCGCTCGAGGCGCCGTTTCGGAGCCCGTCGCGAGGGAATCGATCGGAATCGGCCTGAGATCGCTCTCGATCGGATCCGGATTGACCGCCACCGTCGCCGCCTCGCGGGCGCCCGATTCGAAGACGTAGAAGCCCGGCGCTTGAGCGGGCGCGTCCCCCACCGCGCGAAACCCCGAGCCCTCTGCGACCACGGTCGCTTGCGACCTGTAGGACTCCGGACCGCGGACCACGACCGCCCCAGTAGGAGCTGCGTCGAGGTGCGCCGCCGGAGGGCGTCCCACGAGCGCCTTCTCGAGCGAGCCGGGGGATGAAGTCCGCGCGGCGTGATCCACCAGGCCACGAACCAGCGGGACGAACGCGCCGGAGTAGGGCAGGTCCCCCCAGTCATCCGACAGCGATCCGAGAAACACGGCCACCTGAGACGCCGCCACCACGACCGGGAGGCCGCCGGTGGTCGCGACGACGGCTTCGGCCTTCGACGTCGTGGTCCGGCCCCTCGCGAGCGCGGTCAGCTTCGATTGCGTGAGCGGCGATCCCACGGATAGGGAGAGGCCTTCCAGGATCGGGTGCGCGGGCGCGCGCGCCCTGATCTCGAAGGATTGCCCCTCGGCGGCGCGCTCGGTGCCATCGAGCGCGAGATCGATCATCCCTGGAAAGAGCTTTCGCCCGTAGTAGTCGAGGTCCGCGTGCGGACCCAGCGCGATCACGATCCCGCCCCCCTCGCGGAGGAACGCACGGAGCCTCGTCTCCGCGTCCCCGG
>WNFK01009441.1_pt1 | contig 19372 bp, 15 predicted proteins | sample 5400281 | NCBI WGS metagenome assembly WNFK01 (sample SAMN13153350, study PRJNA577476) | soil metagenome | isolation source: 20 cm soil on Douglas fir-dominated hillslope | place: USA:California | collected 2013-09-17
GCGGGGAGCTTTCTCTCCCGACGGCTCTCCCGTCAGCGTGAAATCGCGCTTTCGCCGGTACTCGGCGAGCTGCGAGCGGGCGCCGCGCTTCGGAGTTCCGCTCGTCTTGGCGGCCATGGACGAGTCCTAGGCTGTCTGTCTTTTCTTCGCCTTCGCCGGCTTGCGAGCAGCCGCTACCGTTTTCTGTTTGGCGCGTACTGCTCCCTTCTTGCCGCTTCCTTTCTCCAGACTGGCGCGAAGGCGGGACATGAGATCGAGCACGTCGCTGTCCGGAGCCTTACCTTCAGGCTCCTCGAGCTTGATCTTCTTACCCTTCATCTTGGCCTTGATGATTTTCATCAAGTTAGCGCGATACTCGTCGGTATAGCGGGTCGGATCGAACGATTCCGCCAGATTCCCAACGAGCTGTTCCGCCATTTGCAGCTCCTGGGGCCGAACGGCTCCGCGGCTCGGAAAATCGAACTCCTTGGCATCAACGAGCTCGTTCGCAAAGCGCATGATCTCGAGCACGAGTGCCTCGCCGACGACTTTCACGCCCACGAGATGCTGGGTCTGACGCATTATGATTTTGCCGATTCCTACCGAGCCCGTCTGGCGGATTGCTTCGCGGAGAAGCGCGTAGGGCTTCTCTCCGCCCTTTGACGGGACAAGGTAGTAGGGCGTCTCGAAGTACCTGGGATCGATCTCATCTTCCTTCACGAAATCGAGAATGTCGATCGTCTTCGATTGCTCGAGCGCTGCCGTCTTGAAATCCTCGTCGGTCAGGACGACGAACTTTCCCTTCTCGTACTCGTAGCCTTTGACGATTTCATTCCATGGAACAGGCTCACCTTCTGCCTGACACACCCGCTCGTATTTGACCGGTGAGAGATCTTCCTTGTGGAGGAGCCGGAAGCTGATGTGATCGGCGCGCACAGCCGTCTTGAGCTCCACCGGAATGTTGACGAGGCCGAACGTCAGAGACCCTTTCCAGATTGCAGCCATCCGTGTGTCCCCCGGTTGGAGTGAGCTATCGACGTGTGCAGGAAAGCAAATCAAATGCCGCCTGCGGGAAAGCAATTTTGTGAGGCCGGGGATGCAAAAAAGCCCCGCTGGAGCGGGGCTTTTTCTTTCGAGAGCGCTTAATCACTCAGGTGACTTTCGTCACGTCGGCAGCCTGTGGTCCTTTCTGGCCTTGAACAACTTCGAACTCGACCTTATCCCCCTCGGCGAGAGACTTGAAGCCGGATCCGCCTATCGCGCTGAAATGCACGAAGACATCGGGCCCTCCCTCGCGCGAAATGAATCCGAATCCCTTGGCGTCGTTGAACCATTTGACCGTACCGGTGATGCGTGCCATTTAGCTATTCCTCTCTCCGCAGGGCAATCTGTAAAGCCATTACCATCCGAGCAGCGGTGAGAAAAGGCACCGTGCCCCTCCGGATTTATCCCTGTGAAGCGTTCTCAATCCGGCGTTTGCTGAGGAGGGCAAGTTTTGTGCAATTGACTGCGCTTCTACGCCGCTCCGGCCACGTAATGGGCGGACCGCCCGCAACTTTTACAACGGAGAGTCACGTGGGTATAGGGGGGCGGCGGTATCTGCCGGGGATCACGCTCGATCGATCCGGAGCACGAGGGACAGCTCAGTGGAGATCCGTGACGATCGTTGCTGATGAGAAACAGTGCCTGAGCAGGGTTGTACGCATTCGGACGTGGCTTGCGCATGAGCTCTCCAGTTGCTTCGTGCGGCGCTGCGCGGTTGGCGTCGCATTAGGTGACATTTGATGGCTATCCATTGAATAACGGAAGAAAAGCCATCGAGATTCGCGAGCGGATCTGCATTGGACTCACACTGGCGTTAGTTATTGCCTGCGGGCCACATGCTCACATACCGCTCAGACCGGCCAATCTGCCCGACGCACTTGCTCCAACAGACAGCGGAGCCATCCTGGCACGGCGCCTGGCACCGGTCTTATACCTGCAACCGGATGAAACGTTCCCGCTGGAACGGGTGGTGGCCGTTCTGCACCCCGGCAGGCGGGTCATCGCCTACCATTTGCTATGGCGGGACGATGTACACGGGTCCTGGATCCCGTTCACGGTCCCGACCGACGAAGAGGTCCTATGGGTAGGCTACGACACGACTTACGCCCCTACCGACATCTGGACATACTGGCACGGCCGGATACTTCATGCCCTCTGGCCCAAGTCGCAAGTGGCAATCGACGTCCAGTGGGGGAAGCACGGCAGCATGCCCAGAAATGTGAGGCAGAGCGATCTGCCAAAGCCGCGAACGCTCAACTTTTTCTACGCCATGACAATCTTCGGAGAGCCAGACATACTGCTTGGCGACCTCACCCGCAAAGGGCCGCTATGCTTCTGTCGCAGCTATCGCCGGTACCTTCAATTCACGCGCCCCCTCGCAGTCGGCGAAAGGATCGATGCGATCGTGCGGACGGACGATCCCCGGCCGGTGCTAAAGGAAATCTTCGGCAGGAACTACTCGAACAAGCATCAGTGGCCGTAGGACAACAAAAAGCCTCGGCGGAATCATCCGCCGAGGCTTTTGCTTGTCGTGATTCAGATTATCGACGAGCGGTGGTGGCGTTGGGCTGCTCGCGCTGGGCGATGATGAAAAGATCCTTCTGTGACGCGCTCTGCTTGAGCACCTGCAGGGCGTGGGTAAGCTGGTTGTCGTCGTTGACGCTTCTTCTCTTGGCGGTCGAATCCCCGAACGCCAGCCGGGCAACGGTGTTACCGAGTAGCCTGTCGATCTCCGGGGCGGCCTGCTCGTACTGCGCGTGGTCCAGCGTGACGCCCTTGGCTTGAAGCCGGCGATAGAATTCCTCGCGCCAGGTCGGCGGGACGGTGAAATCTGGTCGCACAGTTTTCTTCAGCTCGAGCGAGTAATCCATGAGCGTGACTCTGACGTCGGCCGTCTTGGGAGCGAAGGCATTGAACACCTTTTGCTCCGCCGTGGTCAGCGTGTCAGGGCGCACGATGATGTCGGGAGTGATCGCACCGCCACCGTAGACAACCCGGCCGGCATCCGAGCGGAAAGCAGGACGCGAACGACGGACTGAATCGGTTTCGAGAGAGTCGGGCATCACTTCCACGAACTCGCCGCTGGGAAGAAGCTTGCGCTCCTTCTGGATGGAGCGGCCATTCGGCGTATACCACTTTGCCGTGGTCATCTTGAGCGCGTAGCCGCCGTCGAGCGGGAATACCGACTGGACGAGGCCCTTTCCGAAAGAAGTCGTGCCGATGATGAGAGCGCGATCGTGGTCCTGAAGTGCACCGGCGACGATCTCGGAAGCGGACGCGCTTCTGCCATCGGTGAGGAGCACCAGCGGTATGGTCGGGGCGATCGGGTCGTCGCTCGCGACGAACGTCTGGTTTTCACCGTTGCGGGCCCGAATGCTCGAGATCTGCTGTCCCTTCCTGAGGAAGAGATTGCTGACGCTCAGCGACTGATCGAGTATTCCGCCGGGATTGCCGCGAAGGTCGACGACAATGCCGCGCGCGCCATCACGTGACAGACGAGTGATGGAATTCTCGATCTCGTCACGCGCGCTCTCGTTGAACTGAAGCAGCGGTATATAACCGACCTTGCCGTCGAGCATGATCGCGTACGGAACGGCCGGGATGTTGATGACCGCGCGCGTGAAGGTGATTGGAATCAGCTCCGGTACACCAGGTCGCGAGAATTTGACGAGGACTCTGCTGCCCGGATTGCCCTTGAGCGCATCAGAGGTCTGGGAAACAGTCCAGCCGCGAATGTTGGTCGTGTCGATGAGGTTGATCCGATCGCCTTCCTGCACTCCCGCCTGCTCGGCCGGGGTGTGGGGGAATACGCGCTGGACAGTGATGAAGCCCTGGGTCTCGGCGATCTCCATCCCGATGCCGGCATAGCGTCCGTTGGTCTGCGCGTTGAAGGCCGAGAGCTCCTTCGGCGAAAGCAGCACACTGTACGGATCATTCAGCTCGTGAACGAGCCCGCGGGCGGCCTTCTCGTATAAAGTTGCCTGATCGACGGTGTCGACGAAGCGGCTGGAAACGATGTTAAGGACCTGGTCGAGGAGGCGAGCGCCCTGCTGGCTCTCGCGCTGCTGAATTACGAAGCCTCCAGCCATCAGCGGTATAAGCGCCAGGCCAAAGAGCATGCTTTTTCTGGATCGGGACATACGGTCTAATGGATGGGAGAGGGCGGTAACGTAATAGATACGCCCGGGAGTGGTCAGTGTTCCAGGACGCACAAACGACACCATCGGAACATAAGGGCGCTCAGGCAGCGCGCGAAGCGAGCACGTAGTCGACTAGCCAGTCGCGGTTAACCTGCCTAAAGGTGGCATCGCGGAGCAGCCCGGCCGCCAGCAGCATCTCGTGAGCGGGTTGGAGCACTCGTTGCAAATGGGACGGGTAGCGCTGGGTCAAAGGGAGCTGTTCGGCAAGCGAAGCGAGCGGCACTCTCCAGGTAACTACGCCTTCTTCTCTGGCCACCTCGAGCAAACGATAGAGGCGCCTGGCAACGGGGTTGGTGAGGGAGAGGTAGTGGATCGCCGAGAGAGTGACCGTGTGCCCTGCCTCAATGTTGGCACGGATAACGGGACCGATGGTGACGCGGGCATCGCCGGGTTCCGAGGCAGTGAAGAAAGTATGGTGAAGCGTCCTTCCAGCGGCTGTCCTTCCCTGGCCGAAACGTACACCCCGCTCGACTCGAGGATCGTGCGCTCGAGTCGCGTCAGCGCGGAACGAAGCTGCTCGTACGTTCTACCGTCCACGCGCCGCCCGATGGAGCGAAGAAATGCGTGGAGCGTGAAGCTTATGATGCCGTCTTCAGGAGCGCCCGCCTCGTGGTAGCGGTGCAGGAGCTCGATGTACACATCCTGATCGAAAGTCCCGGGCAAACGGTCGCCGGGGCTCGGGAGTACCCGCCATCTTCCACCGCTCTCGGGAGAGAAGGAAATTGCCGTATCCTCGGCGGAGTCGCTCAGCCGAAAGATCGGGAGCGATTCGAGCGACCGGTCAAGGACGATAGCACGCGTCGTGATACGCCGACGGGCCACGAAGGTCATACAGGGAGAATATGTCGCTGATCAAGTACACCGCAATCGCGGCGCTCATTCTGTTCGGGCTCGTCCTGATGCTTATAGGCATCCTTTCCGTCACCCACGACAGCCCGGTGACGAGCGTAATTGCCGAAGGCGACAAGGACGGGCCGCCGAGCGCCGAGGATCCGCTGTTCGCGAGGAGCATGGAGCTTTTCACGGGAACGCACATCGATCCTGGCAACAAACTCCAGATTCTGCTGGATGGAGATGGAACTTACCCCCAGCTGTGGAAGGACCTGGCGTCGGCTGACCGCACGATCACCGTGCAGATGTACTACTCGCAGCCGGGGAAGGTCGCCGACACGATGGCGAAGTATCTGATCGATGCGGCGCAGCGCAAAGTGCGCGTACTGCTCCTGATGGACGCCTTCGGCTCGCAGCCGCTCAAGCGAGATTGGATTCAGAGTCTCAAGAAAGCGGGCGTCGAGGTTAAGTGGCTGAGACCCCTTCGCTGGTACACCCTGCAAAAGGCCGCCCAGCGATCACATGTACGCGTGGTGGTAGTGGATGGAAAGATCGGATACACCGGCGGATTTGGGCTCGCGGATTACTGGCTGGGCGACGGACGACACGAGGATCAATGGCGTGAGACGAATGTCCGGTTTGAAGGTCCGACGGTCGGCGCGCTCCAGGCTGCGTTCGCGGCTGGATGGGCGGAAGCGACTGGGGAGCTGCTCACGGGAGACATGTTCTTTCCCAAGAGCTCGTTTGCCGACATCGGGGACATGCAGGCTGGTCTGATGTACACCATACCAAGCACCGGAAGCACCGCGGCGGAGCGCTTTCTGGCGCTGTCGATCGCCGGCGCGCGCAAGACGCTCTACATCAGCAACTCCTACTTCGTGCCGGGTGAGAACTTCATGAATCTCCTGCTCGCCGCCGCGAAGAGAGGAGTGGATGTCCGTGTTATCACGGTGAGCAACAAGACGGACGTCAAGACAACCTGGTACGCGGGCAGAACGTATTACGAAAAGCTTCTCGAGGGCGGTGTGAGGATATACGAGTATCAGCCGACGATGATGCACGCCAAAACGATGGTCGTGGATGGGATCTGGTCCGACATCGGGTCGATGAACTTCGACAACAGGTCGCTGTCCTTCAACAATGAATCGCTGCTCGTTGCGCTAGATCGGACAGTCGGCGCGCAGATGGATTCGATTTTCATCGATGATCTGACGCGGTCGAAGGAGATAAAGCTGGACGAGTTCAGAAAACGACCGCTCTCGGGCAAGATTCTGGAATGGGGCGCGCAGAAGCTGCGCCGAGTGCTCTAATTCCGCCATGCTCGCGCGCTTCCATCCTCTCGTACGGCAGTGGTTCAAGGAAACATTCGGGAAGCCGAGCGATCCACAGCAGAAAGGATGGCCGGCGATTGCGAGCGGAGCGCACACGCTCGTACTCGCTCCGACCGGGACCGGAAAAACGCTCGCAGCATTTCTGTGGGAGCTGAATGAGCTGATCGTCCGCGGAATCGAGGAGCCGTTGCCGAACGCGGTGCACCTGCTCTACATCTCGCCCCTCAAAGCTCTCAACAACGACATCCAGAGGAATCTCGACCGGCCACTCGCCGAGCTTCGCGAAAGGTTCGCGGTGGCCGGAAAGGAGTTTCCGGAGATCAGAGTGGCAGTGCGCACCGGCGATACACCGGCGTCAGCGCGGGCGAGGATGCTGAGAAAATCGCCGCACATTTTGATCACGACGCCGGAATCGCTGAACATCATGCTGACCACGCTGAGAGGACGCGGAATGTTCAGCAGCGTGCGCGCTGTAATCGTCGACGAGATTCATGCAATCGCCGGCACGAAGCGTGGAGCACACCTGGCACTGACGCTGGAAAGGCTCGAGGCACTGGTCGAACGATCTCCGCAGCGAATTGGCTTGTCGGCGACACAGAAGCCTCTCGAAGAAGTCGCACGTTTCCTGGGCGGGTGCGAAGCAAATACGTCGGAGAAACCAGCGTTCAGGCCGGTCACGATAGTCGATTGCGGCATGACCAAGGAGATGGTGATCTCCGTCGAGTCACCGGTCGCGGATCTCGGGAACATCGGCGGCAGCATTTGGCCGGCGGTGGCGCCGCTCGTACTCCGGCACATTCAATCGTCAAAGACAACGCTCGTCTTCGTCAACAATCGCGCGCAAGCGGAAAAAATCGCTGCGCGTGTCAACAATCTGGCTGACGAGGAAATTGCGCTCCCCTATCACGGATCTCTGGCCAGGGAGCGGAGATTTGCGCTGGAGGAGCGACTGAAAGCGGGCACGTTGCGGGCGCTGGTCACGACGAGCTCGCTCGAGCTGGGGATCGACATCGGATCGGTCGATCTGGTGATTCAGCTTCAATCACCAAAGCGGGTCGCGTCAGCGCTGCAGCGGGTTGGCCGTGCCGGTCACACCCTCGGTGTCCCCAGTCGCGGAATTCTGGTCCCGACTTTTCGCGACGACGCGGTAGAGATCGCGGCAATCGTGGCCGCAATGCGGGCCGGGGATGTCGAACCGACCCACGTCGTCCAGAACGCGCTCGATGTGCTGGCGCAGGTCGTCGTGGCGGCGGTCTCGGTCGACGACTGGCGAAGTGAGGATCTGTTCAAGCTCGTGCGTCGATCTTACCCGTACCATCAACTAACGAGAAGCGCGTTCGACGAAGTACTGGCGATGCTGTCGGGCAAATACCCGTCGGACATAGCGGCCGAGCTGGAGCCGCGCATCACCTGGGATCGCGTCAACGACGTGCTCATAGGTTCGCGAGCAGCGCGCATGACCGCAGTCATCTCGGGCGGCACGATCCCCGACCGCGGGCTCTACACGGTCAATCTTCCCGATCGCACCAGGCTGGGTGAGCTGGACGAAGAATTTGTTCACGAGTCGAGAATGGGAGACGTCTTCCAGCTCGGCTCGTCGACGTGGAGAATCGCGGCGATCGAGCACGATCGTGTAGTCGTGACGCCGGCGCCGGGTACACCCGCGCGGATGCCGTTCTGGCACGGCGAATACATGGCGCGGTCGCTGATGCTCAGTCATCGTGTCGGCGCACTGAGACGGGAGCTGGCGGAAGCGCCGGATGAGAAACGACTCGCCGATGAATACGGTTGTGACGCGGCGACAGCGAACTCGCTGGTGAAATACATCGCGAGCCAACGCGCGGCTACCGGAATCGTTCCGGACGACAGGAATATCGTGATCGAGCAGTTCAGAGACGAGACCGGCGCTGTGCGCATCGTGATCCACGCCGCCTTTGGAGGCAGGATCAATGCGCCGTGGGGAATGGCGCTCGCTCAGCGCGTGCGCGAGGCGATGAACAACATCGACCTCCAGGTACAAACCACGGACGACGGTATCATGCTGCGGCTGCCGGACCTGGGTATGAGTGCTCCGATCCAATCGTTGCTTGGCCTATCGGGGGCGGAAGCCGAACAGCTGGTGATGGAGGAAGTCGGCTCTACCTCACTCTTCGGGGCGCGCTTCAGAATGAATGCGGCGCGTGCCCTACTGCTGCCGCGCGGCAACCCGCGCCGGCGAATGCCGCTGTGGCTGCAAAGGCTCAAATCACTCGACCTGCTTCAGACCGTGAGTCAGTTCCCGAGCTTTCCGATTCTCGTCGAGACGTACAGGGAAGTTCTGCAGGATGCTTTCGACATGCAGGGGCTCAAGACCACGCTAACGGAGATCGCAGCCGGGAATATCCGCGTGCACTCCGTGCAAACCGAGACTCCGTCGCCATTCGCGGCCAGTCTGCAATTCGGATTCGTGATGGACTGGCTGTACGGCGACGATACACCGCGCGCGGAACAGCGAGCCGCGCTGCTGTCGCTCGACCGGTCGCTCCTGGACGAGGTAATGGGTGGGGAAGGGAGCGACGACATCACCCTGGAAGCGATAGAACAAACCCTGGCGGAGCGGCGCGGAACAGCGGCCGGCCGACGGGCTCGAACGAACGATGAGCTGGCGCACCTGTTGGACAGAGCGGGCGATCTTAGCGGGGAGGAAGTGCGGGCACGGATTGCCACCACAGAAGAAGGCGTGCGCGGCGATCCGTTCGCCGAGCTGTTGGCCAGTCGGCGTGCGATTGCAATTCAGCTCGGCGCCGAAGAAGCAAAGGAGTGGCGCTTCATTTTGACGGAGACCTATCCGCGGTACGTCTCCGCGTTCGGTGCGGAGGCGTTGGCGCGCGTGCGTGGAACGACAGAGCTGGTCGAACAGGACGCGGCAGCTCTCGTCCCGGATGTACTGCGCCACCCTGCCATCAATGCTTCCATCGCGCGGCGGGAAATTCTGGCTCGCTTTCTCACTCAATCAGGTCCGGTAACGGCGCAGGAGATTCACGTCCGTTACGGATGGCAGCGCGAATGGATAGAGTCGCGGCTCATGGAGTGGGAGAGAACGGGGAAGCTGGTGCGCGGAAAGTTCAGGCATGCTGTCCCGGATATCGAGTGGTGCTCACGAAGGGTTGTAGAGATCGGACGAAGGCGGGCACTTGCCGCGCTCAGGAAGCAGATCGAAGCCGTCGATCTCACGCACTTCGCTGCGTTCATGCAGCGCTGGCAGCATCTGGATGATCGTGATCGCCTCGAGGGAGCAGCGGGCACGGCGGCGGCGATCCGGCAACTATATGGTATGGCTCGGCCGGCATCGGCATGGGATCGCGACTATCTGCGCGCGAGAGTGAAGAACTACGACGCGACTTGGCTATCCAATTTCAGCGCGACTGGTGAGCCGGTGTGGACGGGAGAAGGGAACTATGATCCCGAGTCGGGAGCTATACCGCTCGCTCGCGTCCGGTTTTTCGAACGTGGAACGGGAGCAATCTGGCTGCCGGATTCGGAAGAGCCGGTACTGAGTGAGAACGCCGAGAAAGTGAGATCGACGATTGCGGCTGAAGGTGCATCGTTCATTGGCGACATTCAGGCAATTACAGGCCTCACGATGCTCGCCGTTCGCGAGGCGATCCGCGAGCTCGTCGCGTGGGGACTCGTGACCAACGATACCATCGAGGCATTGCGAGAGATCGCTCGCTGGAAGCCGATGGTGCCGCGCACCGGCAGCGACCCAACGAGCTGGCTGCCGCCGGATTACACTCCATCTCCCAACAGGAGATTCACGCGGACTCGTCCCAACCAGAGAAGACTCCCAAAGTGGAGACGGCCGGACAGGCCCGGGGCTGCGACTAGCGGATGGACCGGACGATGGTCACTCGTACGGCGACGTGGCACGCTCGGGCCCGATGTTCCAGAGGAGGAACGGGCGGAGAGAATCGCCCGGCAGTGGCTCACACGATATGGAATCGTCTCGCGCGAATGGTGGCGCCGTGAGCGGCCGCCGGTCCCGTGGCGGTCGATTTATCGCGAGCTCAAACGACTCGAGTATCGCGGGGAAGTGCGCCGTGGGTATTTCGTCAAAGGGCTCGGCGGCGCGCAGTTCGCCGTTCCCGACGCCGTCGAATGGCTTCGCACCGTTGCCGGCGAAGACCAATCTGCTGCGGGCTTCGTAGTAATGGCGGCGAGCGATCCGGCGAACGTCTACAATCTCCCACTGGAGCTCGTCGATCGCGATCCGCTATCGAGACCTCGCGGCTCGGGTGCGATGCTGGTGATGCGGGGTGGCCGAGTCGCGATGGCCGTAGAAGGACGTGGCCGCCGGTTCACGGTGGCGGACTGGCTCTCACCGGAGGAGGTCGAAGCGGCGAAGAAGGCGCTGCTCGAACACCTTCGCGGCGAGAGATCGGCGCGCTATGTGATGTAGCGAGTCAGCGAATGTCAGCGCGGCCCAGCGCCGCGCGTACGGCTTCGCGCATTGCGATCACCGCTTCTTCGCGCGCCGCCGGCGAGTCTTCACGAACGTGGAGCTCGATCCCGTCGGCCACTGCGAGCCGGTGCCATCTCAGAGACAAGTCGCCATCGTGCGCGACCGCCTCATCGGCACCAGAGCCAAGAGCAGGCGCCAAAGACTGCGCAATCTTCCTCTCGAGAGCGTCGCCGGTGACGTCGCGCATCTCGGTGCGGATGGTCTCAAGACTCTGCCCCTCGCGCTGCCGGATTTTGATGGACAGCAGCTGGAGCAGGTGCCGGTAACCATAGGTCGCACCGGTTCCGGTTCCCTCCGGCCGGTCGAGGAGTCCGCTCGCTACGTAGAATCGAACCGCGCGGGCACTCGGCGCTGCTCGCGCCGATGCGTTGGTTGGTCGTACTCCTGCTGCGTCTACAAGAGCTGTTGCGTGCGCGGCGAGTCCGCGGGCGTTCCAGGGAGCGTGGCGAGCGTGGGCGCGGAGGAGAGCGACAGGCGATTCAGCCATGTGGATAGGATAACATTAAAGTCCTCGGCACGCTCGTCGTGCGGAAGATCGCCAGCAGGCGACAGCACGGAGATTTCAAGATCGCGTTTGAGCTCGCGGAACCCGCGAAATTCCTCGACGGGTGCGATGGATCCCTGCTCGCCCCACACGAGCAGGGCGGGTTGACTGAGGCGTCGCAGCGCGTGACGCACATCGATGTTGAGATTGCCCGAGAGGAATGCGCCGGGCGCGTGGCGGGCACCACGTTGATGCGAAGTAGCGTAGTAAATCTCGACGAGCTCGCGTGTGACCAGCGCGTCGTTGGAGTAGGCGTTTCTGAGATAGCGCCGCAGATTCGGCCGCGATACGAGGGCGTTGAACATCGCGGTGCCGGCGATCGGCGTGTCGACCGCGAGCCTGCCTGCTTCACCACCAATACCAACCGGCTCGTTGAGTCGCACCAACCCGGACGGTGCAATCAGAGCGACGGCAGGGAACCGGTGGGGATCGCGCGCCGCGAGAACGATCGCGTACGCGCCCGACAGCGAGGAGGCCACCAGCACCGTCGGGGCGTCAATTACCCTGCTGACGAAATCCGAGATGAGCGAGATGTAGAGTCGCGCCGAATACCGGATGGCGGGGCGATCCGACTGGCCGAATCCGAGAAGGTCGATCGTGTAGACGGTGTTCGTACGGGACAACGCATCGACGTTGTTCCGCCATTCGTAGGACCAGCCAGCAGCGTGAATGCCGTGGACGAGCAGGATCGGTGGACCTTCACCACGCTTGGTAAAGGCAACCCTTCGATCGCGCCACTCGAAGCCGCCCTCCTCCCCGCCGAGCAGATTGGTGAGCTTGTCGACGCCCTTACGCGCGAAGGCATTGTAGGCAGCGGCGGCGCCGAGGATCGCACCACCGGACAAAAGAATCCTGCGCCAAGGGCCTTCGCGTTCGTCGTTCTCCTGCATACTCCTCACTTCGTGTTGGTCAAGGAAAAAGCGCGGTTACTTGAGAGTAACCGCGCCTCGGGCACCGCGCACGGGGGAAGGAGAATCTATCTCCGCTTGCGGCCCTTGGACCCCGTTTTCTTGCGGCCGCCGCTTGATCCGCGTGATTTGGACGATCCCTTGGGCTTGGCACCGCCGCGCTTGGCTGAAGCTTTCCGTGCCACCGCCTTCTTAGCGCCGCCCTTTTTGCCGCCGGCTTTCTTCGCCTTCTTCCGACCCCCGGAACTGGCTTTGGCCGCCTTGCGAGCGCCGGAACCCTTTTTACTGCCGCTACTTGCCTGCTTCCGGCCACCCGCGCTCGACGCAGTGCCGGCCGACCGCTGACTGGCCTGCGAACCGCCGGCGCCTGTTCCGACACTGCCAGTCCGACTCGCCGGCGGTGAACTGGAGCCGAAGGTGCTTCCGGCGGAAGGGCTGGAGGTGCTTCCTCCAAATCCACCGGTCGAAGGCCGCGAAGCCAGTCCGGACCCGCTGCCGCTGCCGGCCCCTCCCGGGGGGCTACCTCCGCCCGCGGCGCTTCCGGCACCTCCACCTGTCAGTGACGATTCCTGCCTCTTTCCCGAACCTTTTGGCCGGCCCCTTCTTCCCCTCGGAGCGCCTCCGCCGAAGAGATCTTCTTCCTCCTCCTCGTCGTCCGCATCATCGCCTTCGCTTACGACAGTGGCGTCGGAATCGACCTCGTCGTCATCGTCGGCGTCTTCGGCGCTATCCCACAGGCGGTCGCTGTGATCTTCGTTGATCGCCCAGCCACCATCTTCGTCTTCGTCGTCGTCGTAGGAACGCTTGCCGCGACTGAAGCCACCGAGATCATCCGCGTCGTCGTCGTCCGCAAACCGCAATGGCTCCACTGATTCACCGCTCGGCATTAGTCCTCCTGGAATGGCCGCAATCGCACTGTGTTAGCGCGCAATTTTCTGAGTTTTGCCCCCGCACGTCGCGTGCCTTGTGCACGGACGCGTGAAGCTACTCTCTATTTGCACACGGAATACAACTCTCCCGACTCAAGGTCAAGGAGGGGCCTTTCAGGGATTTGAAGGTTGGCAGGCTAGCGGCCGAGTCGACGCGTGATTACTCGAACGAGCGCATCATAAACACTCGGGTCGAACTGCTCCCCCGAGTCGACGCGCAGGTGCTGGAGAGCCGCCATAGGCTCGAGCGGCTCACGATAAGCGCGCTTGGATGTCAGCGCGTCGAATGTATCGGCGGCACAGAGGATTCTGGCGCCCATTGGGATGTCTTCGCCGGCCCGGCCCTGAGGATAGCCACCGCCGGCCCAGCGCTCATGGTGGTATTCGACGTACTCGAGGGGCTTTTTGATGTGAAAAAGGGGCGCGAGGATATCGAGGCCGATCTGAACGTGGCGTTTTACGTGCTCGAACTCTTCTTCGGTGAGACGGTCAGGCTTGTTCAGGATTGCTTCCCGGATCCCGATTTTGCCGACATCGTGAAGGCGGCCGGCTACTCTCAGATCCTCGCAGGTTTGTTCGTCGAGACCGAGTTCCTCCGCCAGCTGTCCGGCGAGCTCGGCGACGCGCTGGGAGTGGCCCCGAAGGTAGACATCCTTGGCCTCCATGGCGTTGATGAGGGTCTCGGCGATGCTCACCGACATTAGCCGCAGAGACTCCTTTTCCATTTCGAGCTCGGCGGTGCGGAGCGCCACCTCTTCGCGAATCAGCATGTCGACGCGACGCAGATCGATGAGCTCGTCTCTCTTGGCGAGAGCTCGGTCGACCGCCTGCTGGAGATCCGCCAGCTCTACCGGCTTCATCAGATAATCGCTGGCGCCCGAAGCCAGGACCTCGGTTGCCGTCGCGGCATCGTTGACCGCAGTCAGCATGATGATCGCGAGATCCCGATCCTTCTCCCGTGCGAGCGGGACGACCTGAACGCCGGTCATTCCGGGCATGCGCACATCACAGAGCATCAGCGAGAAGGACTCCTTGTCCAGAATCGCCATTGCCTGGTCGCCGGATCCCGCGATCTCGACTTCGTATCCGCGGGAGCGAAGAAACTTGCGCAGGGCAAGGCGGATTGTCTCCTCGTCATCGACGATGAGGATCCGGGTCACTTACCGCCCTCGCTGTCAAGCGGCAGCAGGATCGTGAAAGTCGCGCCGACATCGGGGGTACTCTCGACGGAAATCGTGCCCCCGTGTCCCTGAATGATGCCGTAGCTCACGCTCAGTCCGAGCCCGGTCCCTTCTCCGGGTGGCTTGGTGGTAAAGAAGGGCTCGAACACCCGCTCGCTGACCGATGGCGCCATCCCATGGCCTGTATCGGAGACGACAATCTGCACCATGCCTTTCTTGTGACGGGTTGTAATCGTGAGATGGCGAACCTGCACGGTCTGCATCGCGGCTTCCGCGTTTACGAGAAGGTTGAGCAGAACCTGTTGGAGCTTCTGTTCGTCGCCACGGACCTGCGGATTCGACTGGTCGAGGTGCATATGGACTTCGATCCCGCTCGAGCGTGACGCCAGCGCGCGGAGCCGCACAGTGTGCTTGACGATCGTGTTGATGTCCACGGGGACTTCCCGCGCCTCGGTCTTGCGCGCAAAGAGCAACAGATCCCGGATCACGCCGATCGCGCGGTCTGCTTCACGCTTGATAAGGCTTACCGATTCAAATTGTTCGCCCTCCAGCTTGTCCTCGAGCAGGAGCTGTGCAAATGTCGAGATTCCCGTGAGCGGGTTGTTGAGCTCGTGGGCCACACCGGCGACCAGCTCACCGATGGCCGCGAGCTTCTCGGTTCGGCTCAAATGGTCTGCCACCTTCCGCTCCTCGGTGAGATTCCTTACACCGATCACCAGTCCGACGATCTCATCGCCGGCATCGCGAATGTGGCTGAGCGTCACGGCTGCGGGGAACTCGGTCCCGTCCTTCCGGCGATGAACGTGTTCGCCGATCCAGAGCGCTTTCTCTGGAGGAACCGGAGGAATCGTTTGTCGTCGCGACACGTCCGCGGAAGCGACGACAAAATCGTCGACCGAGAGACCGGTGATCTCGGAAAGCTCGTAACCGTACTCTTTGATGGCGGCGCTGTTGGCGTACTGCACCTTCGCGTCGATGCCGAGGATGAGAACGGGCTGGTCCATTGTTGCCAGCGCTGCCGCGAGAGTTCGCTCCCGCGCGTGCGTTCGATGCTCCTCTTCGCTCAGCAGGAGCATGTCGAGCGCGAGGGCGACAGCCGGTGCCAGCCGCAACAACGCATCGACGTGCGGACCGGTTTGCAGCTGTGCGGTCTCGGAGGTGACGATGAGGGCGCCGATGCGGCGATCGCTGGCAACCAGGGGGAGAGTGATCGCGGGTTCGCCCGGAACACGCTCGGGGTTATCCGCCGCCTCGCGGAGATTCTCGACGAAGGTGGGCTCCTGCCTGGCCAAAGCTACGCGGACGGAGCTCTGATCCGTCGGGCCAATGATCCCCAGCATCGGCTCGCAGGTTCCGGAAGCGGCAACGCAGACGAGTGAATGCCCGTCGCGTGAGATCACGCCGACGGCCTTTCCACTCGACGGCACCACTCCATCGAGGATCTTCAGAATGCTTTGACTTGCTTCGGCCACCGTCACCTTGCGAAGAGCAAGGCGCGCAATTTCGGCTGCGGCTTCCGTCTGCTTCTGCTCGCTTCGCTGGGCGTCGAACAGCCGCGCATTCTCGATCGCCACGGCCGCCTGGCGCGCGATCAACATGATCAGATCGAGATCGTGGGAGTCATATGCATTGGTCTTGTAGGACAGGACCTGCATCACTCCGACCGTTCGGTCATGGTAAGTGAGTGGCGCTGTTATCTCGCTCTGTACCTCACGTTTGGCCGCCACCTGAAAAATTGTTCCCTTCCACCAGCGCTCCGGTTTCGATGAGATGAGCGGCACACCAGTCTGGAAGACCTTCGCGATGGTCTCCGTTCCGTTCGGAAAATCGAGGACGCCCTCCCCTTCCCGCTCTTCGGAGTCGACAACGATGCAATGCGCTATGAACTTCTCGCAGAAGGGATCGGCGATCATCAAAGCGAAGCAGGGTGCGTCAACTACCGATGCCACCGCCTTGTAGATCTCACCGTAGGCTTCCTGAAGCGAAATGGTTGCCGAGATGGCTTGCTGCACCGTCGCGACCGCGGCGAAGCGCGCGGCACGGCGTTCGAGCTCTTCGATGAGCTCAGTCGTCAATGAACTCCACCGTCACGGGGCGCGTTATGATCCCCGATTTCACTCCTTCGTCGAGGAAGAGCCGGATTGCTGCCCGCCCCCGATCGCCATAGTCGAGCGTCCAGTCGTTCACGTACATCCCGACGAAGGTATCGGCCTTGCTCCGATCGAGGCCGCGCGCGTAACGCATGGCGTGATCCAGCGCGCTCTTTCGGTGGTCCAGGCCATAGGCGATGCTCTCGCGCAAGTGACGCGAAACTTTTTTCTGAACCTCGCGCGGCATGTCCTTCCGTATGACGTTTCCGCCGAGGGGAAGAGGAAGCCCCGTCTTCTCGAGCCACCAGGCTCCCATGTCTGCAATCAGATGCAGGCCTTCATCCTTGTAGGTGAGCTGACCCTCGTGGATCAACAGTCCGGCTTCGACATCGCCGGCGAGGACGGACTGCTCGATCTCGTCGAATGGAACGACGACCGGGACGAAGTCGGGCTGGAAAAGTCTGAGCGCGAGATACGCGCTGGTCATCATTCCCGGAACCGCGATACGCTTTCCTGCGATGTCCTCCCGGGTCATGGGTTTCGTGGCGACCAACATTGGGCCGTAGCCATCGCCCATCGATGCTCCGTGTGGAAGCAGTGCGTATCGATCCGAAAGGTAGGCGTAGGCATGAATTGAAACCGCGGTCACATCGAGCTCTCCGCGCATGGCGCGACCGTTCAGCGTCTCGATATCCTGCAGCTCGTGCACGTAGCTCAATCCCTGGGTGTCGATCTGCCCGTCAGCGAGCGCGTAGAACATGAATGCGTCGTCGGAATCAGGACTATGGGCGAGATGGATGGTGTTTGGTGAGGTCATGATTTCACTCCCAGACTTTTCCTCGCCTGCTGCAAGGCATTAGCGATGTCGTCCTTGTGTCGCACGTATTCGTCGCGCTTTCGGTTTGCTTCTGTTTTTTCGGCATTAATGAGCCGGCGCTCATAGGAATGGAGCCGGGTACTGTCGCCCGCCAGAGTTGCGAGACGGGCCTCGAGTATCAACCCGAGCAGATGATTTGGATTCTCGCGCAGAATGGTGTCGGCTTGCGCCTTGGCGAGCGGAATTGCTCCCGCGACTTCACCGATTCGACCCATGTCGTAACGCTGATCGGCATTGAGCGGCGCCAGCATTTGATATGCGGTCAACGCCATTGGGGCGAAGAAGAGCACGCTGTCGACCTTGCCCTGGCTGGCGAGCAGCATCACCCGATTGTAGAGGCGATCGGCGCGTTCCTGGGGTGACAGACTCGAAATGTCAGGAGCGCGAATCCCAGCAGCGGCCTGATCATCGGCGTTGACCGCGCGGTCGTCCAAGCCTGCCTGTGGCAGCGCATTCTGGGAGCCGTCAATGGTACTCGAGGGACGGGCATTGAAGCCGCGGCCTGCTGCCATCGCGAACAGCGCGAGGAATGCCAGCGCGGCCACGACCCATGGCAGGGTGTTGGTTTTGGACTCCCGAACCGGAGGGCCAGCCGATCCAACGGCGGTGCCGCAACGGTGGCAGAACTTGGCTCCTGCACTGAGCTCGGCCGAACACGAGGCACAGGTGGCCCCCGCCAGTGGGGCGCCACAAGCGGCGCAGTAGCGGCCGTTCGCTGTCGCGCCGCAGGAAGGACAGGTTGTTTTTACGTCAGAATCGGTCGAAGAGGAGGGCGATGCCATTCGCTCAAATTACTCAGGCACCGCCCTCCACGCATCGTCGATGAAATGCCCTACACGGGGAAGAGCATTTCCCGGTACTTCGGAAGCGGCCAGCAGTCGTCGGCGACCGACAATTCGAGGGCGTCGCACACCTTCCGCACTTCAGCCATCGTGTCCGCTCCCTCCGACGTCAGCAGGTCCGCCTGTCCGGCTGGATCTTCGTGCATCGCCTCGGCTCGCGCGATTACATCGCTCAGGTCTTCCCTGAATTCCTGCAGCTCCTGCACGAGCTCGCCTACCTGGTTGGCCGTCGTCACCTGCGGGATCACGGCGATGCCCGCCGTCTTTGACGCCGACGCTGCATCAGCGAGCTCGGTGAGATAACTGTAGGCGGCCGGGATCACGATCGTGTCCACCATCTCGCGCATCGTATGCAGCTCGATGAGCATGTCCTTCACGTAGCGCTCGACACGCACGTGATAGCGCGATTCCAACTCTTCCTTCGTGAGCACTCCGAGTTTGGTTAGAAGCGCACGTGACTGCTTGGACACCAGCTCCTTCAGAGCTTCTGGAGTGCGGCGGAGATTCGGAAGGCCGCGCTTCTTGGCTTCCTTCACCCACTCTTCGGAGTAGTTGTTTCCCTCGAAGCGGACGGGAGCCGTCTCCTTGAACACCTGGCCTACGACCTTGAGCACAGCGTCGTCGACCTTCTTGTTTTTCTTGAGGGCCTCGCGCAGCGAATCAGTAATCTCGCCGATCGCGTCCGCAACAGCGGTGTTGAGAAGCGCGACCGGGAAAGCGATCGAGGCCGACGATCCAACGGCGCGGAACTCGAACTTCTGTCCTGTGAATGCGAAGGGCGATGTCCGGTTGCGGTCGGTGTTGTCGCGCTGGACCTCCGGAAGCTTGGCGACTCCGAGCTTGATCATCTCCTGTTCGGCGGAGGCCGAGCCCTTTCCAGAGGCGATCTCCTCGATCATGCCCGTGAGCGACTCACCCATGAAAACGGAGATGATGGCGGGCGGTGCTTCGTTGGCGCCGAGCCGGTGCTCGTTGCCCGACGAAGCGATGCCGGCGCGAAGAAGCCCGGAATGCTTGTAAACCGCCTTGAGGACTGCGGCGAGAAATACGAGGAAGCGGATGTTCTGGTGCGGTGTCTTGCCAGGCTTGAGGAGGTTCAGGCCGTCCAGCTCGGA
>WNFK01193444.1_pt1 | contig 19362 bp, 22 predicted proteins | sample 5400281 | NCBI WGS metagenome assembly WNFK01 (sample SAMN13153350, study PRJNA577476) | soil metagenome | isolation source: 20 cm soil on Douglas fir-dominated hillslope | place: USA:California | collected 2013-09-17
GCTTCTGGCCCTGCCGCAGCTCCACTTGCACCACCTCGGCCAGCTCGGGGTTGTCCTCCAGGATCCGGAAATGGAGGCGCACGAGGCGCCGCAGCTTGGCGACGGCGTCGTGCTCCTCGGCAATGGCCTGGCGCACCGTCTCTACGAACCCCGCCATCTTCTCCCGGAAGAGCGTGATCAGGATCTCTTCCTTGGTGTCGAAGTACAGGTAGATGGTGCCCGCGGCAATCCCCGCTTCGCGCGCGATGTCGGAGACGCGCGCGTTGAAATATCCCCTTCGGGCGAAGACGCGAAGGGCGGCCTCGATGATCCCCCGCTCGAAGGTCTCGAGCGTCACCGGCCAGTCGGCTCTGGCCCGTGCCGCCCCCCGCCGGTCCCGTCCCTTCACTCTCGCGTCCTCATGCCCGCACCAACTTGCGTCCCGCGCCCTCCGGTGTCAAGCCCGCCGTCACTCCCCGGGACGGCAAGGCGCGGGCGACTGAGGTAAGATGGCGCCCATGAAGATCAAGTACCGCATCGGCATCATGCCGGGCCCGTGGCCGCCGGGTCGCGAGGGCGCCGACTTCCTCTGGAGCCTCTGCGACCTCTGTGAACATTCCGGCATCGACTCCATCTGGCTCTCGGACCGTCTCTCCTCGCCGGTACCCGTTCCCGAAGTGATGACGACGCTGGCCGCCATCGCCGCGCGGACCACCTCGCTCAAGTTCGGGCCGAGCGTGATCGTGCTGCCCTATCGCACCCCGGTGGTAGCGGCGAAGGAAATGGCCACGGTGGACTGGCTCTCACACGGGCGCCTCTTCCCCGCCGTGGGCGTGGGCGTGGAGCTCCCGCGCGAGTTCGAGGCCTCGGGCGTGGCCTTTCGCGAGCGGGGCCGGCGCACGGACGAGGCCATCCGCGTGATCCGCATGCTCTGGACGCAGGACGAGGTGACGTTCCACGGCGAGTTCTACAAGCTCGACCGGATCAGCGTGCTGCCCAAGCCCTGGCAGAGCCCGCCCCCCATCTGGATCGGCGGCAAGAGCGAGGCCGCGCAGAAGCGCACCGCGCGGCTCGGCGACGGCTGGATGCCGTCCTTCATCACCCCAGACGAGTTTCGGGCGGGCGTGGAGCACGTGCAGGAGCTCGCGGTGGCCGAGGGGCGCGAGGTGCCCGCGGATCACTTCGGCACCCTCATCAACTTCGCGCTGGCGGACTCGCCCGAGGCCGCCGCCGCCATGGCCGGCCCCTTCATCCCGCGCGGGCGCGTGGACGAGGCGACCATCCGGCAGTGCACCGCCTTCGGGCCCGCGGAGGTCGTGGCGGGCCGCATCGAGGAGTACGTGAAGGGCGGCGGCTCGAAGTTCATTCTCCGTCCCCTGTGCCCGCCGGACGCGATGCTCGACCAGCTCGCGCGGCTCGCCGCCGAGGTCATTCCCGCCTTCCACGCGCGCTGAGCCCATGCCCATCCCCCTCCGCCCTCGTCGCCGCGCCGTCTTCGCGCTCGCCGCCACTCTGCTCCTCGGCGGCTGCTCCTCGCTCATCTCGATCGACTTCACGCCGCGTATCAAACCGCTCGAGGAGGAGACGGTCGAGGGCTCGCGCTTGACCTCGAGTAAGATCTTGCTCCTCGATCTCTCCGGCCTCCTCCAGGAGGACACGCCGAGCCTCTCGCTGACCACTCCGCCCCCGCGCGTGCCGCTCCTCGCCCGCGTGCGCGAGGAGCTGCGCCGCGCCTCGGACGACGACAAGGTGCGCGCGCTGGTGGTGCGGATCAACAGCCCGGGCGGGACCATCACCGCTTCCGACGTGCTCTACAAAGAGATCCGCGACTTCAAGCTGAAGCGGAAGGTGCCGGTGGTGGCGGCCATCATGGACGTGGGCGCCTCCGGCGGCTACTATGCCGCGCTGGCCGCGGACCAGATCCTCGTACACCCCACCACCATCACCGGCAGCATCGGCGTGATCATGGTGACCCTGAACGCCCAGGGCCTGCTGGAGAAGATCGGGGTGGCGCCGCTCGCCATCAAGTCGGGTCCGCTCAAGGACGCGGGCTCGCCGTTCCGCGGCCTCACCGACGAGGAGCGGGCGGTATTCCAGGCGGTCATCGACGACATGTACGGGCGCTTCGTGCGACTGGTGGCGGAGTCGCGGAAGATCCCCGAGTCGCGCGTGCGCGCCTTTGCCGACGGGCGCATCTATACCGCGGAGCAGGCGCGCGGGCTGGGGCTGGTGGATCGCGTGGGTTATCTCGACGACGCGATCGAGATGGCGAAGCAGGCCGCCGGTCTCACCGAGGCGCGGGTGGTGATGTACCACCGGCCGCGCGAGTACCGCGCCAACATGTACTCGGCCTCCACCGTGACGCCGGGCGCGGACGCCCTGCTCGGCCAGCTCGCCGGCGTCCTGGGGGGCCCGGGGACCCGATTTCTCTACCTCTGGTGGCCCTGATACCTCGGGTGGCCCCGACCCCCGCGGGAGCGCCAAATCCTTCTGGGGAGAGGACCCCCGGTGCTAGCTTGGAGTGGCCATGGATCTCCCCTTCCTGAGCCTCAGGCCCAAGGGCAATCGGCGCGGGTTCACTCTCATCGAGCTGATGGTGGTGGTCGCGGTGATCGGCATCCTCACCGCCATCGCCATCCCGCTCTACACGAACATGCAGCTCCGGGCCCGGGTGGCCAAGGCGCAGGCCGACGCGCGCGCCCTGGTCTCCGCCATCAGCGTCTACTCGGCGCACATGCAGTCGCTGCCGCCCAACCTGGCCGCGCTCAACTCGGCCGCCGTCAATGGCCAGGGCACCAGCGCGGGTCCCTTCATGGCCTCCACGCCGAGCCCGCCCGCGGGCTGGACCACCTACGGGTACACCTCGACGGCAGCGGGCGTCTACACGGTCTCGACCACCGGCGACAACCTCGTCATCAGTCTGCCCTGACGGGCCGCCGCGCTCACTTCGGCTCCGGCATACCGTAGCCCGCGATATCCTGCCCCTCGTTCCAGCGTATCCAGCCCGCCTCGCTCTCTTCCTTGGTGATCGGGCGATTGGCGCCCGGGGTCCCCGTCGCCGGCACCAGCAGCTCCTCGCCCGCCTTGACCGTGCGCTCCCACTTCGCGCCCTCCCCCGACGAGCGCGCCAGCGCGAGGCCGTGGAACACGCGCACCAGCACCGAGCCATCGGCGGAGACTCGGATGCCGGTGCCGCCGCTCCGCGCCGCCACCGTGACCGGCCCCGCCTCCACCTCGATCACGGTCCGCGTCACCGACAGGGGTAGCACCGCCACCCAGACCCACCCGCCGTCCTGCTTGACCCGAACGGCGCGGTCCGCCGCGGATACCCCCGCCGGCGCTTCGGAAAGAAAGATCTGGGTGAGCTGGGCCATGCGGATGGCGTGCCCGCTCGTCGTCCGCAGCACGAACCGGCCGCCCGCGAGCGCGCGCGCGCCATCGCCCTCGGCGACCTCGTCACGGAGCTTGGCCTTGACCCAGGTATTGCTGCCCTTCTTGAGGATCTCGGAGGGCCCATTGATGGTGGAGGCCACCAGGGGCGTCTCCTTGGGCTGAGCGAGCGCGGGCGCGGTGACACCCACGAGCGCGGCGAGGACGAGGGGGATCAGCAGCGGTTTTGGCTTCATCCGTCGAGTCCTTTCTGTCAATGGCCGGTCCAGCGGGGCGCGCGCTTCTCGAAGAAGGCGGTGACGCCTTCCCGGGCATCGTCGGAGAGGAAGACCAGCGTGCTCAGCTCACGCAGATAGCGGAGGGCGGCGCCGTATTCCATCTCGGTGGCCGTCGCCGCCGCCTCCTTGGCGAGGCCCAGCGCGGCGGGCGAGAGCCCGGCCAGCCGCGTGGCCAGCGCCCGCACCGCCCCCTCGAGGTCACCCCGCGCCACCACCCGGCTCACCAGGCCCATCTCGAAGGCCTCCTGCGCGGACACGGGCTCGCCCGAGAGCACCATGAGCATGCCCCGCTTCCGGCCGGCGGCGCGGAGGATGGGGGCCATCACGATGAGCGGGAGCAGGCCGAGCTTGATCTCGGGCAGCCCGAAGACGGCGTCGTCCGCCGCCACCACCACGTCGCATCCCACCGCGAGACCGCAGCCACCGGCCAGCGCGAATCCGTGCACCTGGGCGATCAGCGGCGTCCGCATCCGCGCCATGGCCTCCAGGATGCGCGGGAGACCGCTGAAGGACTCGCGCGCCTGTAGCGAAGTGCCGCGATCGCCCACGCCCCTGAGGTCCGCGCCCGCGCAGAAGGCCTTGTCCCCCGCCCCGCGCAGCACGATGACGCGCGCGGCGGGATCGGCCTCGAGCGCGGCCAGCGCCCGCTCCAGGTCGGCGACCAGCGGCGGGTTGAGCGCGTTCCGGACCTCGGGACGGTTGAGCGTGACGGTGGCGATACCGTCCCGCGTCTCCACCAACACCGGGTCCCCGCTCACGCGGCTCCTTCCGTCCGATCCACCAGCTCGAGGAACTGCTTGAGGATGCGCGCGGTGGCGCCCCACACCACGTCCTCCACCGACACTTGATAGAAGTGTACGGGATGGGGCTCGCCGCCACGTTCCCAGATCTCGGTGCGGAAGATCGAGGGGTCGCGGAGGAGGTCCAGGGGGACCTCGATCACGCGCTCGATCTCGCGCCCGTCGGGCTTGAACTCCACCGGGCCGCGGATGATGCCCACCACGGGGGTGATGATGAAGGGGGTGGCCCGCGTCGCGGTGTCGTCGAGGAGCCCCAGCACCTCCACGGACTCCGCCGGGATCCGCACCTCCTCCCAGGCCTCGCGCAGCGCGGTCTCCACCCGGGAGGCGTCGCGCTCCTCGCAGATGCCGCCGGGAAAGGAGAACTGCCCCTTGTGATGCGGCACCGCCTCCGACTTCTTGGTGAAGAGGATGTGCGGGCCGTCGTGGTCGGTGATGGGCAGGAGCACGGCGGCGGAGACGAGATCGCTCCGGTCCAGCGCCACCCGCGGGTGACTGGACAGCGCCGTGTCCAGCCGCCGGCGCAGGGTCTCCAGATCCAAGTCCAGGCGGCTCCGCCTACCGCGCCTGGAAGTTGGGCTTCCGCTTCTCCGCGAAGGCCTTGGGGCCTTCCACGGCGTCCTCGGTGCCGCGCAGCGTGCCGGACAGAAAGGCCTCGAGCCGGAGCCCGTCGTCGAGCGGCATGGTGAGCCCCCGCAGGACCGCTTCCTTGGCGGCGCGGACCGCGAGCGGCCCGCGCTCGCAGATGGTCTCCGCCCACCCGCGCGCCGTCGCCATCAGCTCCGTGGCCGGCACCACCGCGTTCACCAGGCCGTAGTGGAGCGCCTCCGCCGCGGTGAGCGTCTTCGCCATGAGGATCAGCTCCATGGCCTTGGCGAGCGGAATGGCGCGCGGCAGACGCTGCGTGCCGCCCGCGCCGGGCATGATGGCCCAGCGGACCTCGGGCAGTCCGAAGGTGGCGTGGGGCACCGCGAGGCGGAGGTCGCAGGCCAGCGCCAGCTCCATGCCGCCGGCCAGGCAGTGGCCGTTGACGGCGGCGATCATGGGCTTCCACACCGGGAGCCCGCGCGTGATGCCGCCCAGCCCGTAGTCGTTGTGGCCGCGGCGCCGCGCGTCCTTGCCGAAGGCGGCGGGAATCATCTTCTTGAGGTCGGCGCCCGCGGAGAAGGATTTGTCCCCCGCTCCCGTGAACAGCGCCACCCAGGCCTCGTCGTCGTCGCGGAAGCGCGTCCAGACGTCGATGAGCGCGGTGTGCGTCTCGGGGTCGATGGCGTTCATCGCCTCGGGACGATCGATGGTGATGGTGACGACGTGGCCGGCCTGCTCGTAGCGAACGGTCATGAGAGCCTCCGACCGATCCTACGACATGACGAAGCCGCCGTCCACGTTGATCCCCTGCCCGGTGACGCCGCGGGATTCCGGCAAGGCGAGGAAGATGGCGGCGCTGGCGATCTCCTCCGCCTCGATCATGCGACGCTGCGGCACCCGGCGCTTGATGTGACGCTCGAACACTTCCTCGCCCCCCACGTCCTCCATCACCCCCTCGCGGCTCCGGACCTTCCGCGGCGCCACCCCCATGCCCGCGCGCACGTAGCCGGGGCAGAGCGCGTTCACGGTGATGCCGGGGTAACCCTGGGACGCGAGCTCGGTGGCCAGCGCCCGCGTGAGCCCGATGACGCCGTGCTTGCTCGCCGCATAGGCGGAGACGTAGCCGAAGCCCCCCATGCGCCCGTAGATGGAGGAGATGGTGACGATGCGCCCCTCGTGCTGCTTCATCATCTGCGGGAGCACGGCCCGGATGGCGCGGTAGGTGCCGTTGAGGTTGACGTCGATGACCCGCGTCCAGTCCGCTTCCGGCTGCTCGGCGAGGAGCCCGCCCCCGGCGATGCCGGCGCAGGTCACGAGCACGTCGAGCGAGCCCAGCTCCGCCACCGCGCGGGCCGCCATGGCGTCCATGTCCGCGAGCCGCGTCACGTCGGCGCGCAGAGCCAGCGCGCGGGCCCCGAGGGCCGCCGCCTCGCGCGCCACCGCCTGCACCTCGGGCTCGACGTTGGACGCCACCAGGAGCGCGGCGCCCTCGCGGGCGAGGGCCAGCGCGATGGCGCGGCCGATCCCGGTGCCGCCGCCGGTGACGACCGCGACCTTTCCCTTCAGGCGCATCCGGGGCCGCTCAGGCGCATGTCGGGAGCACGGGCGCGCCCGGCCCGCTCAGACGAAACGGCAGGAGACGGAGCCGAGCCGCGTAAAGGAGGCGCGCACCGACTCGCCCTGCTCCGGGCGGAGAATCTTGGAGATGGAGCCGGAGAGCACCACGTCGCCGGCGGCGAGCCCGCGCCCCATGCGCCCGAGCGTGTTGGCGAGCCAGGCGAGCGAGGTGAGCGGGTTGCCCAGCACCTCCGCCGCGGTATTGGTCGCCACCACCTGGCCGTTCTGCTCGAAGACCACCCCTTCCAGCGCGAGATCGAGCGCCGCCACCGACGTGAGGGGCCGGCCGAGCACGATGGCGTTGGCGAAGACACCGTCCGCCACCACGTCCGCCCCGCGCGGCTTGCCCGAGCAGCGGTAGTCGATCAGCTCGAAGGACGGCATGGCCCCCTCGACGGCGAGCAGCGCGGAGACGGGCGTCACGCCGGGCCCGGCCAGATCGCGCTTGAGGAGAAAGGCCACCTCCACCTCGACTCCCAGGGACGCGAAGCGGCCGATGGGGATGGAGTCGCCGCCGGAGTACACGCCCGAGCCCAGCATGAACCCCAGCACGGGCTCGCTCACGCCGTACTGTCCCTGTATCGCCGAGTTGGTGAAGCCGGCTTTCCAGCCGATGACCCGCTCGCCACGGAGCACCAGGGCCTGCTCCAGGGCACGCTGCACCGCGTAGGCCTCCTCCAGGGAGAGATCCGGATGCTTCTCGGTGAGCGGCGTCACGGGGCGGTGACCGTCCCGGCTCTGGAGGAGATGGTTCACGGCGGCGTCGATGGCGAGGGGCATGCGCTGGCTCCTTACTTTCTCTTGGCCTTCTTTGTCTTTGTCTTACTTTTCCGGAGCTTGACAGGCTTCGCCTTCGATCGGGCCTTAGGTTGGGGCCGGGCTTTTGCGGCGCCGGCGCGCGAGGCGAGATGCGCGGCGTTCCGGGCTCCCACCGAGCCCGGCGGCACCGCGCCCGAGCGAATGGTCCGGATCCACCCCGCGAGCTCTCCCGCGAGCTCGGGATAGCAAGCCGCCCGGTAGGCCTCCAGCGCGAGGAGCGCCGCGGGATCCTTCCAGGGCTTGAGGACGAAGGGCGCGTCCGGGTCCGTGGGATCGAAGGGCCCCTCGGTACCCATCGGCATCACGATGTATCGCCGGGTCAGCTCCGCCATGGCCAGCGCCTCCGCTGTCTACTGGATCGAGACATGCTCGGGCAGAGTACGACAGCGGCGCGCGGCTACGCAACGGGAAGCGGAAGAAGGATCAGGCGGCGCTCCGCTTCCGCTTCTTGGGGATGCGCGCGCCCGCCTGGCGCGCCTCGCTCAGCGCGATGGCCACCGCCTGCTTGCGCTTGCGCACCTTGGCTCCGGACGAGGAGCGGAGGCTCCCCTCCTTGTACTCCCGCATGACCTTGCTGACCTTCCGCTGCCCCTTGGACTTGGCCTTCATCACTCGTCCCTCCCGCGGCCGGAGACCGGGCGAGGCTCTGGCCCCCCGGTCCCCGGCACGCGACCGGTGTGTCGGTTACTTGCAATTCTTCTCGTGCTCGCGCATCTCCCGCTCCGAGGAGAAGCTCTTGCCGCACTTGCCGCACTTCATGTCCGCCATGGCTCGCTCACCTCCTCTCAGGCGCGCCGCCTCGCCGCGACGTGAGACCGTCTCGGCGGCGCGGCCGCGTTCTTCTTGGCCAGGCTCTGCCGGAGAGCATCCATGAGGTCGATGACTTTGCCCTTGGGTGGCCGGGGCGCCGCGAGGGCCACCACCTTGCCCTTGGCCTTGCGCTTCACCACCTCGAGCACCCGAGCGCGGTACTCGTCCTTGTACTTCTCCGGCCGGAACTCGTCCACCGAGAGCTCCTCCACCAGGCGGACCGCCAGCTTTCGCTCCGTGTCTCGGGGCTTGACCACCGAGCCCACGTCGACCGCGCTCGCGGGGCGGATCTCGTCGTGATAGTAGAGCGTGTGCAGCACGAGGCCGGGGCCGCCCGGCCGGATCAGCACCAGGCTTTCCTTCCCGCGCAGGACGAACCGCGCGACGCCGACCCGCTTGGCCCCTCGTAGCGCGGCGGCGAGCAGGTGATACGGCTTGGCGCCCCCCTTGTCGGGGCCCACGTAGTACGCCTCGTCCAGATACACCGGGTCCACCGACTCCAGTGGGACGAACTCCGCGATGTCGATCTCCCGGGACGCCTCGGCCTCGAGGGCCTCGAGCTCCTCCGCGGTCAGCTTCACGTGCCGATCCCGCTCGATCTCGAACCCCTTCACGAGCTGGTCGCGCGCCACCACCTCCTCGCAGTGCGGGCACCACGCCTGGTTCTTGATGCGGGTGCCGCATTTGGCGTGGAGCAGGTGAAACGAGACATGCCGCGAGACCGCGGCCGGGTAGAGCCGGATCGGGATGGACACCAGCCCGAAGGAGATGGTGGCAGAGGCGAGCGGACGTGCCGGCATTGTGGATGGTCCTCCCGCTGCTCGGAAAAGAGCAATGCCCATGCCAGGGAAGAAAGGCGCGGAGTTTCGAGCCTTCTCGAGAGCAGGCCGCTACGGTTGGGACCGCGCCGGCCCGGTAGCGAGAACCCGACTGGGGCTTTCCTTACCCGGCCGCTGGGTGGGTATGCCCGTAGGGCATATCCAGGACATAGATGATCTTGCCCAGCGCGATGAACTCGGCGATGGCCCAGGACAGCTCCAGCGCCTCGTCGTCGCTGAACTGGCCCTGGAGGTCCGCCCAGAGGGCGTCGTCCACCTTGTGATGATCCTCGTACATGCGGTCGGCGTAGCGGAGCGCCACCTTCTCGCGCTCGGTGAACGGCCCGCGCTCGTAGTCGCCCAGCGCGGCCACGAGCTCCTCGGTGATCCCCTCGCGCCTTCCCGAGGCGTAGCGGGTGGTCATTCAGTAGTGGCAGGTGTTGCGCTGGGCCAGCCGGAGCCGCACCAGCTCCTTGGTGCGGTGCTCCACCAGCCCCAGCCGCACCAGCGGCGAGTAGAAGCGGACGAAGCGCTTCAGCGCCTCCGGCAGCCGCCCAAAGGTGCGAATGAAGTTGGGATCGCCGCCCTCCGCCGTCCACTTGGCCAGCATGTCGCGCAGCTCGGGGTCGAGGCCGTCCTCGGGCATCATGGGCATCCGCACGGCGGGTTCTCCCCACGCGGCTTTCTAGCCGCGAAGCTTGAGCACGTTGCAGGCGGCCACCGAACGCTGAAAGCCCTTGAGCATCAGGTCGCCGACTTCCTCCACCTCGATCTCCCCCTCCAGCTGCGCGGCCACCCGCCGCGAGGCCAGGATCTGGCCGGGCTTGGCCTCGCCGCAGAGCCGCGCGGCGAGATTCGTGACGGTCCCGATGGCGCCGTAGTCGAGCCGTCCCTCGAAGCCGATGGCGCCGATGGTGGCATAGCCCTGGGCGATGCCGACCCCCAGGTCCAGCTCGAAGCCCTGCTTGCGCCATTTCCCGATCAGCTCGCTCACCCGCTCGCGCATGGCCACCGCCATGCGCACCGCGCGGGCGGCGGCGTCGGGCACCAGCACCGGGTCGTTGAAAAAGACCATCATGCCGTCGCCGGTGAAGCGCTCGAGCGTGCCCTCGTGCTCGATGATGAGTCGGCCCATCTCGGCGTGGTACTCGCGGAGCACCCCCATGACCTCCTCGGGCTCGGCCGTCTCCGCGAAGGCGGTGAAGCCGCGGAGGTCCAGGAACACCACCGCGATCTCGCGCCGGTGCGTCTTGAGGGGATCGTCCGCCCCACCGGCCAGGATGGCTTCGGCCAGGGCCGGCGAGAAGAAGCGCTTGAGCCGGCCCAGCCGGTCCAGCTGGGAGACTTGCTCCGTCACCCGCCGCTCGAGCTCTCGGTTCAGCCCGGTGAGGGCGTCGTCGAGCTCCTTGATCCGCAGGAGGGAGCGGACCCGCGCCAGCAGCTCGGGCTGGTTCACCGGCTTGCTGAGGAAGTCGTCCGCTCCCACCTCGATGCCCTTCACCCGCTCGTGCACCGCGTCCAGCGAGGTCACCATGACCACGGGGAGCCGCGCCGTCTCCTGGTTCGCGCGGATGCGCGTGCACACCTCGTAGCCGCTCATCTCGGGCATCATCACGTCGAGGAGCACCAGATCCGGACGCTCGGCGGCGATCCGATCGAGCGCCTCCGGCCCCGAGGCCGCCGTGGTCACCGTGAAGCCCTTGACGCGCAGGAGGTCGGCGAGGAGTTTGACGTTGAGCGGCGTGTCGTCCACCACCAGGATGCGGGCGCCGTCGCTCATGGGCGGGCGCTCCCCGCCGGCGTGTCCAGCATGCGCCGCACGGCGGCGACGAACTCCTTCACGCTGATGGGCTTGGACTGGTAGCCGTCGAAGCCCGCGGCGAGGATCTTCTGCCGGTCCTGGGTCATCGCGGAGGCGGTGACCGCCATCACGGGAATGGCGCGGGTGGCGGGATCGGCCCGCAGCTGGATCAGCGCCTCGATCCCGCTGATGCCGGGGAGCTGGATGTCCATGAGGATGAGGGCGGGCGGGGTTTCCAGCGCCAGGCGCACCCCCTCCTCGCCGGTCACCGCCTCGAGGACGCGGTAGCCGTGGTACTGGAGCAGGTCGCGCTCGAGCTTCCGGTTCTTCTCGTTGTCCTCCACGATGAGGATCAGCTCGCCGGCCATGGGCGCTCCGGAAGCGTGAAGGTGAACGTCGATCCCTGCCCCACCGCGCTCTTGACCCAGATCCGGCCCCCGTGCAGCTCCACGAAGCGCCGCGCCAGCGCGAGCCCGAGCCCGGTCCCCTCGCGCTTGCGCGCGTAGTCCGTCCCCACCTGTCGGAACTCCTCGAAGATGGCTTCCTGATCCTCGGCCGCGATCCCGATGCCGGTATCCGTCACCGAGATCTCCGTCATGCCCTCCGCGCGCTCGGCGCGCACCACCACGCGCCCGCCCTCGGGGGTGAACTTCACCGCGTTGGAGAGGAGGTTGAGCAGCACCTGCTTGAACTTCCGCTCGTCGCCCACCAGGCTCCCCACCCCGGGCCCCACCTCCAGCGTCACCCCGATGCCGTGCCGCGCGGCGCGCTCCTTGACGAGGGTGAGGGCGTTGTCGAGCGCCAGCGGCACGTCGAAGGGCCCCAGCTCGAGCTCCATCCGGCCCGCCTCGATCTTGGACAGGTCGAGGATGTCGTTGATGAGGGAGAGGAGGTGCCGGCCGGAGGACAGCACGTCCTCCAGGTACTCCTGCTGCTTGTCGTTCAGGTCGCCGAACATGCGCTCGAGCAGCACCTCGGAGAAGCCGATGATGGCGTTGAGCGGCGTGCGGAGCTCGTGGGACATGTTGGCGAGGAACTCGGACTTGTGCCGGTCGGCGATCTCGAGCTGCACGGTCTTCTCGCGCAATTCCTGGAAGAGGCGCACGTTCTCGATGGCGATGACGGCCTGGTCGGCAAAGGTCCGCAACAACTCGACCTGCTTGTCCAGGAAGGGGCCGGGCTCGGGGCGCGTCACCAGGAGAGCCCCGACGGCCTCGTCGCCCCGAAGCATGGGGACCCACAGCCCGCTCCGGAACCCGTGGCGCCGACCCGCCTCGCGGGCCCAGGACGGGATGTCCGCGTCCGTCTCGAAGTCGTGCACCTGCACCACGCGCCGCTCGCGGATGGCGCGCAGGGCCGGCCCCTCCTCGTCCAGTCGCCGCGGATAGTGCCGGCGGACCTCGGCCAGGACCTCCGCGCTCTGGCCGTAGGCGCCGACGTGCTGGACGAGGCCGTCCTCCACCCGCAGCGCGACCCCATACGCGCTGCCGGAGAGGCGCACCGCGCTCTCGGTGATGGCGTCGAAAATCGGCTGGAGGTCGGTGGGCGAGCTCGAGATCACGCGCAGGATCTGGGCGGTGGCGGTCTGGGTCTCCAGGGCCTCGGTGAGGTCCCGCGTCCGCGCCTCCACCTTCTGCTCGAGGTTGGCGTACGACTCCTGGAGCCGCGCCGCCATGCTGTTGAACTGGTCGGCGAGGGCCTGGAGCTCGTCGCCCGTCCGCACGTCGATGCGCTCGCCCAGCTCGCCCGCCCCCACGCGCTCGGCGCCCGCCTGGAGCGCGCGAATGGGCCGGACCATCCGCCGCGCGAGGAAGAGGCTGGCCACGACGGAGAGCGCCATGCCGAGCACGATGAGGAGCCCAGTACGGGTGGCGGAAGCGCGCACCGGCTCCAGTGCCTCGGCCAGCGGCTGCTCGACGAACACCGTCCAGCCGAGCGGGCGGATGGTGGAGTGCGCGGTCAGGACCTGCTCGCCGCGGAAATTGTGCGCGGTATTGACCTGAGAGGGCGCCGGGCCGGGGCCCGACAGCGCGGCCTTGACGTGGTCGAGACCGGACAGATTCGTCTTCTGCAGCACCAGGCTGATGTCGGGATGCGCGATGAGGGCCCCCTGCCCGTCCACCACGAAGGCCTGCCCAGCTCGGCCGATCTTAATCTGGGACACCACGTCCCAGATGAACTTGAGATTCACGTCCACCGCGATGACGCCGGCGTCCGGCCCGCTGCCCGCCACCGCCAGCGTCATGTACGGCTCGGACTCCTTCCGGAAGTACACCGGCCCATAGTAGACGCGCCCGGCGCGGGCCTCCTTGAAGCGCGGGTCGTTGGAGAAGTCCGCGCGGCTGCCCGCCACGTCCATGGCGAGGCGGGAGATCCGCAGCTGCTCCCGGCCGGCGGTGTCGAGCAGGCTCACCTCGGTGATGGCGGGGACCTGTTTCTGGAGCCGGATGAAATCGAAGCGGCGCTGCTCCACCGCGGCCGTCCCGGAGGCGAGCTGGGGCTGGGTCACCCAGCCGAGCTGCTGCTCGATCCCGCGGACGAAGCCCTCGATGAGCACGGCGGCGGCCAGCGCCTTCTCTTTCTGGATGGCGACCAGCGCCTCCTTGTTCTCGAGGTACGAGAAGTACAGCTCGATGAGCCCGCTGGCGAGGAGCTCGCCGGTGACGACCAGTAGAAACAACGCCACGTATTTGCGGAACAGCTTGCCGCGGGGCTTGACGTGCTCGATGGTGGGAGCCGGCTCCACGGACCCACAATAGCAGATGGAGCATGGTCCACGCAGCACGGGGCGACGCGGCCTGGTAAGATTGGACGGAGGCTCCCCATGGCGCGCCACCTCTGCATCGTGGCCCGGGACAACTCGCCGCTCTACGGCTTCCTCACCATTGCGTTCGGGGAACGGCCGGCCGGCGCCGATGTGCTCGACGTGGTGCTCGACCGGCGGCGGGCGGAGGCCAGTCGCGCGGGCGGCCATTACTCGCCCTCCCCCCACACCGATCGGCGCCGGCACGCCATGGTGGCCGAGGCTCTGCGGGCGCGCGGCTATGCCATCGTCGCCGGCCCCGGCGGCCTGCCCCGCGTGAGCGACGAGGCGTTCATCGAGCGCGCCGTGGGCATTCTCGCCGACGTGGAGCGCCGCGGGCCCTTGGCGCTCCAGTTCCACCAGCGGCGGCGGGCGGTAGTCCGCGCTATCGTGGGCGCGGCGATCGGCGCGGTGAGCGTGTTCGCCATCGCCTGGGTGCTGCTGGTGACGCTCCCGACGATCGGCGGGCTCGCGCGCATCGCGGACGATCTCGGTCGCTGGACCGATGCCGGCGTGAGCCGGCTCAACGAGGCGTGGACGGCCCTGCGCGGCGTGACCAGTCCCATCCCGACCGCCCGCGAGCCGGGAGGGGAGCGGGCGCGTCCGCCGGAGCCGGCGACCTCCGTGGCGGAGTCATCTGCCCTCCCCTCGCCGGCCCCTCCCGCGCCTGCCCTCCCCTCGCCGACCCTCACCGCGCCGGCGGAGACGGAGCGCGCGGCACCGGCATTGCCCCCCCGACCGCGCCGGGCTCCCGTGCCAGAGTCGCGCGCGGCGTCCAAACCGACCCGCGCCGTCGAGCATTCACCGGCTCCCGTGGTGTCCGCACGTCCGCCCGCGCCCCGCGAGACCCCGGCCCGCGGGGCCCCGTCGCGCGATGGACTGCCGCGCGAGGCCAGCTTGCGCGAGTCGGCGCCGCTCGAGTCGTCGGAGCTCGTGGACACTCGCTCCCTCACCGCCTTCAGCGGCCTGCCGCGCGTGGAGCTCTCCCGCCAGTCGTCGGGATCCGGCCGCGGAATCGTCTACACCGTCCGCCTGGCCGACCCCGGAGGCCGTCCGGTGCCGGGCGCGGAGGTCTGGATGCGGGGTCAGTCGGGAGACGGGCAGGCGCGCGAGACGCGGCTCGACGCGGTGGATCCGCCCGGGACCTACCGCAGCGGCCCGCTGCCGCCGGGCACGCTCCCGCCCCCGCTCAGCGTGCGGGTGTACTTCAGCAATATGCGCGTCGAGGTGCCGGTCGAGCCCTGAAGCCGGCGGGGCGCGCGCCGGCCGGCTAGGTGGCGGAGTAGTCGCGCGCCAGGGGGGGCCGCACCTCGTCCCCCTTGAACAGCACCGTGGCGATCACCTCCACGCTGGCGCCCCCGCCCAGCCCCTGGCAGCCGATGGCGGCGCGCGTGGGCTTGCCGCGCGCGCCATAGAGCTCCACGAGCAGATCGGCGGCGCCGTTGATGACGCGCGGCTGGTCGTTGAAGCCCGGCGCGGAGTTCACGAAGCCCAGCAGGTGGACGAACTGGTCGACCCGGTCCAGGTCTCCCAGGGCGTACTTGATGACGGCGAGCGTGGTCAGCGCCGCGTGCCGCGCCGCCTCGTAGCCCTGACCGATATCGAGGTCCTTGCCCACCACCCCGGGCAGATACCCGCGGCCGTCGCGCACCGGGGTGGTGCCGCAAAGATGGAGCAGCCCCTTCACGGGGAAGTGCGAGATGTAGTGCGCACCCGACGGGTTCACACGCCAGAGCTCCTCCAGGTTCGGCACCGTCAGCCCGAGCCGGCGCAGATTCTCTTCGACGCCCATGGGATTATCCTTTCACCGCGCCCGCGGAGAGCCCCTGGATGAGGTGGCGCTGGAGATAGGTGAACAGAATGGCCACCGGGACGGTGCTGATGATCACCCCGGCGGAGAGCTGCCCCCACTGGATCTCGTACTGCCCCACCATGAAGAGGAGCCCCGCGGACAGCGTCCGCATCTCCGTCTGCGACGTGAAGGTGATGGCGAAGAGCAGCTCGCTCCACGAGGCCACGAAGGCGAAGATGGCGGTGGCGGCCACCCCGGGCGCGGCCAGCGGCAGGACGATCCTGAGGAGGGAGCCGAACCGCGTGCAGCCGTCGATCATCGCGCTTTCCTCCAGCTCCCGGGGAATGGACTCGAAGTACCCCACCAGCATCCAGACCGTGAAGGGCACCGTGAAGGAGAAGTTCGAGTAGATGAGCGCCTGGTAGGTGTCGATGAGCCCGAGCGCGTACCACTGGGACAGCAGCGGCGCGATGAGCAGGACCGCGGGGAACATCTGGGTGGCGAGGAACACGAGCAGGAAGGTCTGGCGCCCGGCGAACTTGAAGCGCGCCAGCGCGTAGCCGGCGAGGATGGACACCACCGTGGTGGCCACCATGGTCACCGACGACACCCAGAGACTGTTGGCGAAGAAGCGGCTGAACGGGGTGAGGGTCGAGGTCCAGGCCTCGACGTAGTTGGCGAGCGACAGCGATTGCGGCAAATAGACGATGGGGGTGGCGTAGAGCTCGGCCCGCGTCTTGAAGGAGCCGAGGAACACCCACAGGAACGGCGCGCCGGCGAAGAGGGTGAGGGCGCCGAGCCCCGTCCACAGGACGGGACCGACCAGCAGCCGCTCGACCACGTCCCGGCCGGGCGCCCGCCTCACGACACCGACTCCAGGCCCCGCGTGAGTCGCAGGTACACGGTGGTGAAGGCGAGCATGATGAGGAGGAGCGCCACCGACAGGGTCGCCGCGTAGCCGAAGTCCAGGTTCGAGTAGGCCTGCATCAAGGTGTAGGTGGAGGTGATCTGGGTGGCATTGGCGGGCCCGCCGCTCGTCATCACGAAGATGAGATCGGCGTAGTTGAAGGTCCACACGATCCGGGTCGCGGTGGCCACCACGATGATGGGACGCAGCATGGGCAGCGTGATGTACACGAAGCGCTGCCCGACCGAGGCCCCGTCCACCCGCGCCGCCTCGTAGAGCTCGGTGGGGATGGCCTGGAGCCCGGCGAGCAGCATGATGGCGAAGAAGGGGACACCACGCCAGATATTGGCGACGATGACCGCGGGCATGGCCAGCGCGGGGCTCGACAGCCACGCCACCCGCTCCGTCATCCAGCCCAGCCGGATGAGCACGTCGTTGAGCAGCCCGTAGTTTGGCTGGTAGATGAACTCCCAGATGAGCGCCACCACCACCCCGGGGATGATCCACGGCAGCAGGGTGAGGGTGCGGAGCACGGCGCGGCCGCGGAAGCCCTGGTGCAGGAGGAGGGCGGCCGCGAAGCCCCCGAGGAACTGGAAGGTCACCGAGCCGAACACCCAGACGAACGAGTTCCAGAGGCTCAGCCAGAAGACTTGATCGTGGAGCAGCCGCGCGTAGTTGTCGAGCCCGATGAACCCGTACTCCTTCGGCTTGATGAGCACATGGTGGTAGAGGCTCATGTGCATGGCCTTGAGGATGGGGAAGAGCACGGTGCCCCCGAGCACCAGGATGACGGGGGCGAGGTAGAGATAGCCGCCGGCCAGCTCCCGGGCGCGCCGCGAGATGAGCGGGCGCGCCACCGGGGTGGCGAGGGTCGCTTCGCGGGCCATCGGCTAGGACATGTTCTTGGTGAGCATGTCCGCGAACTTGTCGAGGAATTCCTTGGCGCTGAGCTTGCCCACCAGCGCCTCCTGGAACAGCGGCACGCCCTCCGAGTCGATCTTGCCGCCCCAGCCCGCGTAGGCGAGATAGGGGCTGACGATGGAGAACGGGAAGGACTTGAGGAAGCCCTGATAGGCGGGATCCTTCTGGAACTCCGGCCGCTCGAAGAGGGTCTTCCGCGCGGGCAGGAGGCCCAGGCCCTTGGTGTACATGAGGTTGGGCTCGTCCTCCATGAGCCAGCTCATGAAGCGCCAGGCCCCCTCGCGGTTCTTGCCCTTGTTGAATCCGGTGAGGGTCTCCGAGAAGTAGAACGAGGCCCGCTTCTTGGCCGGCCCGATGGGCAGCGGCACGGTGGTGAAGTTCTTCTCCCCCACGAAGCCCTTCTGCTCCTCCGCCGAGCCCGAGTTGTGGATGTAGGTGCTGGTGATGCCGCGGCCGAAGCCTTCCACGATGCCGCGCCAGCCGTCGGTGGGCACCGAGGGCGGGCAGACCTTGTGCTTGCGGAAGAGGTCGAGGTACCAGTCCAGCGCCTCCGCCGCTTCCTTGGAGTTCAGCGCCACCTTGCCGTCCTTGAGCACCTGGGCCCCGTTGGCGTACATGAACTCGGTGGCGTAGAGCACCGCCCAGGTCCCCTGCCCGCGCATGCCGAAGCCGTACTGGTTCTTGTCCTGCTTGGTGAAGCCCTTCGCGGTGGCCAGGAACTCGTCGAAGGTCCAGTCGTCCTTGGGCGCCTTGAGGCCGTACTCCTTGAGCCGGTCCGTCCGGTAGTACACGCCGTCGTTGGTCACCACCCACGGGAAGGACGCGATCCGTCCCTTCACCGTCACCGTCTGCCACGCGATGGGCAGGACGTCGCCGTGGTGCTTCCAGTCCTTCACCTTGGCGGTGAGGTCCTCCACCGCGCCCATGCCCTCGAACTCGCCCACCCAGTTGTCCCAGACCTGGGCGCAGTCGGGCGGGTTCCCGGCGGCGATGGAGGTGATGAGCTTCTGGCGGGCCTGCGCCTGGGGCACGAACTCCACCTTCACCTCGAAGTCCTTCTGCGTCTGGTTGAAGCGCTGGCACAGGGAATCGACGAGCGCGTTGCGCTTGGGCTCGGGCACGCTGAACTGGAAGCGCACCGGGGTGGCGCCCCACGCGCGACGCGGGGACAGGAGGGGCTCGTCCCACCACTTGAGGTCGGCCGCGGCGATGGCGCCGGTCGCCGCCATGGTCTTGAGCAGCTGGCGACGGGACAGGAGGCGGCGTGCGTCCATGATAAGTCTCCTTGGTTCTCGGTTTCTCTCAGGCGAGCCCGTAGAGCTCGGTCACATTGTCGTGGACGAGCAGGTTGCGTTCGGCGGGGGTGAGATGGGCCGCGTGCTTGGCGAGCAGCTCCTGCGACCGCGGCCACGTCGAGTCGCTGTGCGGGAAGTCGTTCGCCCAGAGCAGCCGGCGGATATTGCAGAGATCCTTCACCTGGAAGGCCACCCAGTCGTCCTGGAAGGTGGTGTAGACGTTCTCCCGGAAGTACTCGCTCGGCATGCGCGTCAGCGTCCCCGCGGGAAGCCAGTAGCGGTGGCGGTCGTAGGCGTGGTCCATCCGATACATGTAGTGCGGCACCCAGCCCGCATCGGCCTCGACGCTGACCACGCGCAGCCGCGGGTGGCGCTCGAAGACCCCGCCCAGCACGAAGGTGCCCAGGATGTCCTGGCAGCCGCGGATGATGGCGAGGAACCCGTTGAGCTTGGGTCCGCGCACGAGCCGGCCCAGCGCGTCGTCCCGGCTGGTGAGGATGTGGAAGGACAGCGGCAGCCCCAGGTCCGCCGCCGCCTCGTAGAAGGGGGCGTACACGGGATCGTCGTAGTCTGCCACCGCCGGATTGCCGGGCATCATGACGCCGCGCAGCCCGAGGGCCTTGATGCGCTGGAGATCGGCGATGCCGTCCTCGACCGAGCGCATCGCGGTCTGGCCCACCCCGATGAGACGGTCGGGATGCGCCCCGCAGAACTCCGCGATCCACAGGTTATACGCGTCGAAGC
>WNFK01093269.1_pt1 | contig 19330 bp, 19 predicted proteins | sample 5400281 | NCBI WGS metagenome assembly WNFK01 (sample SAMN13153350, study PRJNA577476) | soil metagenome | isolation source: 20 cm soil on Douglas fir-dominated hillslope | place: USA:California | collected 2013-09-17
TGCCCGCGGATTCTCAGCAGCTGACTACGAAGACGTTGATCGGCACGGTCCACTCGTCGGCCTCCCAGTCGTAGGTCGATTCCGTGTTGATGCCGAACGTGGTTTTCGTCGCGGTGGTGTAGGTCAGGAAAGGCTGCAAGAAAGTCGAGCTCACGTCCGCACGATCGCTGTCGCCCGCCACCGACCAGATGTGATTGGCCAAAATCCCATACGTCCAGGGCCCGTCCTGCTTCAACAGCACGGCCGTGGGACCGAGGCCGAACTTCCCGGAGCCGAGGACGTCGTCGGTGGCGGTCGGCAAGAGCAACGCCGGACCCACGCCCCAGATGCCCCCGCCCCATCCCGGCTCCTTCGGCGACAGAAAGAAGCTCTGCACGGTGTCGCCGAGCCCGGTCTGGCTGCTGTCGCCGACGACGTCGCTCTGGTGGATGACCGGCAGGATCGTGCGCGAGATCAGATTCCAGTACTCGGTCAGCTCGATGGGAATCACCGGCTGGACGTTCAGCGTGTAGCGGAAACCGTCGTGCTGACGGCCGAGCCGAAAGTCGAAGTTGCTCTGGAACGGGACGCTGATCAGCGCGGCGACCGGATTCTGCAGCTGCTTGGCGAGCTCGGCGTCACTCGACTCGGCCAGCGCTTGGCTTCCGAACGGTATGACGCCGAGAATAAGACTGAACACGAGAGCCCGACGCGTCGTTTTCATCCGCTTCCGGGTCCCAGTTGTCGTCCGTCTCACACTGGGCAACAATGAGACCTTCGTCCAGGGTTTCACGTGGAGGCGCCTCGCCCACCGGGAACGGGGCGACGAAGACGACCGTCAGCCCGGCTATGATGTCGCACACGACGCGTATCGCATCGCGAGAGGAAATACCGACATGAGCACGATCACCGCGGGGCCGATCACGGGAGCCGCTGCCTGGCGCGGTAGCGACCTGGCGCAATCGACCGACTGGATCCATCCGATCTCCGCCGCCGCGGTCGCGGAGCTCGACGCGGCGCTGAGCGGCGTCAAAGCTCGCGGCCTGGCCTGGCGCGACATCACGCGCGCCGACTTCCCGCTGGCCGGATTCGGCGCCGAGCTCGTCGCGATCGCTCACGAGCTCGAGCACGGCCGCGGGCTCGTGCTCCTGCGCGGCCTGCCCGTCGCGCGCTACCGCGAGAACGAGCTGCGCCAGCTCTACTGGGGCATCGGGACCCATCTGGGTGCTGCGCGCTACCAGAACGCGCACGGCGAGCTGATCGGCGAGGTGCGCGACGAGCTCCGTGTGTACGGCGCCGTCGACCAGCCCGGCGTCGCGCCGAAGGACGGCGCGCCGGTGACCTCGCGTTACAAGGCGCGCTCGAGCGGGCCGCTACGCTTCCACACCGATCGCGCGGACGTGGTCGGCCTGCTCTGCGTGCGTCAAGCGCGGGCCGGCGGCGTGAGCAAGATCGTCAGCTCCGTGGCGATCAACAACGCGATCCTCGAGCGCCGGCCCGATCTGCACGCGCTCCTCTATCAGGACTACTACCGGACTCGCGAGGGTGAGGAGCGCGGCGGCGACCGCCGCTGGTATGCGCTGCCGGTGTTCGGCGTTCGCGACGGGCGATTCACGAGCCAGTACTCGCGGACGTTCGTCGAGGCGGCCCAGCGCATCGCCGAGATCCCGCGAATGACGCCGGCGCAGGACGCGGCGCTGGATCTCCTGGCTGACGTCGCCGAGGAGCTGAGCTTCGAGATGGAGCTACGGCCGGGCGACGTCCAGCTGCTGAATAACCACGTCACGTATCACGCGCGAACGGCCTTCGAGGACGACGAGTCGGCCGGCCAGGATCGATTGCTCTACCGGCTGTGGCTCTCGATGCCGAACAGCCGAGCGCTCCCGCCCGGCTTCGACGTGCTGTGGGGCACCATCGAGCCGGGAGCGCCCCGCGGCGGCATCGCGCAGTCCTGACGCCGCGGCGGCGGCGAGAACGCTGCTACTTGGCGATCTCGAGCAGCTCGACCTCGAAGACGAGCGTGGCGCCGGGCTTGATCGCGGGCGGGCGGCCCTGGTCACCGTAGGCGATATCCGACGGGCAGACGAGCTTGCTCTTGCCGCCGACCTTCATGAGCTGCACGCCCTCGCTCCAGCACTTGATCACGCTGTTGAGCGGCAGGACGATGGGCTCGCCGCGCTGGACGGAGCTGTCGAACACGGTGCCGTCGGGCAGCGTGCCGTGATAGTGGACCTTCACCTTGTCGGTCGCCTTCGGCGACGGTCCGGTCCCCGGCTTCAAGGTCGTGATGATGAGGCCCGACGCCGTGCGCGTCGCGCCCTTCTCGGCCGCGGCCTTGTCGAGGAAAGCCTGGCCCGCCTTCTTCTCGGTCGCCGCCGCCGCGCCCGCGCGCGCGGCTTGCAGCTGCTGGATCTTCGGCGCGTACGTTTGCACTTCGACCTTGTAGTCCTTCTTGAGGACTCCATCGCTCACACCCGCCAGCACCGATTCGAGATCGGACGCGTTCAGATTGAAGCTGGCGAGGTTCTGGCTGATCACGAGCCCCAGGGCGTAGAGGGTTTTCTGTTCTTCGGACTTCAGCTCGGGGCCGGCGGCGCCGGCAACGGCCACGGCGGCCAGGAGGAGGGCGAAGGAGACCGCGAGGGATTTGAACATCGGGGATCCTTTCTGCATGCTGATTAGCGTAGGATAAGTCGATCTTCTCACGGGAGGCCCGGATGCCCGAATCGATTCCTGCCCCGTTGATCATCGACACGCTCAAGGACACGTTTCGTGAAGCGCGCGGCGGCAGCACGCGCGAGCCGCTCGGCTGGATTCTCAGCGTTCCTGACACGCATCAGAAGACCGTGCTCGCCGCGCTCGACAAGGAGCGCGCGCTGCGCGTGGTCACGTGCGCGACGGAAGACGAGGCCAACGCGATCGGCGCCGGCCTCTGGATCGGCGGCGAGCCGGTCGTGCTCATGATCCAGCACGCTGGGTTGTACGCGTCCGTGAACACCTTGCGCGGCGTCGCGATGGACGGGCGCGTGCCGATGTTCTACATGATCGGCCTGCTGCAGCGCGAGCGCGACCGCGATCCGAAAGAGTCGCGACACTCGATGGTGCGCTTCGCCGAACCGCTGCTCGACACGTTCAGCGTGCCGCACGCGCGCCTCGAAGGTCCCAACGACGTGCACCTGATCCCCGAGTATTATCGGCTGAGCCGCGAGCGGCGCGGGCCGACAGCGGTGCTCGTCGGCCTGGAGACCAGCTAGATGGCCATCAAGCCCGAAGACATCCTCAAAGCGATCGCCGCCGCGCGCGGCAACGCGATCTGCGTGCCGACGATGACCACGTCTCCGGCCTGGCGCACGCTCGCCCCCGACGATCTCTCCATCGGCTGCGTCGGCTTCATGGGCGGCGCCTCGTCGCTCGGCCTCGGGCTGGCGCTCTCGGTGCCGGACCGCCGGGTGGTCGTCTTCGACGGCGACGGCTCGCTCCTGATGCAGCTCGGCTCGCTGGCCACGATCGCCGGCGCCGCGCCGCGCAATCTCACTCATCTCCTCTTCAAGAACGGCGTCTATCACACCTCCGGTTCCCAGGATATTCCCGGCGGCCTGACCGTCGACTTCGTCCAGATGGCGAAAGGCGCGGGCTATCGCAAGGCGTACGCCGTCAGTGATTTCGAGGACTTCAAGCGCCGCCTGCCCTCGATGCTCACCGACGAGGGCCCGTTGTTCGTCGAGCTCCACACCGGCCTGGCCGACAAGACACCGATGACCGATCGCGGCGGTCAGCCCTTTCACCACCAGGTCGAGAGCTTGAAGCAGAAGCTCCACAAGGCCGGGTGAGCACGCTCGCGATCCGGGCAGCAGTGGCCGGCCGTAGTGTCTGGTGGTGGGACAATGAGCACCACTGGAACGGCCGGGTTCGACATCGACGCGTATCTCGCGCGTTCCGGCGCTCTGGATCTGCGCGGGATCGATTGGACGGACGTCCCGCGGCACCCGCTGCCGGCCGGGGCGATCCGTACGCTGAAATACATGCAGGACATCGAGAGCCACACGATCGTCTATCTCCGATCGCTCCTGGCGACGCGGGCGATCGACGACCCCGACGTCGCGCGGTTTCTGGCGTGCTGGGTCTACGAAGAGAGCTTCCACGGGCTGGCGCTCGAGCGCTTCCTGGCCGCCGCCGGCCATCCGGTTGGCCCGCGACCGACGCCGCACGGCCACGAGAGCCCCGCCCAGTGGCTGGAGACCCGCGTGACCGCGCTCCTGTCCGGGGCGTGGCCCGACTTCTGCGCCGTGCACATGACCTGGGGCGCAATCAACGAGCTGACGACGCTCACCGGCTACCGCCGTCTGGCGGTGATGGCGGGGCACCCGGTGCTGTCGGAATTGCTCGAGCGCATCACCCGCGACGAGTCACGGCACTTCTTCTTCTACTATCGTCAGGCCGAGATCCGGTTGCGGCGGCCGGCGGTCGCCCGGGTCGCCCGCTACCTGGTCGACCGCTTCTGGGCCCCCGTGGGCAGCGGGGTTCAGCCGCAGCGCGAGCTTCGCTTCATGGCGAGCTACCTCTTCTCGGATCCGCGGGGGCGCGCCGCCGCCCGTAAGGCCGACGACACAATCCGCAGACTACCGGGCTTTGCGACGGTAGGATTGCTAGAAAGCTGGCTGGATCGTTTCGCTCACGGAGGACAGAATGGCGACCGTAGCGACTGATCATTACCGGGCCTACGCACCCCGACCCTTCACCCGCGCCGAGCGGGACTCCACGACGATTCTGTTCGGGGGTCTGCACTGGCGCATCGAACGGATCCTGCAGGCCGTGCTCGAGAGCAGCGGCTACCGCGCCCAGATCCTGCCGGTCGCCACGAAAGAGGATCTGTTGACCGGACGGGAGACGGCCGACATCGGCCAGTGCTGCCCGACCAGCTTCACCACCGGCAACCTGGTCAATTTCCTCAAGAAAGAGTCGAAGCAGATCGGCGTCGAGGAGGTCAACAAGAAGTACGTCTACCTCACCGCCGGCTCCTGCGGCGCCTGCCGCTTCGGGCAATATCACGCGAGCTACGAGCTCGCGCTCCGGAACACCGGGCTCGAGCGCTTCCGCATGTTCCTGATGGCCCAGGACAACCTGGACCAGAACATGGGTGACGGGCTCGATCTCAACCTGCCGATGACGCTCGGGTGCCTGTGGGGCATCTTCTGCACCGACCTCGTGCAGGATCTCGAGTATCAGGTGCGCCCGTACGAGGTGCTGCCGGGCCAGACCGAGGCGGTCGTCAGGGAAAGCATCGAGTATCTCTACGAGGTCTTCCGCAAGCGTCCGGCATTGTCGCCGAAGAAGTCGGTGCTCTGGCACCTGACGACGCCGTACTTCTCGCGCGCGATGCGCGAGGTGCGGAAGAAGTTCGCCGAGATCGAGGTCGATCGGCTGCGCGTGAAGCCGAAGGTCAAGATCACCGGTGAGTTCTATCTGCAGACGGTCGAGGGCGATCCCAACTACAACATCCACCGCTGGCTCGAGTCCGAAGGCGCCGAGGTCTACCCGGCCGCGATCACGATCTGGATGGACTACCTGCTGCGGCTCGGCCTGCAGCGCTTCGAGGACTACAGCGGCATCGAGAAGCACGCGCGCCTGAAGCTCGGCCTGGGACGTCTGGCCCAGGGCATCTACCGCCTGACCGTCAACCGGCTGCGCCGCGCGATGGGTAACCTGCCCCACGAGACGCCGAGCCAGTTCGAGCTGCGGCGGCTGGCCGCGCCGTACTTCCACCGCAATCTCGACGGCGGCGAAGGCGACATGCTCGTCGGCAAGACGCTCTGGTCGTATCACAAGAAAAAGACGCACATGATCTGCGAGCTGTCGCCCTACTCGTGCATGCCCAACACGATGTCGATCGGCGCCATGGCCGGCGTGATCGGCAAGTACCCCGAGATCCTCTACGCGCCGCTCGAGATCAAGGGTGACGCCGAGGTTCACGCGCTCTCCCGCTGCCAGATGATCCTCACCGAGGCCAAGAAGCGCGCGCAGCGCGAGTACGACGAGGCGCTGCAGCGCACCGGGCTCACCGAGGCCGAGGTGCGCGCGTATCTGCAGGCGCATCCCGCGATGAGGAAGGCGACCTACCTGATCCCCCACGACGGCACCGCCGCGGGCACCGCAGCCAAAACCGTCCTCCACGTCGCCAAGAAGATGGGCCGGCGATGAGCGCGGAGCACACGGACAACCCTTCCGATCGGTGGGGGGGTCTGGGGGAGGAGCGGCGCTCGCTCCCCCCCAGTCAAACAATCGCGATTGACGTCGGCTCGACCACGGTCAAAGCCGTTGTGGTGAATGAACAGGGCAAGGTCACGTGGCAGGACTATCAGCGGCACAACACCCGCCAAGCCGAGAAGGTCGTCGAATTTCTCAATCGGATGGAGACCGAGGCCGGCCTGACCGCCGGGACTGATCGCGTCTTCTTCACGGGCTCGGGGGCTGGATTCATCGCGCCGCTCGTCGGCGGCAAGCTCATCCAGGAAGTCGTCGCGGTCGCGGCGTGCGTCGAGAAGCAGCATCCGGACGTGCGGTTCGTCTCGGAGATCGGCGGCGAGGACATGAAGACGATCTTCTTCACCGCCACCGGAACCGGGCGCTCCAAGCAGGTCTACATGCAGTCGGCCTGCAGCGGCGGCACCGGGACTTTCATCGAGAAGACCGCGCGCAAGCTGCAGGTGCCCGGCGAGCGCCTGGCCGCGATGCCCTACGAGGGCATGAGCCTGCACAAGGTCTCGAGCAAGTGCGGCATCTTCGCCGAGACCGACGCGAACACCCTGGTGAAGACCGGCGTGCCGGTCGAGGAGATCATCGCGAGCCTGTTCGAGGCGGTCGTCTACCAAAATCTCGCGACCTTGACCAAGGGCAACACACCGGCGCCCGAGGTGCTCCTGCTCGGCGGTCCCAACCTCTTCTTCAAGGGGTTGCAGGAAGCGTGGCGGCATCACCTCGCCAAGCTCTGGGCGCAGCGCAAGCTCGATCTCGGCGGCCGCGAGCCGGCCTCGCTCATCGTGGTGCCGGCCGAGGCGCTCTACTACGCGTGCCTGGGTTGCGTCGAGATCGGCGGGGGCGAAAAGCCCGAGGTCGCGATCTATCAAGGACGCGAGAAGCTCGCGTGGTGGGTCGAGACGGGGCAGCACGAGCAGAAGGCGAAGGACGGCGCCCGCGGCCTGGTCGCCGGCGCCGGCGATCTCGCCACGTTCGTGAGCGAGTACGTGAAGCCTGCCGCCGGCGGAACCTGTGACACCGCGAGCCCGCGCCACGTGGGCTCGGTGCTGCTCGGCTGCGACTTCGGCTCGACCACCGCGAAGGCGGTCGTGCTCAACGACGACCGTGAGCTCTTGTTCTCCTGCTACGCGCTCAGCAAGGGCAACCCGATCGAGGACGCCCAGTCGCTGTTCCGCCAGGTGCGCGAGGCCGGCTACACCGACGTGGGCGCGCTCGCGCTCACCGGGTACGGCAAGGATCTGCTGAAGGACGTGCTCGGCGCCGACATGGGCGTGGTCGAGACGGTGGCCCACGCGACCGCCTCGCTTCATTACTATCCTGACGCCGACGTGATCTGCGACGTCGGGGGCACCGACGTCAAGATCATGATCCTGCGCCAGGGCACCGTCGCCGACTTCCGCCTGAACTCGCAGTGCTCGTCGGGCAACGGCGCCTTCCTGCAGGGCGTGGCCGAGCGCTACAACATCCCGCTCGAGGCCTACGCCGACCGCGCCTTCGAGGCCAAGGCGATGCCGAGCCTCACGATGGGCTGCGGCGTGTTTTTGCAGTCGGACATCGTCAACCAGCAGCGCAAGGGCTGGTCGGCCGAGGAGATCATGGCCGCGCTCGCCGCCGTGCTGCCGGTCAACGTGTGGATCTACGCGGGCCAGCTCCAGAACCTTCGCGCGGCCGGACGCAAGTTCATTCTCCAGGGCGGCACGCACCGCAACATGGCCGTGGTCAAGGCGCAGGTCGACTTCATCCGCGGCAAGGTGCCGGACGCCGAGGTGGTGCTGCATCAGTATTCCGGCGAGGCCGGCGCGATCGGCGCGGCGCTCTGCGCGGGCGACTGGAAAAAGCGCGGTGAGCCGTCGCACTTCCGCGGCTTCGACACGATCGCGGCGCTGACCTACACCAGCACGACCACCGCGCAGACCGTCTGCAAGTGGTGCCCGATCAACTGCACGCGGACGTTCATCGACGTCCAGCTGCCGGACGCCAAGGGCCGAGAGTGGAGCAAGCTACCGCTCGCGCCGGGCTGGGAGCGGGTGATCAGCGGCAATTCGTGCCCCAAGGGACTGGTCGAGGACGTCAACGAGATGCGCGTGGTCAAGGCGAAGCTCGAGGAGGTCAAGCGTGAGTACCCTAACGTTGCCGAGATGGTTCGGAAGGACGCGTTCCGCCGGGTCAACGCCCCAGCCGTCGCGGAATAAGCTCCGGATCGGCATTCCGCGGGTCCTGAACTTATGGAACACCCATCAGTTCTGGATGGGGTTCCTCTCCTCGCTCGGCGTGGATCCGCGCAACGTCGTCTTCTCGTCGGACACCTCCGAGGAGCAGGGCCGGCAGTTCGGCAAGGGCCGGGGCACCGTCGATTGCTGCTACCCGGTGAAGTGCATGTCCGGCCACTACGGCGAGCTCTTGTTCGGCCAGAAACAGAAGCTCGACATCTTGCTCTCGCCGATGATCTACAACCTGCCGTCGTTCCTCTCCGGCCACGTGGCCAAGACGCTCACCTGCCCGCGCGTGATGGCCGCGCCCGAGAACATCAAGGCCGGATTCATCAAGGAGCAGGACGCCTTCGCGGAAGCCGGGATCAAGTACGTGTCACCGTTCGTCTCGCTCGATGAGCCGCTGTTGGTGCCCAAGCAGCTCTTCACCGGGATGCGCGAGGCGCTCCCCGGGCTCACCTACGAGGAGACCGCGAAGGCCGCTGACGCCGGCTTCAAGGCGCTTCGGGATTTCAGCGATCGCCTCCGGAAGAAGTCGCGCGAGGTGCTGGAGTGGTGCGCGCGCGAGGACCGCGCGTGTCTGATGGTGATCGCCCGGCCGTACCACATGGATCCGGGGATCGGGCACGAGATCGAGGTGGACCTGCAGGCCTATGGCTATCCGATCCTCTGGATGCAGTACTTCCCCATCGACGCCGACCTGATGGACTGGGCGTTCGGCGAGGACGTCCGCGCCGGCCACATCAAGTCCGCGTTCGACATCCGCGACGTGTGGCCGTCGTCCTACAGCTCGAACACCAACGAGATCCTCTGGGGCGCCAAGGTCGCCGCGCGCATCCCGTGGATCGCCTGCGTCGTCCGGATGTCGTCCTACGAGTGCGGCATGGATCAGCCGACCTACACGCCCGTGCAGCAGATCATCGAGCGCTCGGGCACGCTCTTCTTCTCGTTCCAGGATCTCGACTCGACCAAGCCTTCCGGCTCGGTGAAGATCCGGGTCGAGACGATCACGCACTATCTCGAGAAGTACGCGGCGACGATCCTCAACCGCAAGAAGGCTGCGATGCCCCCAGGTTGCCCTCTCCTGCCGCCGGCGTAGATCCGGCCAGATTCTCGAGCCGGACGCGGAACTCGTCGGCGAACTGGCGGTAGGAAATCGGGAAGACCTTGGCCCAGTGGTCGGGCGGCGGGCTGTCGAGCGCGAACCGCCCGAGAAATTCGGTGACCTTCGCAGGGCCGTAACGCTCGACGAGCCAGTCCACCGCCAGAAACGCCTGGCAATACGTCGCGGGCGCACCCAGCTTGTTGGTGGACGCCACCCAGTTGGCGTTCCGGGAGAGCTCCTGCAGGTCGGGAAACAGCTTGATGGGCGTCGGCGAGCCCACGACCGTGCGCACGACGAGATCGCGCGACTCCGTGTACGAGCGATAGTGGAGCAGGTCGAGCACGCGGATCTTGACCCATTCGGCGTGGCCTTCGAGGATCCACTGCGCCGCGCGCCCCCGGCCACCCTCGCGCAGCTGGGTCTGGCTCACGTGCGCCAGCTCGTGAGCGAAGAGCCCGGCGCGCCCGACCAGGTGCATCCGGGCCACGTAGTCCCCGCGCAGGAACAGGCCGCTCCGCGCCGCGACGCCGGCCGCGTACCGCCCCTTGTCCCACGCCTCGTCGTGGTTGTCGCCCGCCACCTTGATGAGGCCGTCGACCATGGTGGCCTCGTTGACGTAGACGTACGCCTTGACCGTCGGCGGAAACGGCAGCTCGAGCTTGTGACGGATCAGCCAGGCCGTCACGTTGATGAGCTCTTCGTCGCTCGGGTTCGCGCCGAGCACCGGCTGGTCGCCACTTTCGAATCGGATCTCGTACTCGCGGTACGGACCACTGAGGGCCGAGCACCCGACCAGGCCGGCCAGGAGCGCGATCAGCGCGAGCGCCGAGCGCCTCACGGCTGCGGCTTCGGCTCGGCCGTCAGTCCCGTCGCCGGCCGGCGCAGGCTCCTGAGGTGGGCGCGAAAGTCGGCCGCGAACGCGCGATAGGGCATCGAGAAGACGTCGGCCCAGCGCTCTCGCGGATCGTCGGCCTCCACGGACGAGCTCATGTACTTCACGAGCGCCGCGCGGCTCGAGCGCTCGATCAGGTACTCGACCGCCAGGAACGCCTGCCCGTACGTGGCCGGCACGCTGCGCACCGATCGATTCCAGGACTCGTGATCGGCGAGCGTCTCGAGATCGGGAAAATGCTCGACCGGGGTCACCGCGCCGGTGACCGAGCGGACGACGACGGCGCGCGACTCGGTGTACGCCTGGAGACCGAGCAGGTCGAGCACCTGGAACGCGACCCAGTCCGCGTGACCCTCGAGCATCCACACCGGCAGCCGCTCGTCCCGGTGCCTGGCCAGGTCTTGTTGCGAGAGGTGCGCCAGCTCGTGGGCGACGACCGTGACGCGGCGGCGGAAGTTCGCGCGGGCGAGGTAGTCGCCGCGCAGGAAAACGCCGATGCGCGTGGCCAGGCCGGCCGCGGAGGGGACGATGCCCCAGTCGCCGCCGACTCCGCGCACGCCGAAGTTCCGGAGAAGCGCCTCGGCGAACACCGCCTCGTCGCTGCAGACGTACGCCTTGTACGCCGGTGAGAACGGCAGGTCGAGCTTGTCGCGAATCACCCGCGCGAGCGCATCGACGAGCTCGATGGGCGACGCGTTTCGTTCGAGCGACACCGGCGCCGGCCCATCGAGCCCGATCTCGTGCTCCTGGCAGGGCGGCGCCGCCTCGCTCGCAGATGCAAGAGTCAGCGAGACGAGGAGCAGCGCCGCCGCGAGCCATCCACGCGTCATGTGCGGTCTCGATACTGTGCGGGCATGGGGCAAGTCAAGTATGCTCTCGGTTCGGAGGATCGCCATGAGTGCGACGACGGATCGTATCGGCCCTCTCGGTCTCTCGGTCGGACAGCGCGCGCAGCGCACCCAGACCGTCACCGCGAAGGAAGTCGAGCTCTACGCCGAGATCACCGGCGACCGCAATCCGCTCCACTTCGATCCCGACTTCGCCAAGCGCACGCGCTTCGGCCGGCTGGTCGCCCAGGGCGGGATCACCGCCGGCATACTCAACGCGCTCGTCGCCATGGATTTGCCGGGGCCCGGCACCGTCTTCATGAGCCAGTCGCTGAAGTACCTGGCGCCGACCTATCTCGGGGACACGCTGACCGGGGAGGTCGAGGTCCTTTCGCTGAAGCCCGACAAGCCGGTCTGTCAGCTCCGCGCGACCATCAAAAATCAGGACGGCACCGTCGTGCTCGAGGGAGAGTGCTGGACGTACACGATGCGCCCGGACTGAGCGGGTCCGCTCAGCTCTTGGCGAGCTCCTGCTCCTTCAGCACCCGGCGGAGAATCTTGCCGGACGGCGTCTTCGGGATCGCGTCGACGAACTCCACCTCGCCCGGGATCTTGTAGTTCGCGAGCCGGCCCTTGACGAACGCGACGACGTCGTTGGCCGTGAGGTCCTGCCCCTTCTTCTTGACCACGAACGCCTTGGGGATCTCGCCCGCTTCAGGATGCGGCTTGCCGATCACCGCCGCGTCGGCGATCGCCGGATGCTCGATCAGCAGCGCCTCGATCTCGGCCGGCGCGATCCCGAATCCCTTGAACTTGATCATCTCCTTCTTGCGATCGCGGATGAAGAGGTACCCGCGCTCGTCGACGTAGCCGATGTCGCCGCTGTAGTACCAGCCGTCGCGCAGCGCCGCCGCCGTCGCCTCCGGCGCCCTCCAGTAGCCGCGCATGATCTGCGGCCCGCGGATACAGATCTCACCGACCTCGCCGGGCGGCAGCTCGCGCTCACCCGTTTCGATGTCGACCACCTTGTGCGTGGTGTCGTGGGCGAGCAGGCCGGCCGAATCGACGACGTTGAGGTTCTCGTCGTAGACCGGATTCACGTGCGTGAGCGGCGAGGCCTCGGTCATGCCGTAGCCTTGCAGCACCGGCACGCCGGTCAGCTGCTTGAAGCGGCGGGCCAGCTCGGGCGCGACCGGCGCGGCGCCCACCATCGTCGTCCTCAGGCTCGACACGTCGTACTTCGAGAGCTCCGGCCAGTTCGAGAGCATGAGCAGCACCGGCGGCACCACGAAGAAGAGCGTGACCCGGTGGCGCTGCACGAGCTCGAGGCACTCGACCGGCTCGAACCGCTCCATCAGCACGCACGTGGCACCCGTGTAGACCGCGGCGCCCATCAGCATCGTGCCGTAGATGTGATAGAAGGGCAGAAACAGCATCAGCCGGTCACTCTCGCGCATGCGGATGCACGCCACGAACTGCAGATTGTTGGTGACCAGATTCTTGTGGCTGATCATCACGCCCTTCGGAAGTCCCGTCGTCCCGCTCGAGTAGGGCAGCGCGACCAGGTCGTCTTCCTGGATCGCCACCGGCGCCGGCGGGGTCGCCGGCTGCGTCGCGATCAGGTCGGGAAATCTCTTGGCCGACGAGCCCACCACCGGCCCGGGGCCGACCGAGATGACGTGCTTGAGATGGGGCGTGTGCGGGCGCACGTTCTCCACGAGCGGCACCAGGCTGCGATGGGTGACGATCGCGACCGCCTCGGTGTCGTTCAGCTGGTACTCGATCTCGCGCTCGCGATAGGACGGATTCATCGGGCTCGCCACCGCGCCGACCCGGGCGATCGCGTAGAACGCGATGATGTACTCCGGGCAGTTCGGCGACAGGATGCAGACGCGGTCGCCCTTGGCCACACCCAGCACCGTGAGCGCCCGCGCGAAGCGGTTGGTCAGCGCTTCCAGCTCGCGATAGGTGAGGCTCACCTCGCGGAAGATGACGGCGACGTTCTCCGGGTAGTGCTCGGCGCCGTGCGACAGCACCCGATCGTAGGGAATGCGCGGATAATCGAGTGGCGGACGGAAGAATTCGGAGCTCACAGGGTCCTCGCGCGTTCACGCAGCGTGTATTTCTGCACTTTGCCGGTCGAGGTGGTCGGCAGCGCGCCGAACACGACGGTCCGCGGGATCGCGAAATGCGGCAGGTTATCGCGGCAGAAAGCGATCAGCTCCTCGGCAGTGGCCTGGGCGTCCGGCCGCAGCTGCACGAACGCGCACGGCGTCTCGCCCCACTTCTCGTCGGGACGCGCCACCACCGCGGACATCAGGACCGCCGGGTGCCGATTCAGCGCGATCTCGACCTCGATCGACGAGATGTTCTCGCCGCCGGAGATGATGATGTCCTTCGCGCGGTCCTTGATCTCCATGTAGCCGTCGGGGTGCTGGACGGCGAGGTCGCCGGTGTGGAACCAGCCGCCTTCGAACGCGGCGTCGGTCGCCGCCCGGTCTTTCAGGTAGCCGAGCATGACGGTGTTGCCCCGCAGCACGACCTCGCCGATCGTGCGCCCGTCCGACGGCACCGGCCGGAGCGTCTTCGAGTCCGCGACCATCTGGCCGTCGAGCGTCGGATAGCGCACGCCCTGCCTCGCCAGCTTCTCGGCCCGCTCGCCGAGCTCGAGCTTCGCCCACGCCTCCTGCGGCGCGCAGAGCGTCGAGGGCCCGTGCACCTCGGTGAGGCCGTAGAGGTGCGTGACGTTGAAGCCCATCTCGCTCATCGCGCGGATCACCTTGGCCGGCGGTGAGGAACCGCCGGTCTCGAGCTCGACCACCTGCTCGAACCGTGTTCGATCCGCGAGCGGCGTCTGGATCAGCATGGTCAGCACGGTCGGCGCACCGCACATGTGGCTCACGCGCTCGCGCGCGATCAGCTGGAACACGAGCGGCGGGTCGACGCGGCGCAAGCACACGTGGGTGCCGCCCATCGCCGTCACCGCCCACGTGTAGCACCAGCCGTTGCAATGGAACATCGGCAAGGTCCACAGATAGACGGCGCCCGGCGGCAGCGGCCACATCATGACGTTGCCGACCGATTCCAGGAACGCGCCGCGGTGGTGATACACCACGCCCTTCGGGTTGCCCGTGGTGCCCGACGTGTAGTTGAGAGTGATCGGCGCGCTCTCGTCGGCGGGCGGGGTCCACGCGTAGTCATCGGAGCCGGTCGCGAGCAGCGCTTCGTACTCGATCTCGCCGAGCCGATCGCCCGGCCCCTGATACAACTCATCGTCCACCTCGATGACCAGGGGCTTGCGGCGGAGCTTTTCCAGCGCCGGGCCGACCGTTGCCGCGTACTCCCGGTCGGTCAGGAGCACCTTCGCCTCGCCGTGCTCCAGGATGTAGCCGATCGTGCGCGTGTCGAGCCGCGTGTTGATCGTGTTGAGCACGGCGCCGATCATCGGCACGCCGAAGTGCGCCTCGAGCATCGCCGGTACGTTCGGGAGCACGGCGGACACGGTGTCACCCGGCCCGATGCCATGCCGGGCGAGGGCCGAGGCCAGGCGCCGGGCGCGCAGGTCGAACTCGCGATAGGTGAGGCGCCGGTCGCCGTGGACGACCGCCACACGATCGGGGTAGATCGATGCGGAACGCGGGAGGAACCCGAGCGGAGTCAGCGGCGCGAAGTTCGCGCCCGTGCGCCCGAGACCCATCTGGAAGATGCCTCCGTCCGTGCTCCCCATGACCGATTCTCCCCTCCGGGGCCCGACCTTAACGCGGCGGCCGGAAACGGGCAAGCGGGCCCCCCGGGCAGGCCGTCCAGGCCGGCCGGCGCGCATCGCGCCGAATAGCGGCTCTACGGATCTCCCATTGCATACTCGATCAAGGGGGACAGCACGTGGGGGAGATCCTGTACCTGGCCCTGCCGCTCGGAACGACCCATAGCTGGGGCGTTTGCGGGCGATACGTCACCCGCGAGCTCTCGCGGATGGCGCCCGTGTGCCTCGTCACCGACCGCCTGGAGGCCGGCCTCGTCGGGGACGAGCTCGAGCTCGCGGCCCTCCGCGGCCTGCTGGCGCCCCCCGAGATCCAGGCCGGACGTGCCGCCGACGTCGAGTCGCCGGTGCTCCAGAGCGTGCCGGGCCCCGACCTGGCACCGCTGCGCCCGAGGCTGCGCGGCCGTCGCAACGTGGGATACGCGTTCTTCGAGCAGACGACGTTTCCGCCGTCGAGCATCGAGACCGCGCGGACGCTCTACGACGTGCTGGCCACCGGCTCCTCGTGGTGCAGCGAGATTCTGCGCCAACACGGCCTCTCCGAGGTCCGGACCATCGTGCAAGGCGTGGATCCCACGATCTTCCGGCCCGTCCCCGGCGGCCGCGAGTTCTTCGGCGACCGCTTCGTCGTGTTCTCCGGCGGCAAGTTCGCGCTGCGCCGAGGCCAGGACCTGGCGATCGCGGCCTTCAAAGTCTTACAAGAGCGCCACGAGGACGTGCTGCTCGTGACGTCCTGGTTCAACCCGGTGCCGGCGGGCGTGCGCACGATGCGCGCGTCGCCGTACATTCACTTCGAGGCGCCTGCCGGAGCCGTGGAGCACCGGACGCTCATCGAGGGCGTCCTGGCCGCGAACGGGGTGGACGCCACGCGCGCCGTCCACCTCGGGCCCCTCCCGAATGCGGCGATGGCCCGGGTCTACCGCAACAGCGACGTCGGATTGTTCCCGAGTCGCTGCGAGGGCGGCACGAATCTCGTGATGATGGAGTACATGGCCTGCGGCCGGACCGCGATCGCGACGTTCGGCAGCGGGCACAAAGACGTGCTGACCGACGAGAATTCGCTGCCGCTGCGGCGCTTGCGCCAGGCCACGGTCCGCGACGGCGACGACGCGCCGAAGGTGTGGCACGACGCCGAGCTCGAGGAAGTCGTCGAAAAGCTCGAGTGGGCGTATCAGAATCGCGAGCGGCTTGCCGTGCTCGGCGCGCGGGCGGCGCAGGATATGACTCGCTTCACCTGGGCCAACACGGCCCGGGCATTCCTCGAGCTGCTTCAGGCCCGGTAGCCCCTAAAGTCCGAGGATCTCCGTCCGCCGGTGGTTCAGCGCCGGCAGGCTCGCGCGGACACGGTCCTGGTGATCGAAGTCGAGATCGGCTACGACCACGCCTTCGCCTTCCGGCGCGCGCGCGAGCACGGTGCCCCACGGGTCGACGATCATCGCGTTGCCGTAGCAGGCCAGGCCGGGCGGGTGCGAGCCGACCTGCGCGGCCGCCAGCACGAAGACCTGATTCTCGACAGCCCGGGTGCGAACGAGCAGGTCCCAGTGATCCTTGCCCGTCTCGAACGTGAACGCGGATGGTGCCGTGATGATGCGGGCACCGCCGGCGCCCAGACGCCGATAGAGCTCGGGGAACCGCAGGTCGTAGCAGATCGTGAGCCCGATCGCCACGTCGCCGAGCTTCGTGAGCACGACGTCCTCGCCGGGCGACATCGTGTCGGACTCGCGATAGCGGTGCCCGTCGACGTCCACGTCGAAGAGATGAAGCTTCCGGTAGCGCGCGACGATCGAGCCGTCGGCGTCGATGGCCAGGCACGTATTGAAGAGCCGCTCGTGGCCCGACGCGGTTTCCAGAAAGCTCCCGCCGACGATGTGCAGATGGCGCTGCCGCGCGATCCGCGTGAGGAGCTCGGAGGTCGTGCCGGGTACCGCGTCGGCGACCTCGCGATGCCCGCGGCGGCGGCCGAGATAGGTGAAGAGCTCGGGCAGCACCGCCAGCTCCGCGCCGCGCTCGGCGGCCTCGACGAGCAACCGCTCGGCGGTCGAGAGGTTCTGCGCCTTGTCTTCCCCGCTGTTCATCTGGACGACGGCGACCTTCATCTCGGGCTCCTCGTCAGCTCATTTGCCGCAGAACGACCGTAACACATGACGCCGCCGCCCGGCATTGGCTTGACTTCGCTCGGGCCGACCGTATGTTCGTGGGGGTGAGAGACGACTTCTCCCTCGAGGACGTGGCGCGCTACTGGGACGAAAACGCCGCCGCGTGGGCCGAGCAAGTGCGGCGCGGGGCCGACGTCGCCCGCGAATGGCTCAACAATCCGGCGTTCCTCGCCTTCGTCGGCGACGTGCGCGGCAAACGCGTGCTCGACGCCGGCTGCGGCGAGGGCTACAACACGCGCATTCTCGCCCGGCGCGGTGCCCGCATGACCGGTATCGACTTCTCGGAGCGGATGATCGCGCTGGCGCGCGACGAGGAGCGCCGCGAGCCCCTCGGGATCGATTTCTCACGCGCCTCGTACACCGATCTTGCGACGTTCGGCGACGCGAGCTTCGACGCGGTCGTCTCGTTCATGTCCCTGATGGATGGGCCTGGGTTCGATCGCGCCATGCGCGAGACGTTCCGCGTGCTACGGCCGGGCGGCATGCTCGCGTTCAGCATGACGCACCCCTGCTTTCTCACGAAAGGCGCGCAGTGGCTCCTCGACGAGCAGGGGGTCAAGATCAAGTGGATGATCGGGAACTACTTCGATCCGGCCGGGTGGGTCGAGCGCTGGCGCTTCACCGACGCGCCCCGGGACGCGCCCGAGTTCGCCGTGCCGTGCTTCGGTCGCACCTTGTCCGAGTACGTCAACACGCTGATCGGCGCCGGCTACGTGCTCGAGCGCATCGAGGAGCCGCGGCCGTCGGAGGAGTATTGCCAGGCGCATCCCAGTCAGCGCGGCTGGCGCGATCACGCCGCGCTGTTTCTCTACTTCCGAGCGACGAAGCCGCTGACCTCGGCCGCATGACGGCGGCGCGCTAGAGGCGCGGGGTGATCCGCTCCACCGCCTGCGCCGAGGTGATCACCGGTATCACCTCGATGTCCGCCACGTCGTTCCAGCGGGTGATCCACTCGTCGAGGAGCCGCCGATCCTCACACTCCATGAGCTGATAGCACCGGCTCAAGTCGGTCGTGACCCAGCTCGAGATGTACTTCAACGCCTCGGGCGCCTGCCGTCCCTTGTCGCGAAACCGCCGATACACCGGGACCGGATCGCCATTCTTGAAGCTTTCGATGATCATGTAAAGCATCGCGCGCCTCTCTCTCGTCGCCTTCGAGCCGAGCCGGACCTCAGCGAACGAGGCCGGCGCGGCGGGGCAGGAAGAGCGTCAGCTCGGGGAACAGAATCAGGATGAGCAGACCGATGAACAGCGAGACCAGGTACGGCCAGTACGCCTTGAAGTGGCGCCCGACGGAAATATCCGCGAAACGCAGGGCCATGAGGAGCCCGACGCCGATCGGCGGCAAGAAGAGACCGATCCCGACGGCGGCGGTGAGCACGGTCGCGAAGTGGACGGGATGGATGCCGATCTGCTTGGAGATCGGGAACACGACCGGAATGAGCACCACCGCGGCCGGCAACCCCTCGAGCACCATGCCGAAGAACATCACGAGCACCGACACCGCGACCAGGAAAAGCCACGGCGTGCCATAGAGTGGCTTCAAGAGCTCGCCGAGCAGCAGCGGCACGCCCAGCATCCCCATCAGGAACTGATAGACGCTCGCCACCGCCAGCAGGAAGATCACGGCCCCCGTGAGCAGCGCGGTCTCGTGGAGCAAGGTCCACATCTCCCGCAGGCTCACGTTGAACCCGAGGACGATCCCCACCGGGACCACGAGCGGCACCAGCGCCGCGCGCCCCGCCTCGGAGAGGCTCGCCCACGTCGGCCGCTCGTCCTTGGGCCAGCCGAGCCGATGCGCCTGTACAAAGATGACCACCATGAGGCACGCGGCGGTGACGGCAGCGGGAATGAAGCCGCCGAGGAAGATGGCGACGACCGACGTGTCCATGATCTGACCGAGCACGATCATGAAGATGGCCGGCGGCACCAGGATGCCCATCGCGGTGGCCGACGCCACCAGCGAGGCGGCGTGCTCGGGTTTGTAGCCCGCGCGCAGCATCGGCGGCGTCAGCATCGAGCCGATGGCCGAGACGTCGGCGATCGTGGAACCCGAGATCCCCGAGAAGAAGTACTCGGCGAGGACTACCGACATGCCGAGCCCGCCGCGCACCCACCCGACCAGCCCGCGCGCGAGGTTCACGAG
>WNFK01109703.1_pt1 | contig 19326 bp, 19 predicted proteins | sample 5400281 | NCBI WGS metagenome assembly WNFK01 (sample SAMN13153350, study PRJNA577476) | soil metagenome | isolation source: 20 cm soil on Douglas fir-dominated hillslope | place: USA:California | collected 2013-09-17
CGGAAGCAAATTCTGGAAATGTAAATTACTGAAACCACTCCGGATAACCACTCCGGATAACCAAACCACTCCGGAAATACGTACAAAAAATCACTTCGCGTAGTGTTGCCAGCGGATCCGCGCTCTGGATTGATGTTTTGTGAGCATGATCGCGGATTTTCGACGAACATCGCGACATTTTGCTCTTGCAGCAAATTTCAAGAAGATCTCCTAAGGGATTGATTAAAAACAAACTCGATGCGGGCATGTGGTGGGTACTCGCAAAATGTGACCTAAGTCACTGTCGGGTCGGGTTTTTTTTAACTTAAGACGTTGACAGTGCGTCTCGCGGCTCCCTATAGTGGTGCCCGGTGGGAAATTGTGGGAGAAAATGGGTCTTGGGACCCATCCAAAGATGTTTCGGGGCGCCAATAAACTAACTCTCGATGTGAAAGGTCGGCTGGTTATGCCCACCCGGTATCGGGAGCGGCTGCAGGAGCTTTGCGGGGGCAAATTGGTGGTGACGGTCGACAAAGACCAGTGCCTGCTCATTTACCCCCTGCCGGATTGGGAAGAGATCGAGCGGAAACTGAACCGATTGCCGACTTTGCACCCTGAGGTAAGGCGGTTGCAGCGGCTGATGATCGGCCATGCCACGGATCTGGAACTGGATGGACACGGGCGCCTGTTGTTGCCGGCGAGCTTGCGCGAGTTCGGCCAACTGACGCGAGACGCCATGTTGATCGGTCAGGGGATGAGGTTCGAATTGTGGGACGAGGCGCGGTGGATCGAACGGCGCGACGAATGGCTGGCGAGTCCGGGAAGTACCACCGACTTGCCCGCTGAACTCGACACGCTGTCGTTCTAGCCGGCCGGCGCGGTGAGCGACACGACAGCGGGGCACACGCCGGTACTGCTACCTCAGGTACTGGCCGCGTTGAACATACGGGCGAGTGGCACCTACTTGGATGCCACTTTTGGTCGAGGCGGACATGCAGGGGCGATTTTGCAGAACCTCATCGCGAACGGTCGTTTGCTATGCCTCGATCGTGATTCCACGGCCATTGAAGACGCGCGGGTTAGATTCGCTTCAGATGCTCGCGTGGCGGTTTTTCTCGCCCCGTTTTCCTCCCTGGCGGATTGTGCGGACCAGGTCGAGCCCGGTCTCAAGTTCGACGGCATCTTGTTCGATCTGGGCGTGTCCTCACCGCAACTCGACGACGCGGCGCGCGGCTTCAGCTTCACTCAGGACGGACCGCTGGATATGCGCATGTCCAGAGGCTCGGGCGTGAGCGCCGCCGACGTCGTCAACGGCGCCCCTTTGAGCGAGCTCATTCGCATCTTTCGCGAGTACGGCGAGGAGCGCCAGGCGCCGCGCATCGCGCGCGCCATCGTGAAGGATCGAGAGTCGCGGCCCTTCGAACGCACCCTCGAGCTCGCCGAGATGATCGCCAGGGTCGCCCGCAGCCAGGAGCGTCACAAGCACCCGGCCACGCGTGTGTTTCAAGCCCTGCGCATCCATGTGAACCGCGAGCTCGCCGAGCTCGAAGCCGGACTCGATGCGGCGCTCTCGCGTTTGGCACCCCACGGCCGCTTGGCGGTGATCAGCTTCCATTCACTCGAAGACCGCATGGTCAAGCAATTCATGCGCCGCCACTCGCTGGCCGATCCGATGTATGCGGGGCTGCCCGACATGCCGGCGCATGCCCGGCCGAAGCTCAAGCTCGTAGGTAAGGCCGTTCAGGCCGATCCGAACGAAGTCTCCAGGAATCCGCGGGCGCGCAGTGCGCGCCTGCGCGTCGCCGAACGTCTCGAAGGAGGAGCCGCATGAAATACCGCCGTTGGCTGCCGCTGATCATGCCCGTCTTGTGGCTCACCGTGCTCGGTTCCGCGAGCCAAGTGATCTATGCCCGGCACAAGGCCCGCGACATGTTCGTGCATCTGGAGAAGCTGAATGCCGAACGCGACTCGCTCGAGATGGAGTGGGGACGACTGCAGCTGGAGCAGAGCTATTGGTCCTCGCACGCCTTCGTCGAGAGAGTCGCCAACGCCAAGCTGCGAATGAGCCTGCCGCAGACCCATGACGTACGGATCGTGCGGCCGTGAAATTGCGCCCCGGCGACAACGATGCTCAGGCGAAGAGCTATCGCTGGCGTTCGACCGTGATTTTGGGTTTGGTCCTGTCGGGCGCGGCACTGCTCGTGGCACGCGCAGTGGAGCTGCAATTGCTTGACCACGGCTTTCTTGCCAAGCAGGGCGACGACCGCTCGATGCGGGTGGTCAAGATCGCCGCGCATCGCGGCGCGATCACGGATCGCAACGGGGAGCCGCTCGCGGTCTCGACGCCGGTCGACAGTGTGTGGGTCAATCCACAGGAGCTCAATGACAACATCGACCAGCTGCCGAAGCTCGCGAAGGCCTTGAAAGAGGATCAGCAGTGGCTGGCGCGGCGGATCACCACCAATCTGGATCGCGAATTTCTCTACTTGGTCAGGCACATGCCGCCGGAGCAGGCCGCGCACATCAAGGCGCTGGGAATCCCCGGGGTGTACCTGCTGCGCGAGTATCGGCGCTACTATCCCGCGGGCGAAGTGTCCGGACATGTCGTCGGCTTCACGACCATCGACGACAAGGGCCAGGAGGGGTTGGAGCTCGGCTTCGATCAATTGCTGAACGGCGAGGACGGCGCGAAGCGCGTCATCCAGGATATGTACGGACGCTACGTCGAAAATGTCGAGAGCATCCGTCCGCCGCGGCCGGGCCGCGACTTGGTCACGAGCATCGATCTTAGGATCCAGTATCTCGCCTACCGCGAACTGAAGGCGGCGATGCAGGAGTACCAGGCGCACGCGGGCTCCGTCATCGTGATCGACGTCGATACCGGTGAAGTGCTGGCCATGGTGAACCAGCCGTCCTACAACCCCAACGACCGCGAGCAGCTCAAAGCGGGCCTGTACCGCAACCGCGCCGCCACCGACATTTTCGAGCCGGGTTCGAGCATCAAGCCGTTCATCATGGCCGCGGCGCTCGCCTCCGGACAGTATCGCCCCGACAGCGTGGTGGACACTTCGCCCGGATTCCTGAAGGTCGGCGCCAAGGTGTTCGAGGACGAACACGACTTGGGCGCGATCGATCTCGCGACGGTCTTGGCGAAATCCAGCAATGTCGGCACCGCAAAGGTGGCGCTGTCGCTTCAACCCGAACAAATCTGGAACACGCTGACCGCATTGGGCCTGGGCCAGGTGACGGGCAGCGGCTATCCGGGCGAGTCGGCCGGCATGCTGAGCAACTATTCTCACTGGCGCCCCATCGGCATCGCCACTCTGTCGCACGGCTATGGAGTGTCTGTCACCCCGCTGCAATTGGCGCATGCCTACGCGACCATCGGCGCCGGCGGCGTGAAGCGACCCATTTCCTTCGAGCGCGTCTCCGGGCCCGTCCCCGGCGTGCAAGCCCTCAATCCCAAAGTGGCGCACGAACTGGTGCAGCTGATGGAGCAGGTGGTCGAAAAGGGCGGCACCGCGACTCGCGCCTCGCTCATCGGGTATCGCGTCTCCGGAAAGACGGGCACCGCGTTCAAATCGATCGCCGGCGGCTATTCGACCGACCGGATCATGGCGGTATTCGCCGGCTTGGTCCCCGCGTCGCACCCGAAACTGGCCACGGTGGTGGTGATCGACGAGCCGAGCCGGGATATGCATCAGGGCGGCACGCTCGCTCAGGGCGGCACGGTTGCCGCGCCGGTATTCGCCAGCGTGATGTCGGGCGCCCTGCGCCTGATGGACGTGCCGCCCGATGATTTGCAGAATGTGCCGGCCGCCGCCCTGGTGCAGGCCAACGAGACGCCATGAGCACCTCCCTCATGTGGCTGCTCGACGGCATCGCGGCGGTGCCCGCTATGGAATCACGGGGCGTTGTCGATCTCACTCTCGACAGCCGAGAGGTGCGTCCCGGCAGCCTGTTCTTCGCGCTGCCCGGCCGCACTGCGCATGGGCTCAAGTTTGCCACCGAGGCGGCCGCGCGCGGCGCGAGCGTGGTGCTGTGGGAGCCCGGCGCCGAAGTCTCGCCGCCGAAGTTGCCGGCGACGGTATTCGCGGCGGCGATACCGGGGCTCAAGGGACTGGTCGGCCGCATTGCCGATCGATTCTTCAATTGGCCCTCATCGCAGCTGCGCATCACCGGCATTACCGGAACCAATGGCAAGACCACGTGCGCCTATCTGCTGGCTCAATGTCTGGAGCGGCTGGGATCGCAGGCTGCCTATATCGGGACCATCGGCTGGGGGCGTATTGCGTCGCTCGAGCAGCCCACGCTCACCACGCCCGATGTGGTCACGCTGCATCGCGAACTCGCCGCCTTGCGCGCCTCCGGCGTGCGCGAGGTGGCGATGGAAGTATCTTCGCAGGCTCTGGATCAGGATCGCGTCGCCGGCGTGCGATTGCATTCGGCCGCATTCACCAATTTGAGCCGCGATCACTTGGATTATCACGAGACCATGGCGGCCTACGGTGCTGCGAAGGCGCGGTTATTCGATGCTCCCGATCTCAAACACATCGTCGTCAACGTCGGCGATGCCTTCGGCCGCGAACTTGCGCGCAAGCTTGCCGGACGGGTGCCCCTGACCGCCGTTTGGATCGGTGCCGGCGAATCAGGATGGCTGGCCGAGCGCGCGCTGCGCGCAGACCAGGTGGCCTTGGATGTGCACGGCGTCTCGATGCAACTCGACGGCAGCTTCGGCAAGGCCCAAGTCGCCACCCGGTTGCTGGGCCGCTTCAATGCCGAGAACGCCTTGGTGGTCATCGCCTGCCTGCTGTCGCTGGGCACACCGCTCGCCGAGGCGGCCCGCGTATTGGCGGAGTGCGTGCCGCCTCCCGGACGCATGGAAGTGGTTGAAGCCGCCGCCGGCGATAAACCTGCCGCCGGCGATAAGCCGATGGCCGTGGTCGACTACGCGCACACGCCCGATGCGCTCGCCCAGGCACTCCGCGCCTTGCGCGAGCATTGCAAGGGTGCGTTGTGGTGCGTGTTCGGGTGCGGCGGCGACCGCGACCCCGGCAAGCGTTCCATCATGGGCGCGGTTGCCGATGAGCTGGCGGACCGGATCATCGTCACCGACGACAATCCGCGCTCCGAGAATCCAGAGATCATTACCCGCGCCATCGTGAGCGGCATCAAATCGCGCAACGTGCGGGTCATTCACGACCGCGGCGAAGCCATCGGCACGGCACTCACGGAAGCGGCGGCAAGCGACGTGGTGCTGATCGCGGGCAAGGGTCACGAGGACTACCAAATCTACGGCGGCACGCGGCGCAGCTTCAGCGATCGGCGCGAAGCGCAGCGCCATCTCGGGGCGGCCGCGTGAGCGGGGAGTTGAACATGAAGCGAACGTTGCGCGACGCGGCAACGGTGATCGGCGGCCAATTGGTCGGCGACGATCGCCCCTACGGCGCGGTGGCCACGGACAGCCGCACGCTTCAGCCGGGTTCGCTGTTCGTCGCGCTCCGCGGACCCACCTTCGACGGCGGAGACTTCGTAGCGGCCGCGGCGGTCCGGGGCGCCATCGGCGCCATCGTCGAACGGGCGGTGCCGCACGCGCTGCCGCAGATCGTCGTTCCGGATGCGCTGCGAGCGCTGCAGCACTTGGGCCACGCCTGGCGCGGCCAATTCACCATTCCGATCGTGGCCATCGGCGGCAGCAACGGCAAGACCACCGCCAAGGAAATGACCGCCGCGATTCTGTCGCGCATGGGTCTGTGCATGGCGACTCACGGCAATCTCAACAATCATATCGGCGTGCCCGTGACGCTGATGCGCCTCGAAGACTCGCACCGCAGTGCGGTGGTCGAGATGGGTGCGAATCGCATCGGGGATGTCGCCGAGCACCAGCCAGGTCGCGCCCGGCAGCGAACGCAGCACCTCGAGTCCGGCGCGCACCGAACTCGGATTGGCGTTGTAGGAGTCATCGATGAACGCGGACGATGCCTACGCCGGCTATTGGCGTAAAGTGAGCGCGGCGCGGCGCATCCTCACCTTCGGCATGCACGCGAATGCGGATTTCATGGCGAAGGATTCGGCGCAGACCATCGAGCGCGGCGAATTCGCGACGCGCTTCACCTTGGCGTGTCCGCTGGGGCAGCGCGCGATCACGCTCAAAGCGGGCGGCGCCCACAACATCGGCAATGCGCTGGCCGCTGCCGCCGCGGCCAGCGCCGCCGGTGCATCCCTCGAGGAAATCGCTCTCGGCCTCGCAGACTTCCGGGCGGTCGCGGGCCGCCTGCAGCTGAAAGCCGGAGCGCGCGACAGCTGGATCATCGATGACTCCTACAACGCCAATCCGAGTTCGGTGCGCGCCGGACTCGAGGTGCTGCGTTCGCTGCCGGGCGCGACCTGGCTGGTGCTCGGCGACATGCGCCTGTTCGCGATGGGTCCGCAAAGCTCGCGCGCCGTCGAGACTTTCGGTGCCGGCGCCGAGTGGTTTGCGGACGCCGAGTCCCTGATTCGCCGGCTGCAGGCGGAGCTCGCCCCGGGCGTGACCGTGTTGATCAAGGGTTCGCGCATCAATCGCCTGGAGCGGGTGGTTCAGGCGCTTACCGGCGGCGGCGCAAGTTCCGGCCACATGATGAGAGCGAGCTAGCCATGCTGCTATCCCTCACCGAATACCTGGCGCGCTTCTACAGCGGCTTCCATGTTTTCCAGTACCTCACGCTGCGCGGCATTCTGGCGGCGGTCACGGCGCTGGCATTGGCTCTATTCATCGGTCCGACCATGATTGCAATGCTGAGCCGCTACCAGATCGGGCAGCAGGTGCGCAGCGACGGTCCGCAATCGCATTTGCTGAAGTCCGGTACGCCCACCATGGGCGGGGGCCTCATCTTGGTGGCGATGGGCCTTGGGACGATGCTGTGGGCCGACATGTCCAGCCGCTTCGTGTGGATCCTATTGGCAACCACTTTGGGCTTTGGCTTGATCGGTTTCTACGACGATTATTTGAAACTGGTCGTGGGCAACTCGAAGGGTCTCGCGGCGCGCTACAAGTACTTGGCGCAATCGGTGATCGGTCTGGCGGCCGCGCTGACACTGCACAACCTGCACCAGTTCTCGGCCGATTCCGCACTGTACGTGCCCTTCTTCAAGACCGTGGCCGTACCCATGTCCACCGCGGCATTCCTCGCGCTGTCCTACTTCGTCATCGTCGGCACCAGTAACGCCGTGAATTTGACCGATGGTCTCGACGGCCTCGCCATCATGCCGGCCGTGATGGTGGCGGCGGCGCTCGGTGTGTTCGCCTACGTCACCGGCAACATCAGGTTCGCGACGTACCTGCAGATTCCCTACATCCCCGGCGTCGGCGAGGCGCTGATTTTCAGCGCGAGCTTGGTGGGCGCCGGCTTGGGATTTCTGTGGTTCAACTCCTATCCGGCCCAGGTGTTCATGGGCGATGTGGGCGCCCTGGCCATCGGCGCCGCGCTCGGCACTCTTGCGGTGATCGTTCGTCAGGAAATCGTGCTGTTCGTCATGGGCGGCGTATTCGTCCTCGAGACCGTCTCCGTGATGCTGCAGGTGGCGTCGTTCAAGCTCACGGGCAGGCGCATTTTCCGCATGGCGCCGATTCATCATCATTTCGAACTCAAGGGGTGGGCCGAACCGAAAGTGATCGTGCGTTTCTGGATCATCAGCTTCGTGCTGGTGTTGGTGGGTCTTGCAACCTTGAAGATCCGCTGATGCACAGCGTCGTCGTAGGACTCGGCAAGACGGGCGCCTCGTGCCTGCGCCATCTCGCGAAGCGCGGCATCCCGGTCAGCGCCACCGACACGCGCCGCACGCCGCCGGGGCTTGCCGAACTTGGCGGTCTCGCGAACTCGCTCGATCTTCGACTCGGCGGCTTCGACTTGTCGCTGCTCGACGGAGCGTCGCAGGTGCTGATGTCCCCCGGGGTGTCGCTGGACGAGCCCATCGCGCGCGCGGCGCGGGATCGCGGCATCGATGTGCTGGGTGATGTGGAGCTGTTCGCGCGCAATGTGCAGGCGCCGGTGATCGGCATCACCGGCACCAACGGCAAGAGCACGGTCACGAGCCTGGTGGCGCGCATGGCCGCGGCGGCGGGACGCACGGTGCTCGCCGGCGGCAATTTGGGCGAACCGGCCCTCGACCTGCTGGAGCAGCCCACTCCGGATCTCTACGTGCTCGAGCTGTCGAGTTTTCAGCTGGAGACCACGTACTCCCTGCGGCTCCAGGCCGCGGTGGTGCTGAACGTGACGGCCGATCATTTGGACCGTTATCCGTCGGTGGCGGCGTATGCGCTGGCCAAGTCGCGGATATTCGCCCACGCCGCGACCGTGGTGCTGAATGTGGACGATCCGCTGGTGGCGGCGATGCGCGGCGGCAAAGCCACGCGCACAGTGACGTTTTCCATTGAACGCCGTGACGCTGATTTCACCCTGGTGCAGAGCGGTGCCCGGACTCTGCTCGCTCGTCGCGGCGAAGGATTGCTGGACGTTTCCCGCATGAAGATCACCGGCCTGCACAACGCCGCCAACGCGCTCGCGGCATTGGCCTTAGGGGGTGCGGTGGGATTGCCGACGGCGGCGATGATCGATGCGCTGGTGTCCTTTCCCGGTCTGCCGCACCGCTCGGAGTGGATCGCCGATGCGGCCGGAGTGCGCTACATCGATGACTCCAAGGGCACCAATGTGGGTGCGACCATCGCGGCCGTCGCCGGGATGCCGGGGCCTCTGGTGATGATTGCGGGGGGCGAGGGCAAGGGCCAAGACTTCACGCCGCTTGGCCCAGCCTTTCGCGGCAAGGTGCGGCACGCCGTGTTGATCGGCAAGGATGCTCCCGCGGTGGCAGCGGCCCTCGCGGGCGTGTGCACCACGGAGACGGTTGCGTCCATGCAAGAGGCCGTGGCGGCCGCGGCGCGGATTGCGCGGGCGGGCGATACCGTGCTGCTGTCTCCGGCCTGCGCCAGCCTCGATATGTTTCGCGACTACGGCCATCGCGGCGACGTGTTTGCCGACGCGGTCCGCGAGCTCGAGCGGAGGCCCGCATGACCACGGCGACCATGTCCTATGGAATGCGGGCGCGCGAACGGATGCCCTTCGCCTGGGACTACATCACTCTGGGGTTGGTGGCCAGCCTGTTGTTGGTGGGCCTGATCATGGTCACTTCCGCGTCCATGTCGATCGCCGCGCGCGATCTCGGTAATCCGTTCTTCTTTCTCGAGCGGCAATTCATCTTCGGCGCCGCGGGGGTGCTGTTCGCCTGGGTGCTGACGCGCGCGCCGACGGAGCTCTGGGACAAATACAGTCTCGCGCTGCTGTGCTTGGGCCTGCTGCTCTTGTTGTTGGTGCTGATTCCCGGTATCGGAGCGATGGTGAACGGCGCGCGGCGCTGGCTGCGGATCGGGCCGATCAATTTCCAGGTCTCGGAGCTTGCCAAGGTCCTGGTGCTGACTTGGGTGTGCAGCTATTGCGTGCGCAAGCGCAGCGAGCTCGAACAAACCCTGCAAGGACTTGCCAAGCCGGTGGGGCTGCTGAGCGTCGCCGCGCTGCTGCTGCTGCTCGAACCCGATTTTGGCGCAGCCACGGTGTTGTTCGCCACCGGCTTTGCCGTCCTGTTCGTCGCCGGCGCCCGCTTGAGGTACGTGCTGCTTCTGGTCTCGGCGGCGGCGCTGGCGTTCGCGATGCTGGCGCTCACCTCGGCCTATCGTCTCAAGCGCCTGACCGGATTTTTGCATCCCTGGGACGATCCCTTCAACGGCGGCTTTCAGTTGACGCAGTCGCTGATCGCCATTGGCCGCGGCGCCTGGTTCGGCGTCGGTCTCGGCAGCAGCGTGCAGAAATTGTTCTATTTACCCGAGGCGCACACCGACTTCGTGTTCGCCGTGCTCGCCGAGGAGCTGGGGCTGGTCGGCGTGCTCGGGGTGATCACGCTCTTCATGGCGCTGGTGTGGCGCGCCTTTCAGATATCACGCATGGCGGCCCAAGCCGGCATGAGGTTCCAATCCTACCTGGCGCTGGCTTTCGGCGTCTGGCTGGGACTGCAGGCCAGCGTGAACATCGGCGTCAACATGGGTGTGCTGCCGACCAAGGGCCTGACCCTGCCGCTATTGAGCTACGGCCGAAGCAGCCTGCTGGTGAGCCTCGCGTGGCTCGGCGTGGTGCTGAGGATCTATCACGAGGTCAAGTGCAGCTCGCGCTCCGCCGTGACGCGCATGCCGGGGGGTGTCCGATGAGCGGCGGCCCGGTCCTCATCATGGCGGGCGGCACCGGCGGGCATGTATTTCCCGCGCTCGCGGTGGCCAAGGTATTGCGCGATCGCGGGGTTGCCGTGGTCTGGCTGGGAGTGCCCGGGAGCATGGAGTCGCGGCTGGTGCCGGCGAACGGCTTTCCGATCGAATGGGTGCGGGTCGCGGGCATTCGAGGCAAGGGTATCAAGGCGTGGCTGCTGGCGCCGGTAGCGATATTCAAAGCCGTGGCGCAGGCCTTGAGCGTATTGCGCCGAGTGCGGCCCCGCTCGGTCTTGGGGGCGGGCGGCTACGTCAGCGGCCCGGGCGGCATCGCCGCGTGGCTGCTGCGAGTTCCCCTGTTGATCCATGAACAGAACGCCGTCGCCGGCATGACCAATCGCTGGCTGGCGCGCCTCGCGAGCCAGGTGCTGGAGGCATTTCCCGGGAGCTTCGGGCCGAAGATTCATGCACGCGCCATCGGCAATCCGGTGCGCGCGGACATTGCGGCGCTGGCGGCGCCTCGAGTGCGATTCGCGGACCGTGAAGGCCGCTCGCGCCTGCTGGTGTTCGGCGGCAGTCAGGGGGCGCTGCGTCTCAACTCCGTGGTTCCGCAGGCGCTCGCCCTCGTGGCTCCCGAGATTCGGCCGCAGGTCCGCCATCAGACGGGGGAACGCGGACTCGAGGCGGCGCGCGCCGCTTACGCCGATGCGCGGGTCGAGGCAGATCTACTGCCCTTCATCGACGACATGGCCGCGGCCTACGCCTGGGCCGATCTCGCCGTATGCCGAGCCGGCGCCATGACCATCGCCGAGCTGCAGGCCGCGGGCTTGGGCGCCGTCTTCATACCGCTGCCGGTCGCCACCGACGATCACCAGACCAAGAATGCCGAAGTGATGGTTCGAGGCGGGGCCGCGCGGCTCATCCAGGAGCGCGATCTCACGCCCGAGCGCCTGGGCGAGGCGCTCAGTGAGCTCGTCGCCGACCGGGCGCGGCTGCTCAAGATGGCCGAGGCCGCCCGCGGCTCGCGCGTCACCGATGCGGCGGCGCAACTCGCCGACCTCTGCATCGCGGCCGGAGCGCACGCATGAGCGAACTCCCGCGCACCGGGGATCGAACACGCACCGGCGACCGCACGCGTGCGAGCGATCGCACGCGCATGGAAGATCGAATGCGCCGCATTCATCGCATCCACCTGGTCGGTATCGGCGGCAGCGGCATGGGGGGCATTGCCGAGGTGCTGCTCAACCTGGGCTACGCCGTGCAGGGCTCCGATCTCAAGCCCAACGCGGTCACGCAGCGCCTCGCGCGCCTGGGCGCGGCGATTTTCATCGGCCATTCGGCGGAGCACTTGGGCGGGGCCGATGTCGTGGTGGTCTCGAGCGCGGTCAACCGGTCGAATCCCGAGGTCGCGGCCGCCCTCGCAAAGCGCATCCCGGTGGTGCCGCGCGCGGAAATGCTGGGCGAGCTCATGCGCTTTCGCTACTCCATCGCCGTGGCCGGCACGCATGGCAAGACCACCACCACGAGCTTGGTGGCGAGCGTGCTCGCGGAAGGCGGCTTGGATCCCACCTTCGTCATCGGCGGCCGTCTGAAGAGTGCGGACAGCAACGCCAAGCTCGGCGCGGGCCGCTATCTCGTGGCGGAGGCCGACGAGAGCGATGCCTCGTTCATGCACTTGCAGCCGATGATTTCCATCGTCACCAATATCGACAACGATCATCTGGCGACGCATGAGGGCGATTTTGCCCGGCTCAAACTGAGCTTCATCGATTTCCTGCACAACCTGCCGTTTTACGGGCTCGCCGTGCTGTGCACCGACGACGAACAGGTGCGGAGCATTCTCGAAGCCGTGGCACGCCCCTTCGTCACCTACGGCTTTACGCCGGAGGCGGATATTCGCGCCGTCAATGTGGTGCGCGACGGCCTGCAGTCGCGCTACGAAGCGCTGCGCGCCGGCCGCGAGCCCTTGAGCGTGACCATCAACTTGCCCGGCCGGCACAATGTCTTGAACTCGCTGGCCGCGGTCGCCGTCGCGACCGAGCTCGACCTGCCCGATGCCGCGATTCAGCGCGCACTGGCGCAATTCCAGGGCATCGATCGGCGGCTGCAGCAATTGGGTGAGATAGAGTGGCCGGGCGGCCGCGCTCTGATCGTCGATGACTATGGGCATCATCCGACGGAGGTTGCGGCAACTTTGGATGCGGTGCGCCAGGGCTGGCCGACGCGGCGTCTCGTGCTCGTCTTCCAGCCCCATCGCTATACGCGTACCCGCGATTTGCTGGACGACTTTGGCCGCGCCTTGAGCGAGTGCGACGTGCTGCTGGTGACCGAAGTGTACGCCGCCGGCGAAGTGCCGATCGCGGGTGCCGACGGCCGCGCGATTTGCCGCGCGGTGCGCACCCGCGGCCACGTCGAACCCATCTTCATAGAGCGCGTGGACGATCTCGCCGATAGCTTGCGCGGCGTACTGCAGGACGGCGACGTGGTGTTGACCATGGGCGCCGGCAATATCGGCGCCGTGGCCCACGATCTCAAGAGCCGCATTGCGGCCGGAGCGCCGCCATGAGCGCGCAGCGATCGCCGGAATTGGCGCCCGAATTCGCCGCACGCGTCCTCCACGACGTACCCATGGCGAAGCACACGTCCTGGCACGTGGGAGGCCCCGCCGATCTCTACTTCACGCCGCGCGACGCCATGGACCTGGCGGCCTTCATGCGCCAGCTGCCCCCGGATGTGCCGCTGCTCTGGATCGGCCTCGGCAGCAACCTCCTGGTGCGCGATGGCGGAATCCGCGGCGCCGTCGTCTCGACGCATGGCGCGCTGGGGGCCCTCGAACGCTTGAGCGCGACCCGCATCCAGGCCGAGGCCGGCGTGCCCTGCGCGCGAATCGCCCGGCAGTGCGTGAAATGGGGATTAGGGCCCGCGGAATTCTTTGCCGGCATTCCCGGCACCTTGGGCGGCGCGCTCGCGATGAATGCGGGTGCCTGGGGCGGGGAGACGTGGCGCCACGTGATCGAGGTCGATGTACTGGATCGCCGGGGCGCACGGCATACGCGGCAGGCCGCCGACTATGCCATCGGCTATCGCAGTGTGAAGGGACCGGACAACGAATGGTTCATCGGCGCCCGGCTCGAGTTCGAACGCGCACCCGGCGTCAATCCCGATGCCATCCGCGAATTGCTCGAGAAGCGCAGGGAGACGCAGCCCATCGGCGAGTGGAGCTGTGGATCGGTATTCACCAATCCGCCAAAAGCTCACGCGGCGCAGTTGATCGAAAGCGCCGGACTCAAGGGTTTTCGCATCGGCGATGCCTCGGTATCCCTGAAGCACGCGAACTTCATCATCAACCATGGGCACGCGCTTGCGGCCGATGTGGAGGCGCTCATCATGCACGTGCAGCGCACGGTCGCCCGGATTCACGGCATTTCGCTTCACACCGAAGTACGCATCGTCGGAGAACCGGCATGAGCCTGCTCATCACCAAGGCGGCCACCCGGCGCGCCCGCTCCGCCGTGGAGTTCGGCAAGGTGGCGGTGTTGCTCGGCGGTGATTCCACCGAGCGCGAGATTTCTCTGTTGAGCGGCAACGCGGTGCTCGCGGCGCTGCTGCGCCGCGGCGTCAACGCGCACGCCTTCGATCCTTTGGATCATCCCGTGCAGAACCTAGTGAGCGAGGGCTTCGACCGGGTATGGATCGCCCTGCATGGACCGGGGGGCGAGGATGGCCTGATGCAAGGCGCGCTCGAGTGGTTGGGGGTTCCCTACACGGGCAGCGGCGTCCTCGCCTCGGCTCTGACCATGGACAAGCTCAAGACCAAACGCGTCGTGGTCGGCGCGGGATATGCCGCGCCCGAATATGCCGTGTTGTCGAGCCCGGCGGATTTGCCGCGCGCGCTCGCGAGCATCGGCCTGCCCATGATGGTCAAGCCCGCTTCGCAGGGCTCGAGCGTCGGAATCACCAAGGTCAAGACCGCCGCCGAATTGCCGCCTGCCTACGCCGAGGGGCGCCGAATATACCGTGGGCGTGCTGCACGATCGCGGTCTGCCGTCGATCCGCATCCAGCCCGCGACCGAGTTCTACGACTATCAGGCGAAGTACTTTCGCAACGATACCCAGTATCACTGCCCGAGCGGCCTCGACGCGAAGGCCGAAGCCGAATTGCAGGCGGCGGCGCTCGCGGCGTTCCAAGTGACCGACTGCGCCGGCTGGGGCCGGGTCGACTTCATGCGCGACCGCGCCACGGACAAGTTCTACTTCATCGAAATCAACACCACGCCGGGCATGACCGATCACAGCCTGGTGCCCATGGCGGCGCGTCAATCCGGCATCGACTTCGACGAACTGGTGTGGCGCGTTCTCGAAACCAGTTTTCTGCGAGCGCGCAAATGAACTGGAACTTCAGCTGGCGCCGCAATCGGTTCAAGAACAAGCCCAAGATGGACAAGATGGAGAAGCCCCGCTGGCAGTGGCTCTCCTTCGGGTTCGAGTGGCGCCGCCACACGCGCCGTGCCGCGTTGGTCGTACTGCTGGCCGGTGGGTTGGCCGCGCTCACCTGGGCTCTCGACCGTCCGGTGCGCGTCATTTCGATGGACGGCAGCTTTCAGCGCGTCTCCCCCGGTCAAATCGAAAAAGCCGTTGCGCCGTTCAGCCAGGCGGGCTTCATGTCGGCGGACCTCGACGGCATTCAGCGCGCGGTCGAAGCACTGCCCTGGGTGGAGCGCGCCCGCATTCAGCGCCGCTGGCCCAACAGCTTGCACGTCACCGTGATCGAGCAAACCGCCGCCGCGCGCTGGGGCGAGTCGGGTCTCTTGAATACGCGCGGCGAACTCTTCGTGAGGTCGGCGACGCACGTGCCCGCGGAATTGCCCCGCCTCAGCGGTCCGGAGGGTACGGAATCGCAGGTTGCGCAGCGCTACCTATCGGTCCAGGGGCGAATGCTCGAAGCGGGCATGCGCATCGCGGCGCTGCGCCTCGACGAGCGCGGCGCGTGGGAGATGGATCTCGACAGCGGGGTGACCGTGCGCTTGGGAAGGCGCGAGGTCGATGAACGCATCGACCGCTTCATCCACACGGCATCGCAAGTCATTTCGCATCGCTTGAATGAAATTACCTATGTCGACATGCGCTATTCCAATGGCTTTGCCATCGGCTGGCGCAACGCCGCGGTCCCGGCACCGGTACCGTCCAAACATGCCGACGATACCGACGTCTAGAGAGCAAACGATACATGGCGAAGCGTTCCGACCGGAATTTATTGGTGGGCCTGGACATCGGCACCAGCAAGGTCGTCGCCATCGTCGGCGAAATCAAGGCCGACGGTGCGCTCGAGATCATCGGCATCGGCAGCCATCCCTCGCGCGGCCTGAAGAAGGGCGTCGTGGTCAATATCGAATCCACCGTGCAATCCATCCAGCGCGCCGTGGAAGAAGCGGAATTGATGGCGGGCTGCGAAATCCACTCGGTGTACGCCGGCATCGCCGGCAGCCACGTCCGCAGCCTCAATTCGCACGGCATCGTCGCCATCAAGGACAAGGAAGTGGTGCAGGGCGATGTCGAGCGCGTGATCGACGCGGCCAAGGCGGTTGCCATCCCCGCAGATCAAAAGATCCTGCACGTGCTGCCGCAGGAATACATCATCGACAGCCAGGAAGGCATCCGCGATCCGATCGGCATGTCGGGGGTGCGCCTCGAGGCCAAGGTGCACATCGTCACCGGAGCCGACAGCGCGGCGCAGAACATCGTCAAATGCGTGCAGCGCTGCGGCCTCGCCGTGGACGACATCGTCCTGGAGCAGCTCGCCTCGAGCTATGCGGTGCTCACCGAGGATGAAAAGGATCTCGGTGTGTGCGTGGTGGACATCGGCGGCGGCACCACCGACATCGCGGTGTTCGGCGGCGGCGCGATTCGCCACACCGCGGTGATTCCGATCGCCGGCGATCAGGTGACCAACGACATCGCCGTGTCCATGCGCACGCCCACGCAGTACGCCGAGGACATCAAGATCAAGTACGCCTGCGCTCTGTCGCAGCTGGCAAATCCCGACGAGACCATCGAAGTGCCGAGCGTGGGCGACCGGCCGCCGCGGCGTCTGGCCCGGCAAACGCTCGCCGAGATCGTCGAGCCGCGCTATGAGGAGTTGTTCGGTTTGATCCGCGATGAATTGCGCCGCGCCGGCTTGGAGGAGCAGGTGGCGACCGGCATCGTGCTGACGGGCGGCAGTTCCAAGATGGAAGGCGCCATCGAACTCGCCGAGGAGGTGTTTCACATGCCCGTGCGCCTGGGCGTGCCGCAGTACGTCAGCGGGTTGGTGGACGTGGTGAGTAATCCGATTCATGCCACCGGCGTCGGGCTCCTGCTCTACGCCAAGGGCAATCTCGATGGACAACGCACGGAAGCGCCGCTGCTCGCGGGCGGCATGAAGAATATCTTCGAGCGAATGAAGGCCTGGTTTCAAGGCAATTTTTGAAGGCTAAGACTGCAGTTTATGTGCCTGTTAAACAAAATAGTAGGAGTACCGGAATGTTCGAACTGATGGATTCTTATAGTCAAAGCGCCGTCATCAAGGTGCTTGGCGTGGGCGGCGGCGGCGGCAATGCCGTTTCGCACATGGTCCAAGCAGGCCTCGAGGGCGTGGATTTCATTTGCATCAACACCGATGCGCAGGCGCTGAAGCACTCCAAGGTGCGCACCGCATTGCAAATCGGCTGCAACATCACCAAGGGCCTCGGCGCCGGCGCCGACCCCGAGGTGGGCCGTCAGGCGGCGATGGAAGATCGTGATCGCATCATCGAGCTCATCGAGGGTTGCGACATGCTGTTCATCACCGCCGGCATGGGCGGCGGAACCGGAACGGGCGCGGCTCCCGTGGTGGCGCAGGTCGCCAAGGAGCTCGGCATCCTGACCGTGGCCGTGGTCACCCGGCCTTTCGAGATGGAGGGCAACAAGCGTTCGCGCGTGGCCGATCAAGGCATGCTGGAACTGTCCAAGTACGTGGACTCCTTGATCACCATTCCGAACCAGAAGCTGCTGTCGGTGCTGGGCAGCAGCACCACGCTGCTCGATGCCTTCAAGGCGGCGAACACCGTGCTGCAGGGGGCGGTGCAGGGGATTGCGGAACTCATCACACGACCGGGCCTGATCAACGTCGACTTTGCCGACGTGCGCACCGTCATGTCCGAGACCGGCATGGCCATGATGGGTTCGGGCAGTGCGGCAGGCGACGACCGGGCGCGCGAAGCGGCCGAGGCGGCGATCTCCAGTCCGCTGCTCGAGGACATCAACCTCTCGGGCGCTCAAGGCATCTTGGTCAATGTCACCGCGGGCATGGATTTGTCCATCGGTGAATTCCAGGAGGTGGGCAATGTCATCAAGCAATTCGCTTCCGACGACGCCACCGTGGTGGTGGGTACGGTGATCGATCCCGACATGGCCAACCAGATCCGGGTCACGGTGGTGGCCACCGGGTTGGGCAAGCCTGTGCCCGTGGCACGGCCGGCACCGAGTCAGGCGCACGCTGCCGCGGCCATTGCACCTCCGCTCACCATGCGGATGGTGCGGCCCCGATCGCCGATGGCGCCCACCGACTACGCCATGTTGGACAAACCGACGGTGCAGAGGCAGCGCGCCGTGGGCGACGGTCTTCGCACGCAAGTCGAATCGGAGGATTTGCTGGATATCCCAGCGTTTTTGCGCCGCCAGGCGGACTAACTCGGCCACTGGCCGAGCAGGATCAGGGCAGTACATTCCAGGCTTTGGCGCCCGCGGGGATTGGATTCTCCGGGGGCGCCGGTTTGGGGAGGAGGGAGCCCATTCCCGTCGGCCGCTCGCCAATGTAAAGAAATGTCATGGATTGCCTAAAACGACAGGCAATGTACAAGTCACGCGCCGCAATAGACGCGAACTTAAGCGTGCGCGACATAGTCGGAGTCATTGTTCCTAGAATCATCGAATTTTGAGTTCAGGCCGGGATGAACCCTGTGGTACCTTTGTCATAATATTAAACGTGGTTTCATTTACGATGCTGAATCAGAGAACACTCAAGAATTCGATTCGGGCCACGGGGGTGGGGTTACATACGGGGAAGAAGGTCCTGATGACCCTGCGCCCGGCGCTGCCGGACACGGGCATCGTGTTCCGCCGTACGGATTTGGATCACCCGGTCGATATCAAAGCCCATGCCGACAATGTCGGCGACACCACGATGGGCACGACCCTACATAAGGGCGACGTCAAAGTGTCCACCGTCGAGCATCTCCTGTCAGCCTTGGCGGGATTGGGGGTCGATAACGCTCTGGTCGAGGTGAGCTCCGGTGAAGTCCCCATCATGGACGGCAGCGCCGGGCCCTTCGTGTTCCTGTTGCAGTCGGCGGGCATCGAGGAGCAAAAGGCTCCCAAGCGCTTCACGCGCATCCTCGAAAGCCTGCAGGTCGAGGATGGCGACAAGTGGGCGCGCTTCGATCCATATGACGGCTTCAAAGTGAACTTCGAAATCGAATTCAATCACCCGACCTTCAAAAAACACTCCCAGGTCGCGTCGATGGATTTCTCGACCACCTCGTTCTTACGCGAAATCAGCCGCGCGCGTACGTTCGGCTTCATGCGCGACTTGGAGAGCTTGCGGGCGCGCAATCTGGCGCTCGGCGGCAATTTGGATAATGCCATCGTCCTCGATGATTATCGGGTGTTGAACGAAGACGGCCTGCGCTACGAAGATGAATTCGTGAAGCACAAGATTCTCGACGCCATCGGCGATCTGTACCTGTTGGGGCACAGCTTGATCGGCGAATTCAGCGGCTACAAGTCGGGGCATGCGCTCAACAACAAGCTGCTTCGCGCCCTCATCAGCAGGCAGAGTGCCTGGCAGGAAGTGACTTTCGAAAGCCTTGCGGACGCACCGATTTCCTATGTGGCCGCGGCCGCGGCGACGGCGCGGGCTTAAGGTTGCAAGTCTGCGCCCTTGCGGCACGCAGCCTTGATCACGGCGCCGCGTGTAGCTACATTCGCGCGCCACTCAAGTCGGCGGCGGCACCACTCTTACTCTGACGGCGAGAATGGGAATTCCCATCGACCTGCTGACGCCCTTTTTCACCGATTCGGTCAGATACCTCAGGCGTGAGGCC
>WNFK01181329.1_pt2 | contig 19322 bp, 18 predicted proteins | sample 5400281 | NCBI WGS metagenome assembly WNFK01 (sample SAMN13153350, study PRJNA577476) | soil metagenome | isolation source: 20 cm soil on Douglas fir-dominated hillslope | place: USA:California | collected 2013-09-17
GCGCTTCTCAACCGCTGGACGTTCAACCGCGCCTACGATCCGGCCTTCTTCCGTGAAGTCGAAAACCCAAGCTTCGCGGCTCATTTCCAGCGGCTGCTCGAGCATGCGCTCTGCGACGTGCCGGTGCGCAGCAACTATTTCCTCCACCAGATGCTGCTAGGCACCTACCCGATCCGGGTTCCGGACGGCGTTCCGCCGTACCTCGAGCGAACCCAAAGGGAGATACTGCGGACGAGACTCGACTGCCTGGAGCTCGTGGACGGTGGCTACGGCGAGTACCTCGCGACGCAGGAGGACTCGAGCATCGATGCCATGGCGCTCTCGAACATCTGCGAGTGGCTGGATCAAACCGGAATCGATCAGCTCTTCGAGCAGGTGGTGCGCGTATCGAAGCCTGGAGCACGGATGTGTTTCCGGAACTTCGTCGGGCACACCGAGATCCCTGAACGATTCCGCAACGCGATCGTGGAGGATCCTGACGCGGGAAAGCGCGCGATCCTTTCAGACCGAAGCTGCCTGCAGTCGCGGATCGTCATCTGCCGGATCGTCAAGTGACCGCGTCTTCAGTGGCGATTCGCCCTGAGGAAGCCGAGACGCACGATGATTTCGTCCTGCGTGATGCGACGGCCGCTGACAACGAGCAGTTGATCGGACTGGCCGCCGCCTGCCCCATGGTTGGAGATGTCAGCCTCCGTATCGACCGGGGTCCCGATTTCTTCGCGCTCAGCCGCCTCGAGGGAGCTCGGTGGAAGGTCGGAGTCGTCGAGCGCGACAGCGTAATCGTGGGCTGCGTTGCGATTAGTGAGCGACTCTCATACGTCAACGGCCGCGAGAGTCGAACCGGTTACGCCAGTGACCTCAAGGTTCATCCCGCTCATCGGGACACCAGGATCGCGGACGAGCTGTCCAAATATGCGGAGCGGGAGTCAGCGGACCTGCCGCCCGCGGCTCCGGTGTTGATCACTGTGCTGTCCGGAAATCGGTCGATGGAGCGGCGGCTGTCTGGTCCGCGCGGAGTGCCCGCGCTCAGACGCCTTGGCACCATTCGAACGCACTCGTTGCCAATTCTATGGCGGCGGCGCGGCGCCGGCGCGATCCATATCTCGCCTGCCGGATGGAGGGACCTCGAGGAGATGGCATCCTTGTGGAGACGGGTCGCACCGCTGCGGCAGCTGGCGCCCGTATTCACTGTCGATTCGATGGCAGAATGGATCGACTCGACACCCGGACTCGACATCTCGAGCTACCGCCTGGCGCGCTCGCGTAGCGGTGAGCTGCTCGGGTTCTTCGCCGTCTGGGATCAGCGCAGCTTCAAGCACTTGAACGTCGTCGGCTATTCACCGCGAATGCAGGCCGCTCGATCCATCTTCAACCTGATCGCGCCGGTCGTGGGCGGAGCCCGGATGCCCGGAACGGGGCACGCTCTCAATTGCGCTACGATTGCGCACATCTGCGTGCCGGGCGCGAGGCCGGATGTGCTGCATGCGCTTCTGGCATCCACCCACAATGAGCTGCGCCGCACGGGCATTTCGTTCATCAACATCGGGTTGGATACCAGGGATCCGTTGTCGGCGGCGACGGAGGGTTTTTTTGCGCAGCCGACCGATGTCAACGCCTGTGTCACAAGATCTCGCTACGGAATTCCGTGCGAGCCGCTGGACGAAGCTCCCATCCACTACGAAATCGCACTCGTCTGATGTCCAGGCCGCGCGCATTTTCGTTCGCATCAGCGGTCGTTGAGTGGCGGTGGTGGGTCATTGCCGGCTGGGTCGTCCTCGCGGCGCTGGTGTTGCCGAGTGCGTCGCAGATTGACCGCCGGCTCGATGTGTCGGCTTCGGTGACAGGAAGTGAATCGGCGCGCGTCCAGGCACTGATCGCAGCGCGGTTTCCCGCTGCATTCCCTTCCTTTGCGGTGCTGGTCATTACCGACGGCGCCCGACCCTCGACGGTGGCCGGTCGTAGTTTGGTGTCGAGTATTCGCGAGCGCCTGTCAAAGCTCCCATTCGTATCGGGCACGCTCTCCTATCTGGACTCGCCGGACAGCGTGTTCGTCGGCGCACATGGCGAGACCTACATGGTCGTCGGGCTGAACACCCAGGGAAGGCGACCCGACGAGCTGGTACCAATGCTTCGCACCGCAACTCGCTCGCTCGAGGACGGACTACGCGTTCGGTTTCCCAAAATTGCGCTCAGATGGACCGGCGAGATTCCTCTCAATTACGACCTGCGCAAGACAAGCGCGGCGGATGCACGAGCAGCAGAACGTCGCGTTCTTCCGTTGACGGCGATGCTGCTCGTGATCGCGTTCGGAGCGGTCGCGGCCGCAGTGCTGCCTGTCGTCGCCGGCGCGTTGTCGATCTCGCTCGCGCTTGGCGGAGCGGTGCTTCTGACCAGATTCTGGCCACTCTCCCTTCTCCTTCAGAACGTCGTCGCGATGCTCGGCCTCGGACTCGGCATCGACTACGCGCTTCTCGTGGTCGGGCGATTCCGCGAAGCACTGCTCGACGGATTGGGGAGCCAGGCGGCTGCTGAAGAGGCAACACGCAAAGCCGGTCATACCATTCTTCTCTCCGGCGCGGCGGTTGCCATCGCGTTCTCGTCGCTTCTGATCGTCCCGGTCAACGAGATCCGGTCGATCGCAGTTGGAGGGCTTCTGGTGATCCTCGTGACGGTGCTCCTCGCCACATCGTTGCTGCCGGCGATCCTCTCGCTCCTCGGGCCCCGCATCAATGCAGGTAAGTTGGGCCGCCTGTCGCTCGGTGTTGCTTCGGATCGGTGGCGCCGATGGGGACGGTTCGTATGCGCCCATCCGTTCGCCGTCCTCGTCTTTGCCAGCGCGCCATTGGCGCTGATTGCGGTCCAGGCAAAGCGGCTCAGCACGGATCTGCCCCGGGGCGACTGGCTTCCACCGGAAATGGAATCGTCCCGCGGACTGCGCACCCTGTCGTCAATGAAGACGAGCGGCATCGTCAACGCAGTGCGGTTGGTTGTGCATCTCCCGCGGGAGAGCACCTGGGACTCACCCGCTGGTTGGGCTGCACTTAGGCGAGCGAGCGAGGCGTTGTCGGTAGATCCCCGGGTAGATCGAGTGCGATCGCTCACGACTGTCACACGATCGGTCTCGCCCAATCTCCAGATCTTGTCCGCGATGCCGGCCGACGCGTTGCGATCGATGGCGACGGCCGATGGCCGGTTGGCGCTCATAGAAATCCTCCCCACGGAATCAGCCGGAGCCCGCGGCGCTGGAGAGCTCGTCCGCGAGCTCAGGGAGAAGGCTCCCGGTTCGCTGCTCCGGTTGCCGGGAAGCTGGATCGAGATTGGTGGCCTTCCAGCCCTCAACGTCGACTACGAGGCCTCAACGGCCGGCCATTTCCAGTCGATCGTTCTGATCGTGGTTGGGGTTACTCTCGTGTCTCTCCTCATCGGCTTTCGATCCGCCCTCGTCGCAATAAAGGCAGTCGCGCTCAACCTCTTTTCAGTCGCGGTCGCATTTGGCGTAGTGGTACTGGTCTTTCAGGATGGCCACGGCATCCAGGCACTTGGGCTCGATTCGGCGCTTGGTGGGACGTTTCCGGCGATCCCCCTGATAGTGTTTTCCGTCGTGTTCGGGCTGAGCATGGACTACGAGGTATTCCTGGTCGCTAGAATCGCGGAGGCCAGGGCCAAAGGTTTGAGCGACGACGAGGCAATAGTGGAGGGCCTGGCGAGAACCGGAGGACTGATCAGCAGCGCCGCAGCGATCATGATCACGGTTTTTGCGGCGTTCATGCTCGGTGATTTCGTTCTGATCAAGATCCTGGGGCTGGCGCTATCGGTGGCCGTCCTGGTCGACGCCACGGTGATGCGGATCGCGATTGGGCCCGCTCTGCTCAAGCTCGGCGGGAAGTGGAATTGGTGGCCCGGCAAGGGCTACCCGGTGGTACGCTCCGTGCCTAACATCCATGTACTGAATCCCACGGAAGGCTAGATGTCCCTTCGCAATCTGTTTCCTGAATCGATCTTCGGCCGCAAGCTGAATCCCAACGCTGAGCGGCGGTTGCGTTTGTCGCAGGCCCGGGCCGAAGAAACGATCATTCGCGGCCACGTTGATAACGCCCTCATGTTCGTCGATACCCTGGCGGAGGATCTTTCCTTCGACCGCGCGATCGACACCTACATCCGCGTAATGGGCATCCCCGAGCCGCTCGCCAGCACTGTTGCGACGCGGGCTTTGGTGCACCTGGGCAGGGATCTGGTGCCGTTCCGCCGTCGGATGCAGCGGGAGGGCGAGGACGTTGCTGCCGAAAAGCCGCGGCTTCGATTGGATGAGGCCTCGCGCGCGCAGGACATCAAACGGGGAGCTTAGGCGATCTACCGCGCGCCCGCTCTCTTGCATCCACAAAACAGAAGCCGGGAGTTGTAAGCTGGGCAGCTTCTTAGCTGTTCAGCTACTGACTCCCGGCTTCAGTTTTGTGGATGCCCAAGCCCCCGCGCATTTCCCGCAAGTCCGCGATGCTAACAACTAAGATGACAATCACGATGACGGCCGACGTGACGCACCAGATGCAGATGGCGTGGATCACGCCCAGCTCGAGGTAGGTGAGCCACGCCGAGAAGAGAACACCGATCGCTGCCTGCGAGACCAGCGCGACGGAAATGACCGGCTCGTTTTCAAACCGGGGCATGGTGCCAAGCAACGCGACGACGAAGACGTCGAGATAGAATAGAAGCCCCCAGGCCGCGACGGGGAGGCCGAGGAACATCGACCAACGGCTCGTGTTCACCGTCTCGCAGGAGCCGATGCTGCAGTTCAGCTCGCCGATTACGTTGAGCTTGTAGAGAGTCAGGTAGGTGCTGATGAAGATCCCGGCCAGCGCGAGCGCCGCCACGATCATTCGCTTGGTCACTTCTTGCTTGTAACTGCGGGAGCCGGCGCCGCGGCCACCGGAGTCGCCTTCGAAACCGAATCGACGATCTTCTTCAGCTGGTCATATCCGTTCATCCCGCGGTACAGCTTGCTGCCGATGATGAAGCTTGGCGTGGAACCCACGCCTTTCCTCAGGCCCTCCGCCAAGTTGGCGTTGATGCGCTTCTGGTATTTCCGGGCGTCGAAGCAAGTCTCCCACTTCGCGACGTCGAGGCCAATCTCCCCCGCATAGCGCTTGAAGAAGGGCTTGGGCTTGTCCGTAGCCTCCCCGTTCCACTCATCCTGTGCCGAGAAGAGGCGATCGTGCATCGGCCAGAACTTCCCCTGTTCGTCCGCACACGCAGCTGCGTTGGACGCCGCGAGCGTGTTGCGGTGTTGGGTGAGGGGAAAATCGTAGTAGGTGAGGTTCGCGAGTCCGGCGTCGATGATCCGCGAGCGCACGTCAGGCTCGGTGATCGTCGCGAATCCAGCGCAAGCCGGACACTCGAAATCGGCAAACTCCTCGATCTTCACCGGGGCATCGACCTTGCCCATCAGGTATCCCTGTGCGGGGCCGGCGTTGCTCGTGTCGGCTATGTTCTGCACGTCGACAGGCGCCGCCTTCGGCTTGGTAGCGACGTATCCGATCGCGGCAACTCCGATCAATGCCATCGCGCCGAGCACCCAGTAGAATGCTTTTGGCCGACTTGATGCACTGCGGGCTTCCCTGACCGCGTTCTTGCGGGGTACGTTCCTGTCTCTCGGCTGGTCGGGGTTGGGAGGCATCTTCCGTTGGTGGATTTGTGGTGATTACGGCTGAGGAATCGATTGTGACGCGAAAGCTAAGAGAGGGGTATCGAGATGCAAGCTGACATCCTGAGAGCTCCAGTAGGCCCGGGGGCGATGCACGTGGAGCGATACGGCCATGGAGGAACGGCCGTCATCCTTCTGCATGGATTCGGCACCTGCAACTTTCTGTGGCGCGCGATCGCGCCCGCCATCACTGCCGCCGGGCACACGGCCTATTCGGTGGATCTCCTCGGACACGGGCAGTCGGACCGCCCGCTCGATGCAGACTTTGGAATAGCTGCCCAGGCGGAGTACCTCGATGCCGCGATGACGGTGCTGCGCGTCTCCCGCGCGGTGATCGTCGGAGTCGATTTTGGGGGTGACGTCGCGATGAAGCTCGCGGCGAATCGGGCCGATCGCGTCGAGAAGCTCGTTCTGATCAACACACCTGCCTTCGAGGAGCTTCCGGCCAGGGACATCACCCAGATGCAGCGCCGCACGGCACGATTTGCGTTCAGCCTCACGCGCGGAGTGATGGGAGCGGCGCCGCTTCTGGAAGGCGTGCTCAAGGGAAGCGTTGCCAACGAAGAGCACATGCCGATGAAGCTCGTGGCGCGGTACCTCGCGCCTTTTGTGGGAAAAGACGGCGCGAACCATCTTCTTACTCTCGCCAGCTCGGTTCACCGTGCTGATCTGGATGAGGACGAATACAAGGAGATCCACGCCCCGACACTGATCATCTGGGGAGACGAGGACAAATGGGTCGATCCGAAGCTCGCGGACAGGCTCGTCAATGCAATCCCCGATGCAAGGCTGGTACGGCTCGCGGGGGTCGCCAGGCTCGTTCCCGAGGAAAACCCCGAACATCTGTCGGAATTGTTGCTCGATTTCATCAAGCGACGTGCGGCGGCATGAACCTTTCTTCTATGAAATGGTGTCTAAGATTGGTAGATTGATGAAGAACAATTTCATAGACGTTTTACTCCAACCGAATTGATGAACACTCAGACAAACAGATTCAGGAAGGAGCCAATCCGGGCTGCGGCCCCATTCGCGGACGCTCGAGACGAGCTGTTCCAGCAGATCATGCGCTGCGGCGTAGTTGGCTCGGCGCCCGAGGACCAGAAGGATTGGTTCGACAACACGATGGATTACCTGGCGGAGCGCTATCATGAGCTGGCGCCGTCAGAGATCGATGAGCTCAGGGTGCTGGGTGAGAGGTTCGCCCAGCCGCCGAAGGCTCGAAAGGCGGTTTAAGACAGAAAGGGCGCCGAATAGGCGCCCTTTTTTTGTGTCTCGGGGTTTCGATTTAGCTAAACAAATTATCTCCTGGAGTTAACCCCCCGACGGAGGATCACCCCAACCCTCGCTCCTCCCCCCAACCCAACCTCAAACGCCGGCACCCACCCTTGACTGGTGCCGAGCGCCAGCGGCCCCTCCAGACCGAGAAAGACCAGGAGGTAGGCATGGGAGCCGCCGTCGCGCTCGGAACGGTAGCGACCCGACAGGCCTGCGCCCGCGTAGGGCGCCCAGCGGCTCTGCCGGAAGGGATCCAGGCTGAACCTGGTGATCAAATCCGTTCGACCTTCGGCACCGTGCCGGCCGGCGCCAAATCCGGCGACGAGGCCCGATCGCACGTAGATGCCGGCGGGAACGGTGAAGCCGTACCCGGCCTCGACGCCTCCGCTTCGCGCGAAAATCGCATCGAGACGCACTTCGCTCTGGAATTTCTGCTGATTCGCCTGGGCACGAGCGGCGGCAGGGGATGCGGCCGCGATTCCCAGCGTGACCACCAACACGGTTTTTCCGGCGCGCATGACGGTTCCAGCCGCGCGACTAGCGGGTACGTCCGCGCCAGAGCGCGATCGTGTAGTCGATGATCGATGCCACAGAGATGATTCCAATGGTCAGGATCAGAGGGCCCGTCAACTCCGGCACCACCACGATAGCCACGAGCGTGATCAACTGCGCGACGGTGACGATCTTGCCTAACATTCTCGCCCTGAAGACAGCCGGCCTCAGCGTTGGAATAATTTTGGCGACTATAAACCCCGCAGCCGTGGCTAAGTCGCGGGTCAGGAAGATGAAATACTGGCCGGTTCCGAGCAGACCCTCTACGAGGTAGGTCGAAATCGCAACGAAGACGAAAACCCGGTCAGCGAGGGGATCGAGGAGGGCGCCGGCGGTGCTCTCCGATTTTTCGTGGCGCGCGAGCCAGCCGTCGATGAAGTCGGTGAATCCCGCGACGGCGATCAGAGCAATCCTGTCCCACGGTTCCGAGACGAGCACGAACGCGAGCGCCAGCACCACGCGCGACAGCGAAACTGTATTGGGAAGTGTGAACAGCGCGCTGCGATTCATGCGACCGAAAAGTACGACCGCCCGTGAGTGCTTGCCAGCGCGCGCGGGCCTGTCTAGCTTCGCTCGATGACCTCGCACGGGCTGCTCGGGGCAGTCTACATTGCCCTCTCGGTCGCGATGATCGCGTGGGACATCCTGCAGGCGGGTCGAATCGCAAAGCTGAGGCGCATTCCGCGCGCGTTTCAGGCGATGACCGGCATCGCCGGATTGTTGCTGGTTCCGGCGCTCGTCATCGCCTATACCGCTCAGTCCCTCCTCTTCGGCAGGGCAATCCATCTCGTCGGTTGGCTGTGGCCGTTCACCACTTTCCTGTTCGTCATCCAGACGATCTACGCGCTGACGCGGCGGCTGGTGACACCACTACTCGGCTTCCCCCTGCTCGTCTACAACGTGATCATCGCGACGGTCGCGTTCACGAAGTTCATGATCAGTCGCGGTGAATCACCGGCGGAGTTCGCGCTCGCCCTCAACGCCGCACAGGCGAGCATGCTCGGCACTTTCTTCGGAAGTCCGGCACTGTGGAACCCCATCTATCTGCAGGTGCCGATCTTCGCGCCGTCACTGCCCGCTCGCTGGGGATTCACGCGGCTCGCGCGGGTAGCTCTCGCAGGTGCGGCGATAGCGATGACAGCTCTGGTCGTTGTGGAGATTCCGGGTGCGGTTGCCGGAATCAAGAGCTACGCGGGGCATGCGAAGGACCAGCTGCAGGAGCATCCCGATGGGGATTTCCGAATCGGCCTCAAGATTTTTCCCGACCTGACGAGCGGCCCGCCACCAACCGCAATCGCAAATGATCTGGCGCTTGCCGACACGCTTGGCGTCAGTGCTCTCAGCGTCGTCATCGAGCCCGAGGCCGCTCGCGGTGTCGCGCTCGATTCCCTGGCGAGATCGATCGACCAGGCACGTGGCGATAGCACTGTACTGATCGTCGCGCTCGGCTACCCGAAAAAGGGTGAGCAGGAAATAAGACAATCGCGCGAAGGGTACACGGTTGCACGGCTGAAGGACATCGACCGGATCGCAAGGCGCCTGAAGCCGGACTACCTGATTCCGGCCGTGGATCCGCTCGAGGAAGGCTCGCGGGTCCTTGGCGATCAAACTCCGCAGTACTGGATCGACTACTTCTCGCGAGCGTCCCGGGTCGCGCACTACATCTACCCGCGCATCAAGGTGAGTCTGCCCATCAGCAGCTACGGCACGCGCGACAGCACGCTCTACGCCTGGGCAGCGCGTCGCGGCTCGCCGATAGATGTTGTCGGCTTCTCGCTGCTGGCTGGGTTCGACGGCGCGAGATCGCTCGACACCCACCTCCGCGTCGCGCAACGGTGGATGGAGCAGTTTCCGAGTCCGAAAGAACATTGGGTCTTCGCGGCCGGCGGATACCCGCTCGTCCACGGCGAAGAGAATCAGCGGCTTGCGATCAAAGCCGTACTTGCGTGGGCGACGGCAGAGCCGCCGATCAAGGGCCTCGTTGTTTACGAGGGCGGGGATTATTACACGCTTCGAGGACTGCGCGCCGCAGGCGGGCGTTTAAGGCCGGCGACGTGGGAGATAATCAAGTCTCAGAAAGGACTTAAGTCGAGCGCGCAGTAAACTGCAACTGAACACGGGTTCAGGGATGAGGAGTGCAGGTGACAGGTATCAGGTTCGCCACACCGGGACGTCTCCGAGTTTGCACCTGACACCTGATCCCTGTGCATCTCTGATCCCTGACACCGTGTTCAGTTGCAGCTGCCCGTTAAACAGTTCGGCCAACGCCTCGGACTATCCCCTCCACTCGTCTGTCGGCATCAAAGTACTTCCGCGCAACCTCTCGCATCTGATCAGCCGTAACCGCCCGGACGCTGGTATCATGCTCGAGCAGCTCGTGCAGTCCGCCGCCGAACATCCAGGCGTCCAGCATCTCCCCGAGCAGCGCGCTGCCGCTTTCCTGGCTGATTGCGTGCGAGCCGACCATGTACTCCTTGGCGCGGGACAGCTCCTCTTCCGTCACCGGCTGCTCGCGTAGCTTTTCGAACTCGGCGAGCAGACCGTCTCGCGCGAGTCCTTCCTTCTCCGGCGACGTCGCGATGTACGAGAGGAACATCCCGGCCACGCGCTTCTCACTCACCGCCGCCTGCACTGTGTAAGCGAGCGACTGCTTGTCGCGCAGCTCGTCGAAGAACCGGCCGCCAAGTCCGCTTGCAACAGTTGCGATGAGAGCGGCGGCGAAGCGCGAATCGTCCGTGCGAGGCGGAGCGGGAAACGCCAGCGCGATTGCCGTCTGCGCCTTGTCGCGGGATTCGGCGGCGATCTTGACGCTCTTCGGCCAGCGGGGCTTTCCTACTTTTGGCTCCTTCTCCTGCTCGAGCGATCCAAATTCCCTCGCCACCAGGTCAGCCACCTCCTTCACATCGATATCGGCCACAACGCCGATGACTGCGGCGGACTCGAGGACCTTCGTCTTGTGCCACTCTCTCGCCCGCTCGACCGGGATCGCGCGCAGTGATTCCTCGGTCCCCATAACGGGACGCCCGTACGGATGTCCGCCGAATGCAACGGATGACGCCAGACGCATCGGATACCGGTACATATCGTCGCGCAGCATCGCGACGTTGGAGAGGGCGACGGTCCTCTCGGTCTCGAACGAATCGTCCGGAATCGTCGGACGCTGGATCACATCTCCCAGCAGCTCCAGCGCCTCGGGCAGGCGCGCCCCCGGAACCGAAAACGACCAACCGAAGCTGTCGCTGCTCGCGCTCGCCGAAATCGTCCCGCCGAGTATCTCAGCGTCTTCGGCGATTTGCGCGGCGGTTCGGGTCGCGGTGCCCTTGAGCATCGTGCGTGCGGTGAGGAGCGTCAGACCAGCCTCGTTGTCTTCTTCCTCAACGGCGCCACCGACTATGAAAACACCAATGCTGGCCACAGGAGTGCCAATCTTCCTTCGGACGAGAACGGGAATGCCCTCGGCCGTGCGAAAAACGGAGACGCCGGCCTCTTCCTTTTCGAGCTCGACGGGTTTTGTCTCTGTCGGGGCAGCGGCGGTGCGTGGCGGAACCGGAGCGAGACGCTCTGATTGGGAAGAGGCGAGGAGACGGCGCATATCAGTCGCATCCTGCGCCACCACGGGCGAGCTCTCGGGTCGATAGACGAGGGCCGCCGCTTTCTCCTCGGCCAGGTACTTCCGCGTCACCCGCTGGACATCATCCGCTGAGGCGGACATGAACTGCTCGAAGTATTCCTCTCCAAGGCGCCACCCGCCGAGCGCTTCCCACTCGGCCAGATAGTTGGCGCGGCCCTCGGCGGTTTCAAGCCTTCTCACCCAGCGGGCCTCGAAGATCCGGCGCACGCGGGTGAGCTCGTGCTCCTCGAGCGCCCCGCCCCGCAGCTGGTGGAGCTGATCCCAGATCACTGCCGCAGCTTCGGCGGTATTCTCCGGCTCCGTCTCCGCGTGCACGACGAACACGCCGATCTCGGTTGGCGTGTAGTCGTAAGCCGTTACCGACGAGGCGAGCTTCTTCTCGCGCACAGAGCGATAGAGTCGCGACGCGCGTCCAGTCGCGAGCACCGATGCCGCCACGTCGAGCACCGCCGTATCCGGGTCGATGGTTCCAGGCGTTCTCCACCCGATCACCAGTTGGCTCTGCCCGATGTCACCCGACAGCTCGCGGTAGCGAAACCCATCGTGCTCGGGTTCGGCCGGACCAGGATGCCGGACTGGTTCTCCGCCCTCCAGCTGACCGTAGAGATCGCTGACGCGACGCAGTGCATCGGCTGTGTCGACGTCCCCCGAGACGCTGAGAATCGTGTTGCGGGGCCGATAGAAGTTGCGGTAGAACGCGTTCATCTTGTCGCGTGTGAACGCGCGAAGACCCGGCTCTCTGCCGATGCGCCACCGCCTCATCCGATGCGCGTCGTGGAGCATCTCGTAAAGCGTCTCGGTAGCCACCGCGGACGGACTGTCGGACTTCCGCTTCGCCTCCTGGATGATGACTTCCATCTCCTTGGAGAGCTCGAACGAGTCGATCACGGAATTCGCGTAGGCGTCAGCCTGGATCTCGAGGCCCTTGGCGAATCCCGACGACGGCAGCACCGTGTAATAGGTGGTGTTGTCGTAGATGGTGTGCGCATTGAGGTAGCCACCGCTCGCCTTCGTCTCCTTCGCGATGTCGCCTACGCCCCGCTTCTTCGTGCCCTTGAAGAACATGTGCTCGAGGGCGTGGGCGAGACCGTTCTCGTCATCCGTCTCGTCGAAGTAGCCGGCTTTGACGTATGTCACGATCGCGACCACCGGCGCCGTCCTGTCTTCCTGCACGAGGACGGTGAGACCGTTGGGGAGAACTGTGCGGTGAATGCTGTTGAGATTCATGACTGCACTACTGGATTGAGCAGGCGGATGTCTCGTTAGTCAGCTAACGATCCTTTGCGCAGGAGAACGAGTCCAAGCGCAAAAAAGAGCGCACCGTAACCCAGAAGCCACAGAATGTCGCTCGTGGGGGCGCTCCCGTTCGTGATCATCGAGAACGAAACGTCATTCAGCTTGTGAACGGGTGGCAACAGCTCCACCGCCTTGCTTCGCCACCCTGGCTTGTTCCCAAACAGATCGCGTAGAACCCGCGAGCCGAGCCACACGGCGGCCAGGGTTAGCCAGTCGAAGCGCGTGGCCACCGATATGAAAAAGCCGATCCCGCCCATCGCGACGTAGATGATCGCCGCGTAGAGAAGAAAATAGTCGATCCTGAAACCGGGAACGACGTAGTGCAGGACCGCCGCGAGCAGGAGCATCGAAACCAGCACGCCCACCATGTACACGAAAAACAGCTGCGCGTAGTAAGCGACTACGCTCACGGGCTTGGAGAAGAGGAAGCGGTAGTAGCCCATCTTGCGATCGGTGGAGACGATGCCGTTCAGAGCAATGAGCACCGCCAGCGATACGATGGAGGAGGTGACGGTGATGACGAGCGGCCACGCCGGTGAACGAGGGCCGACCGCGAACGCGGTTCCCATGGTACGACGCATCGGCTCGATCAGAACGTAACCCCACAGCATCCCGATGATCACGATGGCGATCCCGCGGTCCATCACGAAATCGCGGAATTGCCAGAGGGAGTACCAGGGCAATCTGTTGCGACTCATTGTGATTCCCCCACGGCTTCCCTGAATTGCTGCTCGAGCACGGAGCGCTCCGGAACCACGCTGGCGACGAGTCCGCCTCTGCTCATCAGATCCGCCAGAGCGGTGTTGAGCTCCTCAATGCTTCTGACCGTAACGTCGTATTCACCCTTCCCCGCTTCCTCGGCGTCGGGAAACGACTCCCGAATCCGTTCGTGTCCTTTCGCGAGCGCCAACCGGAACCGCGTCGCCGTCTGCCGGTTCTGGTCATAGCCGGTGCTGACAACCCGCTGCAGCCGCCCGTGGTCGATGATGGCGACGCGATCCGCGAGGCGCTGCAGCTCGTCGAGATTGTGCGATGCGATCAGTATGATTCGATTCGGCCGCCTGAGCTCCTCTACGATGTCGCGGAAACGCTGGGTCCAGACCGGATCGAGCCCGTGGGTGGGTTCGTCGAGAACGAGGATCTCCTCTTCGCGCAAAAGGGCCTGCGCCAGGCCGAGCCTCTGAAGATTTCCTTTGGACAACGCCTTCACCTTCTTGTCGCGGTGCTCGGCGAGTCCGAGTTTTTCGATCACGGCGTCGACGTGGGCGGGAATCTCCCTTTCGGGAATTCCCGCGAGAGTCGCATATCGCACCAACGCGATGTCTGCACGCCATTTCGGGTTGATTGCAATCAGCTCCGACAGGTACCCGACACCGTTCTGCTCCACGTAGCTGCGGGCCGGGAGTCCCTTGATCTCGACTGTTCCCGTCGTCGGCCTCAGGTAGCCGAGCATCATCGCGATGAGCGTGGTCTTGCCCGCGCCGTTCGGGCCCGCGATTCCAAGGATCTCGCCTTCATTGACCTGCAACGAAAACTCCTCGACCGCTTTTACCGAGTTGCCGAGGAGTGATCTGTAAATCTTCCCGACGTTCCTGAATTCAATCACAAGGGCGGCGGTGTCGCGGTCGTCGCCGGAGTGAGGCACGCCTGCCATTGCCCGGTGCCGGCGCCGTTGATCCACTTCGTTCCTTCCGCCACTCGACCCAGCCGCATCATGGCGCAGCCGAGGAAGCCCTGCGCCGCGCGGTCTTGCGGATTCGCTTGCACCGCTCGCACGAAGAACCTTCGGGCGAGGTCGTACTGGCGGCTGGCAAACAGAATCAGTCCCATCTCCCGAAGTGCAACGGCGTTCTTTGGCTCGAGCCTGAGCGCGGTGTCAAGCTGCGCTCGTGCCGTGGTGAGATCTCCATCCTCGCGCGCAAGCCTCGCCAGGAATACGTGCGGGGTGGCCGCCCTCGGATCGGATTTCACGGCCTTCGCGAATTCTCCGCGAGCACGCTCGCGCTGCTTGTTGTTCATGGCGTCGATTCCGGCGGTCAAATCGCTGCCCGAACTTCCCCTGAACGCCCAGTAGATTCCGCCCGCAATAAGAAGTACGACGACAGCTCCGATCAGAATCGGCAGGGAGATCTTCGGAAAGCGGCCCCGATCGGCGGCGGCGAGAGCCTGCTCGACCTTGCCCCTGCCCACGCCCCCACCTCCTGTCGATGTCCCTCCAGGTGGTGTGAAGAACGAACCAGGCGGTGGCTGCTCTATTGTCGGCGGCCCGATGGTTCGCTTTGCGTATGTAGGCGGCTGCTTGTACCCGCCCGCACCCGGCGAGCGCGGCGCGTACGGTGAAGCCGGTTGGGTGGTGTGGGTGCCGCGTGGTGTGTAGGCCGGCTGCGACGGGCTCGACGCGGCGGCGCGAGTTGGCGGTGAGCTTCCGCTGAGCTGCGTCGGCTTATAGCTGGTGCGGTTGGCGCGATCTCTCGCCGCCAGGAACTCGAGGAGCGAGTGCGCCTGCTCGAGGGTGATCAGCTCCGCCTGACGCGCCGCACGAACCAGCTGCTGCCCGGTGAGCGAGGCATTGCCGACGAGCGATTGAAGCGAGCTCTCGACGCCCGCCCACAGATCTATGATGTCGGCGGCGAGATCTTCGGCGGAGCGAGAGGTTTCGAAATGAGCCAGAACGGGTCGCGCGCCATTGAGCGCGGCGAGCGCCGCCTGCGAGTTCTGTGGACTCATCTCAGGATGCGCAAAAGCCCTGCATCCGCTCTTCGACGAATGAAGCTCTCTGCATCCTGCTCCGGTTTTGGACTCTCCGACAGGCAATTGGCGTCACGCATCTTGTCCACGATCTCCTCCCAGGTGCCTTCGAAAGTATTGCCATCGTCGAGGGTGATGCGGTGTGACTCCGGTGTCGTCTTCACTTCGGCGAAGCTGGAGAGGAGCGCGCCAAAAAGCTCGAGCTGCCCCTTTGCCTCCGTTTGCGCCGCATCCATGTGCTTCGCCTCGATCTCGGCCAGCATCTCGTCGATGTCGTCGAGCTCGCCGGCAAGATCGCGCAGCCTGTCCTCCCACGGACGCAGCTCCGGATCGTTGTCGCGCAGGCGATAGATCATCTTCTTCAGCTCAATCAATCTCCAGATGCCGAGCTCGTCCCAGTGGTCTTCGGGAGTCGAGCGATCGAGATGATAGAGCGCAGCCTCGTAATCGCCGCGATCGTAGAAAATATTGCCGAGGTAGATCCGCGCTTCGGTGTGATCGGGATCCATCTGCAAGGCACGACGCAATGTCGATATCGCCGATTCATCGTTGCCAAGCCTGTGTTCGGCGTAACCGATGCACGACACGGCTTCAGCGGCGTCGGGCGTCTGCTGCGCGGCGATCTCGAAGAATTGCTTTGATTCGTCGATCAGGCCTTCGCGAAAAAGCGCGCGACCAATCTGGAGCATCAGCTCCACGTCGTCCTGATAGCCGAGCTCGAGGGTGTGGCGGAAACTACGAAGCGCCGGCTCCTGCTGGCCGAACTTGAGCAGGGTCTCGCCGAGACCCGCTAGTGCGTCCTCGTGATCAGGGTCGAGAACGAGCGCTTCCTCGAAGCTGCGCCGGGCCCACGCGTACTCCTCGCGTGCATGGTGTGCGTAGCCAACCCCGATATGGAGCTCCACCGAATTCGGATAGAGACCGAGTCCCTCTCTAAGTACGTCCAGAGCTTCGTCATACTGTCCTTCATTGTACAGTTGATGTGCTCTCTCGTCGTACTCTTCAGAACTCAAAAAAGGTGTTGGCATGACGACGCACCCTCCGAGGAGTCGAGTATAAGTCTATTGTACTCTTTAGACACTACGATGTTCAAGGGAGTAACATCAAAGGAAATCACAGATCAGGTGACCACCGCGATTTTTTCGGTGAACCGCCGCCAGTTTCCGCTCTCGAGAGACTGGTCGATCTCGTGAATCGCCTCCTCCAGCTCGTCCTCCCTGGTGAAGAAGTGAGGGGCAATCCTGATACCAGCCCCTACGCGATGGTCGACCAGGATGTTCCGCGATAGCAGGTGCTGGGTGACCTCGTAGCCGTGTGGAACATCGACAGCAACCGTTCCTCCTCTCTGCGCGGGGTCGCGGGGCGCATTTACCTGGTACCCACGCTGGTCGGCGAGCTCTATCAGCCGGGAAGTAAGTCGCATGCTCTTCTCACGAATTGCCGGAACCCCGGCCCGTCGCAGGATCTTGGGTCCCTCCGCCGCCGCGTAGAGGGCTGGAATGACGGGAGTTCCATTCAGCCAGCGAAAGGCGCCCGAGGTGAATTCCATGGTTTCCTCGAACGCGAACGGCCGGGCGTGGGCCTGCCAACCGGTAAGCGCTGGTTTCAGACGGTCGCGCACCGCAGTACTGATATAGAGGAAACATGCGCCGGGTCCGCCACAGAGCCATTTCAGCACGCCTCCGGTGAGAAAGTCCACCTTGCTTCGTTTCACATCCACCGGGACGATGCCGACGGCGTGAAAGGAGTCGAGCGAGACCAGTGCGCCGACCTCGTGCGCCCGTTGGCAGATCGCATTCGCGTCCATGAGAAAGGCGCTGCGAAAAAGCACGTGCGATACAGCCACCAGTCGCGTGCGCTCATCGATGGCCGCGAGCAGCTTCTCCTGGTCGATGCTGATTCCATCGTCTGAAGGGACCACCACGACTCTCGCGCCCAGCCGCTCCGCCATCTCCGCGAACGCGTAGCGGACCGAAGGGAAATCGAGCTCCGTCATCACGACCGTATCCCGCTCGCGCGGGAAGTCGAGAGCGGAGAGGACGGCTGTCTGAGCGATCGTGACATTGGGCATCATCACGACTTCGCCATCATCCGCGTTGATGAGGGGCGCGATCTCGTTGCCGACTTCGACCGGCATTTCCCACCAGCCGCGGTTCCACGCCTTCACACCGAGATCTCCCCAGTCGCGTCCGTACTCGGCGAGCTTCTCGGGCACGGTGCGCGGCATTGGCCCCAGCGAGTTGGAGACGAGGTAGGTCGTATTCGCAAGGATTGGAAACTCCTCGCGAAACGCGAGCAGCGGATCCGGGGATCGCGATTCCTGTTTTTTCATCGGCCGGATTGTACCGATCTCACTGACCCTTTCGCGATGCGTCGCGCATCGCCTTGAACTCGGCGTCGGCGTTCCAGGTCGGAACTCGCTCGGCGTTGCCAAGCGCGACTCCAAGGCGATAGACGATGTCGCCGAGCTGCGCGGCGCCGGTGAGGTCCCAATCGCTGCGATACTCGTCCGACGGCTGATGATAGTTGTGCGCCGTCCAGTCTTCCGCCTGCTTCTGTCCCCAGCCGGCGGGTCGGCCGACGTAGTCGACGCCGGGGCCAATGGAGATCGCCGGGATTCCAGCCTTCGCAAAGGAGAAATGATCCGAGCGGTAGAAGTGGCCTGCCTCCGGGTGTGCGTCGGGCGACAGGCGAATGCCCTGCGCTCGTACCATCTGCGCCAGCGTCGGTCCAAGCGAGCTCTTGTTGTCACCCATGACGTTGAGGTCCTTCACCCGCCCGTTGACGTTCACGACGTCCATGTTGAGCGCCGCGATGATCTTGCTTGCCGGCACGGTGGGATGCTCACCGAAATAGGCGGAGCCGAGCAGGCCCGACTCTTCAGCGGTAACGAAGATGAAGAGCTGTGAGCGCCGCGGCTTGATGCCTTCGGCGGCGGCGTGCGCGATCGCCAGGACCGTTGCCACTCCCGACGCGTTGTCCACCGCGCCGTTGTAGATCGAGTCTCCGTCGACGACGGGGCCGATTCCGAAGTGATCCCAATGCGCGCTGTACGCGACGTATTCGTCGCGCACTTTAGGATCGATGCCGCGCACCACACCGATGACGTTGTTGGCGGACATGTGCTGCAGGCTGTTCTTCATCGAAGCGTCGATGATGATCCCGGTCGACACCGGACGGAAATCGCGGGACTCGGCCTGCTGTCGCAGCTGCGCCATATTGAGGCCGGCCTGCGCGAGCAGCACCGTCGCCGCGCTGTCCGTGATCCAGCCGCGAACTCCGATCGGCGGCGGAGCCTTGGGATCTCGCAGCAGCAACCGGTGCTCGGTGGAGTTCGAATTGACGACGACGTGCCACGGGTAGCCGGCAGGGCCGGTCGTGTGCACGATCAGCATACCCGCTGCGCCACGCCGTTCGGCTTCCTCGTACTTGTAGGTCCAGCGGCCGTAATACGTCATCGCCTTGCCGCCGAAGAGATTGGGCTCGGAAGCCGGTGCCGGTGGATCGTTCACGAGCACGAGCAGAATCTTGCCCCGCACGTCGGTGTTCTTGAAGTCGTCCCACTTGTATTCGGGGGCGACAGCTCCATACCCGACGAATACGAGCTCACCCCGCGCGCTGCTGGCATCGGTGGCGGAGCCGGGCCAGACGACCACGTCATCAGTGAAACGCAGATTGGCGTTCGCCTTGCCAGACGCGACAACGCGAATGGTCGATGGATCTGCCTTCACAACGTCGATGGGAACTCGCTGAAAGTAGGAGCTGTCCCCTACTCCGGGCTTTACCCCGAAGGACTGCAGCTCGGTCGCGATGTATTCTTCGGCGAGCCGTCCGCCGCGTGTAGCCGGTGCCCTGCCTTCGAGCAGATCGGAGGCGAGGAAGCGAAGGTGGGCGTCGATTTCCTGGGCGGTGATGCGGCTGGGCGCGTTGTCGGTCTGCGCGCGAATCGCGGAGGCCGACAGAACCGATGCAATTCCAGCGAACAGCAGCACGGTGGGGCGAATCATCGATTTACTCTGTGAGTGTGATGTTAGTCTGTACATTATAGCCTCCTGGACACAACCATAGCATGCCCCGCCAGACACCCCGCAGCGTCAAAAGACTCTCCCCCGCCAGACCGCG
>WNFK01104374.1_pt1 | contig 19320 bp, 18 predicted proteins | sample 5400281 | NCBI WGS metagenome assembly WNFK01 (sample SAMN13153350, study PRJNA577476) | soil metagenome | isolation source: 20 cm soil on Douglas fir-dominated hillslope | place: USA:California | collected 2013-09-17
TCGGTTTCTCCTGTCGCGACGGTAGATTCTGGAACGGTTCCGCGACCGCCCCGATTTAGCCAGCAAAGAGGCCGCCGATCAAGCCGCGCATTCCTGGACCCGGCACATCGGAGTATCATCCCGAGGTAACGCTTGCCCCGGAGGGTGGCCATGTCGAGCAATGGACAGCACGAGGCGAAGAAGCTCCGCGCAGGCCTGAAGCACCCGATCATCGACGCGGATGGCCACTGGGCCGAGTTCGCACCGCACATGCGCGAGGAGTTTCGTCGCATCGGCGGCGACGCGGCGGTCGAGGCGCTGGCGATGGCGAGCGCGCGGATCCCCAACTCGCTCAACATGTCCGTGGCCGAGCGGCGCCGGCGCCGGATCGGGCAGGAGGCCTTCTGGTTCCTGCCGACGAAGAACACGCTGGATCGCGCGACCGCGATGATGCCGCGCCTGCTCTACGAGCGCCTGGACGATCTCGGGCTCGATTTCTCCGTGATCTATCCGACCGCCGGGCTCGGCTACTACCGGCTGCCGCCGGACAAGCTGCGGCGCGCCCTGTGCCGCGCCTACAACGTGTTCACGATGGACCAGTTCCGCCCGTACGGCGATCGGCTCATTCCCGCCGCGATCATCCCGATGTACTCGCCGGAAGAGGCGTGCGAAGAGCTCGAGTTCGCCTCACGGCAGCTGGGCTACAGGGTCGTGATGATGGGAAGCTTGATCCGCCGGCCCGTCCCGGCGCTCGTCGAGGAGCATCCGGAGGCCGCGAAGCTCGTCGAGTGGTACGACCCGATCGCGATCGACAGCATTCACGACTACGATCCGGTCTGGGCGAAGTGCCGCGAGCTGCGCATCTCGCCGAGCTTCCACAATGGTGCGCGCTCGATCCTGCTTCGCAACTCGCCGTCGAACTTCTGCTACAACCACATCGGACACTTCGCCTCCGCGAGCGAGGCCATGGCGAAGGCCATCTTCTTCGGCGGCGTCACGCGCCGATTCCCCGAGATCAACTTCGCCTTCCTCGAGGGTGGCGTCGGCTGGGCGTGCTCGCTCTTCGCCGATCTCATCGGGCACTGGGAGAAGCGCAAGCGTGACGCGCTCGAGAACACCAACCCGGCGCGCCTCGACCGGGCCCAGCTGCTGGCGCTCGCCGAGAAATATGGGAAGCCCACCGTGATCGAGGCGGTGCGTCGGGGTGAGGGGCTGGACGACAACGGTGACGGGACCGGCGGCGTCGAGGATCTCGACGACTACTCACGTTGCCAGATCACGAGCAAGCAGGATTTCAACGACCTCTATATCAAGCGCTTCTATTTCGGCTGCGAGGCCGACGACCCGATCAACGCGTGGGCCTTCAATCGCAAGGCGAACCCGATGCATGCGCGGCTCAACGCGTTCTTCAGCTCGGACATCGGCCACTTCGACGTGCCCGACATGACCGAGGTGGTTCCCGAGGCGTACGAGCTGGTCGAGCACGGGCTCCTCGACGAGAACGACTTCCGCGACTTCGTGTTCGAGAATGCCGTGCGCCTCTGGGGTCAGCTGAACCCGGACTTCTTCAAGGGTACGGTGGTGGAGAAGCAGGCGGCGGAGGTGCTCGCCCGACCCAGATGAAGCAACGGGTCGCGCTGATCGGCACGGGCGGCACGATCTCGTCGATCGGCCGCGGGAGTCTCGATCTGTGGGAGTACATGGACACGAGCCGCAAGGCGGAGCCCGAGGAGCTCCTCGTGCGGTTCCCCGAGGCGGCCGAGGCCGCTGAGATCGTCCCGGTTCACTTCCGCTCGGTCGGAAGCGCGGCGATCGGACCTGGCGACTGGCTCGCCCTTGCCGCGGCGGTGAGCGACGCGACGGTCAGCCATGCCCCCCTCGACGGGATCGTGATCACGCACGGCACCGCGACACTCGAGGAGACGGCGTACTTTCTGAATCTCGCTCTCAAGGTCGACGCGACCGTCGTGCTGGTCGGTTCGCAGCGGCCGGCCACCGGCCTCAGCTCGGATGCCGGGCTCAATCTCCTGAACGCGGTGCGGGTCGCCGGATCGTCCGAGGCGCGCGGTCTCGGCGTGCTGGTACTCCTCAACGACGAGATCCAGACCGCGCGCGACGTGACGAAGACGTCGACCTTACGTCTCGAGACGTTTCGCAGTCCAGACCTCGGCATGCTCGGCTACGCCGATCCCGACGGACGAATCGCCATCTACCGTCGGCCATCGCGCCGCCATGCGCCGGACACTGAGTTCGATGTGCGCGGGCGGACGGATCTGCCGCGCGTGGACGTCGCGGCGTCGTATTCAGGGGCGGATGGCGCGGCGATTCGCGCGTTCGTTGCGGCCGGCGCGCGGGCGATCGTATCGGCCTCGCTCCCGCCGGGCGTCACTACGCCGGCCGAGACGGAAGCCCTCCTCGAAGCGCGCCGGCAGGGCGTCCTGATCGTGCTTTCGAGCCGTGCGGGAAGCGGTCGCGTCCTTCCCCGTACGCTCCTGCGTCAGCAGGGGATCGTCGTCGCCGACAACCTGACGCCTCAGAAGGCGCGCGTGCTGGCCATGCTGGCCCTCACCAGGACCGATAACGTGTCCGAGATCCAGCGCATGTTCGACGAGTACTGATCCGGAGCGACCGGCCCCCAATTGGGTGTCCGGGAATGAGCCGTCCGGCCAGAAACTCACCAGGGCCGTTTCCGGTCGATTCGATCTAACCATTCGAAACATAACGATATTCTGCTCGGCATCGAATATGCCCTATTACCCCGGCATGAACAGGTTGGGAGCGCGGTCCCTGGGACTCCTCGCGGTCGCCGCAGCGATGGCCACGGCGACGCCGGCGGCCGCACAGGTCTACAAGCGGACCGCCTCCGACGGGACCACCTATTTCACGAACATCCAGCCGAATCCTACGGTGCAACGCGTGGCGTACGCGGTGCCCGCGCGGGAATCGCAGCGTCCGGCATCGAGCGACTACGGCCTGTACTCCCGCGAGATCGCAGAAGCATCCGCGCGGTACGGGGTGCCCGAGCGCCTCATCTGGGCAGTCATCCGCGTCGAGTCGGGATTCGATGCTCGCGCCGTGTCGCCGAAAGGCGCGCGCGGGCTGATGCAGTTGATGCCCGAGACCGCCGCGATTCTGGGCGTTCGGGACATGTTCAATCCGCGTGAAAACATCCACGGGGGCACCCGGCATCTTCGCGGCATGATGGATCGCTTCCACTACGACCTGCCGATGGCCATCGCCGCCTACAACGCCGGTGATCGGCCGGTCGCGGCATTCCGCGGCATTCCGCCGTATCCCGAGACGCGGGAATACGTCGCGCGCGTGCTGCGCTATTACGGAGCCCCGCTCGCGTGGGAGCTGCAGGGCAGCGGCGGCATCCAGCAGTACGTCGCGCGCGACGGCAGCGTGACGTATACGAACGTCGCGCCCCGCCGGCTCACGACGGTCTCACTCCAGGGACGATAGCTCGGACGGCAGGTGAAACAAAAAAGGAGGCGGCCACGTGCCGCCTCCTTCTTCGTGAACGGTTAGGGTTAGGGGGGTTACTTGGCCTTGACCGCGAAGTGCGCTCGGCGATTCAGGCTCCAGCAATCCTCGCTGGCCTCCGCGCAAATCGGGTGTTCCTTGCCGTAGCTGATCACCGAGATCCGGTTTGCCCGGACGCCTCGGGAGACGAGGTAGTTCATCGACGCGCGAGCCCGGCGCTCGCTGAGCGCGATATTGTAGTCGGTCGTCCCGCGCTGATCGGCGTGCCCTTCGATCAGCACCATCCAACCGGGGTTGGCCTTCATCATGTCGGCGTTCTGGTCGAGAACCTGCGTGTCCTCAGTACGGATCTGGTAGGAATCGAACTCGAAGCGAACGTCCCGGAGGTCCGTCTTCGCGGTGAACTCCTTCGGGTTGGGCCTGGCGGCGCCCTGCGCATTCGAGCCCGAACGATCGCCGGCCGCAGACCCGGCCGCGTGACCTCCGTCCATCGATCCACCCTTCGATCCGCCGGGTGCAGGCGCCGACCCGGAGTCGGCCATCGTGTTCGGCGTCATCGCGCATCCGGCAAGGAATGGCGCTGCCGCCAGCATCAGGACGAGAGCGGTCTGTGAGAAGTGCTTCACTTGAGAGCCTCCCTTCCGCGGGCCCTGGATGGGGCCGCGATTCGTTCGCGGGCCGCGGGCGCTGACGCAAGTCTGCACATCCAATGCCCGAAGCGGCGACGGGCGAGATATGGTGCAATGTCCGGCAATTAGCAGCAGGGATGGTGCGGCCCGGCGGCCGGGACGGCCGCCAGAGGCGGATCGGCTTGCCAGAACGTCAGACAGGAGCCGCCATGCAGGCACGACAGAGGGTGGTCGTGCTGCTGATCGTAGCGATCAGCGGCGCCCTCGCGTCGATCGCGCACGCGGAGTCGGTATGGGATGCGCTGCGCGCGCCGGGCAGCGTCGTGGTGCTGCGGCATAGCTACGCTCCCGGCGGCTTCGATCCGCTCGACGCGAAGCTTGAGGACTGCTCGACCCAGCGCAACCTGGACGAGAACGGTCGGGCTCAGGCGCGGCGGGTCGGCGAAGCGTTCCGCCAGCACGCGATCGCCGTGGCCAGGGTCCTCTCGAGCCCGCGCTGCCGCTGCCTGGACACTGCGCGCCTCGCCTTCGGCCGGGTCGAGCCGTGGGATGTGCTTCAGGGCGCGCTCAACGACACCGAGCTCCGCCAACGCCGCCTGGTCGAGACGCGAAAAGTCATCGACACATACCAGGGCGGAGCGCCGCTCGTTGTCGTCACTCACGGCAGCGTCGTGACGGATCTAACCGGACTCAACATCCGTATGGGCGAGTTCGTCGTGCTGCGCCGTGCCCCGGACGGAACCCGCGTGGTCGCAGGCCAGTTGTACGTCGAGTAGGGCCGCACCGAAGGCTGCGGTCCCGCGGCGGACTACTCGGGCCCGCTGGCGAACCAGAGCCGTGGGTCGGCGGCGCGCACGCGCGCCTCGGGCAGACCGAGCTCGCGCCGGACGATGTTGGTGCCCTCGACCAGCGCCACGCACTTGTAGTACGCGATCCGCCGACTGAGCCCCTCGCGTCCGAAGCCGCAGTCGGTCGTGATCACGAGCCGCTCCGGCGGGATGTACTCCAGCGCCTTCCGGATCAACCGCGCCACGTGCTCGGGCGGCTCGACGACCGTGTTGCAGTGGTTCACGACGCCGATACCGATCTTCTTGTCGGTTCGATACTTGCCGAAGAGGTGAAGATCGCGGCCGTCCGTGCTGGCGCACTCGAACGTGATCACGTCGCCGTCGAGCTGGAGCAGATGGGGGAGCGCCCGCTCATAGCTCGGCGGCTCCCAGTACACGCGCTGCTGATTCGGGTTGCCCCAGCAAGTGTGGACCCAGATCTCGGAGTCGACGCCTTTCAGCTGGCGATTGAAGGCCTGCGTGAAAAACTCGAGATCGGCGTCGGTGCAGTCCGGGCGGGTCGTGCGACCGTGGTGCGGCGGCTCTTCCACCTGAATGAGGGGACAGCCGGCGGCCGCAAGCTCGCGAAACTCGGCGTTCATGATGTCGCAGAGGTCGTTGATCAGCGCCTTGTCGTCACGATAGTGCTCGTCCCAGAGCATGCTGGCCAGCGCGGGCGCGCAGATCGCGCCGAACTTCATCGGCTTGTCGGTCAGCCGCTGCGCCGTCTTCCAGAGCGCGGTGTATTCCAGGGGGCCGCGGGTCAGCTTTTCCCGGACCACACCGGGCTGATACGCCTCTTGCACTTCCCAGAGGATGCGGCCGGGTCGCAGGCCGTGCCGAGCCATCCAGCCGCGCGAGGTGTCGCGGTGGCCTTCGATACCGCCCAAGCGCTCGATCGGGTAGAAGAACCACGACTTGCCGCCGACGGCCAGATCGAACCGAGTGTCGCCGTCGGTCACGATGTCGAGCCCGGCGGCTTCCTGAGCGTTGACGACGCACGCGACCGCGTCCAGATACTGCTCGCGAAAGATCGAGTCGCCGAGCGCCGACTTGAACGACCGTCCATGCAGGCTCTCGGTGAACCAGAGCGGCCGCGGATACGACCCGGTGATGGCGGTCGGCAGCATCAGATTCTGGGTGACCTTCAGCATCGATTCCTCCGCTCGGCGAGGCGCCGTAACGCGTCGCGATGGTTACTTGGAGAGGCTCGGCGGCGTCATCCCGAGGAAACGGAAGCAGTTGTTCCAGGTGATGTCCGCGTGAACGTCCGGCGGCAGATTCAAGGTCCGAAGCGTCTTGTCCACCGGCAGCTCGGGGGCCATGTAGGGGTAGTCCGTGCCGACGAGAATCTGTCCGGCGCCGACCATGTCGATGAGGTAGCGCAGCGCCCGCCGGTCGAAGAGCAGCGTGTCGTAGTAGAAGCGTCGCGCGTACTCGGCCGGCGAGCGCGGCAGGCCGTGCGGCGCCGCCGCGCCCCGCCCCGGAACGGGCGTCTCCTCGTTCCACGTGCCGCTCCAGTGATGGGTGTAGCGCGGCAGCAGGAACGGAAACGTGCCGCCGCCGTGGCTGAACGCGATCCTCAGGCTCGGGCACTTCTCGGCGGTGCCGCCGTCGATCATCGACGCGATGCTCAGGCTCGTGTCGGTCGGGTAGCCGACCGGATTGAAGAGGGCCTTCGTGGGAAAGCGCTCCATCATCGTCGGCCGCAGCGCGTGCACGAAGACCGCGACGCCGAGCCGTTCGGCTTCCCGGAAGAACCCTTGAAACTCCGCCATGCCCAGCGACTTGCCATTCACGTTCGATCCGAGCTCGACGCCGGGGAGGCCGAGACTCTTGACGTGAGCCAGCTCCTTCGCGGCCACCTCCGGATCCTGAAGCGGCACGATCCCGAGGCCGATGAAGCGGCCGGGCGCCGCCGCGCACATCCGAACGATCACGTCGTTGGTGTAGCGGCAGAAGTCGAGCGCGTCCGCCGCCGTGAACCAGTAGGCGCACAGCTCGGGCATCGGCGAGATCACCTCGACGTCGACGCTCCGCGCCTTCATGTCCCGCAGCCGGCGCTCGACGCTCCAGTTGCCATCGTGCACGGTGCGATAGTTTTCGCCGCCGATCATCACGCGCGCCCGCCCGGCATCGAAATGATCCATCGACGGCCACGACCACGCGCTCGGGCGCGTCCCCGCCGGCGGGAAAGTTTCCGGAATGATGTGCGCGTGCATGTCGACGATCATCGCGGCGCTCCCCGCATCCTCCGGCGCGAGAGTCGGGTGGTCAAGGGGCGCGCCATTGACAAACAATGGGTGCTACTTCACCATCGGCCCTCGGTCTCAAGGGGGACGACATGACTTGGTCGAGCGGGATCTTCCTTGGTTGTCTCACGGTGGGTGCGCTCGGTGCCGGATGCGGGACGCTGCGGAACACCCCCGAACAAGACCTGGTGTGGAGCGCCAACTCCGCCTGCGAGATGGAGGGACGCGTCTCGAACAATGTCGTCATCTCTCGCGTCGAGCCGAACGGACGGTACTGGGTGGAGACTCGGAACGGCAACGCCGGGCTTCCGGCATTCTTCGAGTGCATGAACGAGAAGATGCGCGCGGCCCGCTGAGTCGCGCGGCTAGTCGAACATCAGAACGGACCGCGCGACCTCGCCCGCCTTCATCGCGCGGAACGCTTCGTTGATGTCGCTGAGCCGGCCGCGACGACTGACCATCTCGTCCAGCATCAGGCGGCCCTGGCGATAGAACTCCAGGTAGCGCGGAATGTCCGTGCGAAACCGGTTGCCGCCCATGCGCGAGGTCTGCACCTTGCACTCCGGCCGGATCGCCATCCACGGAAACTCGATCTTCGCGTCCGGGGGCATGACGCCGACGATCGTGGCCGTGCCCCGGATGGCGAGGCTCTCGATCGCCTGGCGGACGAGCGTGGTGTTGCCGACCGCCTCGAAGGCGTGATCCACACCAGCGCCGCGCGTGAGCGAACGCACCGCCTTGACGGGATCGTCCTTCGAGCTGTTCACGACGTGCGTGGCGCCCACCCGCTTGGCCATCTCGAGCTTTCCGTCGAAGACGTCGACGCCGATGATCTGACTGGCGCCGCCGATCCGCGCGCCCTGCACGATCGATAGCCCCACCCCGCCGCAGCCGAAGACGGCGACAGTTTGCCCGGCCTCGAGCCCGGCGGACCGTAGGGCGGCTCCCACGCCGGTCAGCACGCCGCACCCGACGAGCGCCGCGCGGTCGAGCGGCAGGTCGGGATCGATCTTCACGATCGAGTTCTCGTGGAGCAGCATCTGCTCGGCATAGCTCGAGATGCCGATGAACTGCCGCACCGGAGCGCCTCTCTGCGAAAGACGCGGGGCGCTCGAGTCAGCCCGAGTGACAAACCCGGCGACGCAGAGATTCGGGTGGCCGCCCAGGCATTGCTCGCAGGTGCCGCAGAAGCCGGAGAGGCACGCCACCACGTGGTCGCCCGGGCGCACCGTCGTCACGTCGGCGCCGACCGCCTCGACGACGCCGGAGCCCTCGTGGCCGAGCACGATCGGGCGATCCAGCGGAAACCGGCCGAAACCGTCGACGACGTGCAGATCGCTGTGGCAGACGCCGGTGGCGGCGGTGCGAACCAGGACCTCACGGCCCCAGGGCTTGTCGATCTCGACGGACTCGATCGTCAACGGCTCGTGGACCTTGCGAAAGACGGCGGCCTGCATCTCCATCGGGCTTCCTCCTAGTGCGCGACACGTTAGCGAACTCGGCGCAGTATAATCCCGCCAAGCGGTGAGGAGGATGGCATGACGGCCATCGAGCCGAGCGGGCAGATCCTGGGTGCGACGGTCCGGGGGATGGACCTCGCGAAACCCTTGAGCGACGCGGACTTCGCGACAATTCTGGAAGGTCTCGGCCGGCACGGCGTGCTGCGCTTGCCCGGCCAAAAGCTCGAGGCTGTCCAGCTCCGAGACTTCTCCCGGCGCTTCGGCCAGATCCAGGCCACGCTCACCGGCCGGCACCACGAGCCCGGCATGCCCGAGGTCGGCTATCTCTCGAACATCATCGAGAACGGCGAGCCGATCGGCATCACCGACGCGGGGCAGGACTGGCACACCGACATGTCCTACAACGAGACGATCGGGTTCCTGAACGTGCTCTACGCGGTCAAGGTGCCGCGCCGAGCCGGGCAGGTGCTCGGCGCCACGATGTTCGCGAACACGCAGGCCGCGTACGAGGATGTGGCGCCCGAGCTGAACGCCCGGCTCGCGAACGCGACGGCCACCCACGACTTCAACAAGTTCTGGGAGAACATGCGGCGCCGCCCCGGCAGCCTGCGGGGGCCGCTCACCGCGGAGCAGCGCCGGCGTCGTCCGCCGTCCGTCCATCCGCTGTTTCTCACGCATCCGATCACGGGCCGGCGCGTGCTCTACTGCAACCCCGGCTACGCGATCCGCATCAACGAGCTCGACGAGGCCGAGAGCGACCGGGTGCTCGAGACCTTGTTCGCGCACCAGCTGCAGCCGAAGTACCAGTTCACGCACCGCTGGACCGAAGGTGACGTGCTGATGTGGGATCATATCGGTACGCTTCACAACGCGGTCGCCGACTACCGGCCGGACGAGCACCGGCTGATGAAGCGCTGTCAGGTGATGGCTGATCGGATCTTCGAACCCGCCTTCGTGCGAGAGGCCCTCGCGGCAGCTTCGCCCGCCGGCGCAACGCACAGGTAACCGGGAGGATCGTGTCATGGCCCAACGCGTTCGCTTTCCCGAGCACATCGAGCCGCTGGTGGAGTTCGTCGAGGAGACGACGCCCGACCGCATTGTGAACGCCACGCACGACAAGCTTGCCGCCGGCACGACCGTGAAGGATATGCTCCTCGCCGCGGCGCTGGCGGTGGTGCGCTCGTCGGATCTGCCGCCCGGCCATCACGGCGGCCCGGTCCACCCGCTCTGCGGGCTGCACGCCGTGCACCACATCTCGGCCCGGCTCTCCGGTGAGTACGCGATGATGCCGGTCATCCAGAACGTCGCGGTCGCCAACAGGCACATTCACTCGCCGGCGATGGGCCCCTACATGCTCGCCGACGCGAAGCCCGTCTCGGAGAACGACGACGTCGAGGCGACGGTGAAGGCGTTCCGGACCGCCGTGAGCCGCGGCGTCTACAACGCCTGCGATCACTACTACCTGTACCTGCTCGATCGCCTCTCGCCGATGCAGATTCTCGAGCTCTTGCTCGAGGTCGGCGTGCCGAAGAACCAGCTCGACGACCACTACTTCCTGTTCCCGGTGTTCACAGTGCGGGCCCTCGAATACTTCGGCTGGGACTACGCGAAGTATATCGGCCGGGCGCCGGTGCGCTACATCACGCGTCCGACGAATCCCGCGATGATGCTCGACGTCGACGAGCTGATCCGGAAGCACGAGCTGCTCGAGCGCGATCTGCGCGCGAAGACCGGCGACGACGAGACCGCCGCGATCACGGCGCTGGCCGACGAGATCGGGCGCTGCGGCGAGTTCGGCGAGATCCCGGAGATGCTGGCCCGCGCGCTCGGCGGCGGCCTGTCGCTCGAGGGCGCCGGCGAAGCCCTCTCGGTCGGCGGGTCCACGCTCTTCTTGCGCTCGAAGACCGGCAATCCGATGGACGTGCACATCAACACGGGCGCCAACACCCGGCGCTATCTGCTGCGGCAGCCGGAGCTCTCGCGGCGCATCAAGCTGCAGGCGCTGCTGACCTGGAACACGGGGCCGGAGGTGCGGATGGCGCAGCGCATGCTCGCGTCGGACGTGCAGCCCGAGGCCGAGCGCGTGGCGGCGTTGTCGGCCCACACGCAAGACCAGCTGCTCGAGGAGCTCGAGAGCCTCATCAGCAGCCTCCCGGTCGGCGAGCGGCTGCCGACGGCCGGTCTCGCCAGCTGGCGCTCGACCGACGAGGTCAAGCACGCGGCCGCTCTCGCGCAGCAGTACGCCGACAACGGCTATGCCCCGGAGGCGTTGATCGACGTGCTGGCCAAGATCGCCTGTCGCGACAACTTCACGGAGATGCATGCCTTCAAGCACCATCAGGCGACGTACGAGGAGTTCTACGCGACCCGTCCGTCGCTGCGCTGGCGCCACCTGGTGGCGGCCGTGCAGGCCAGCGCGATCTCGCACGGCCGCATCCAGGATGTGTTCGACCACGCGGCCGAGGTGATGCATTTCTAGGCCGCCATGCACATCCTGGTCCTGTCCGCGCGTCTCACGGAGAATCGTCGTGCCGCATTCCGGGCTCTGACGCGAGAGCTCGGCGAGCCACAATTCGTCACGCCCGGCGATCCGGCGCCGGACATGTCCGAATGCGACGCGATCGTGGTGGACGGGCCGCAGCCCGCCCAGCCCTCGCAATTGCTCGCCGCAATCCGTGCGGCGGTCGAGCGCGGTATGGCATTGGTCGCGATCGGCGGCGCGCCGGTCGAGCGCGACGGCTTCTGGGCTGAGCTGCTCGGCGCGGTGGCGGGTCCGGAGCCGCCGCCGGGCGAGTACTACGCGAGGGTCACGGACGCACACTCCCACATCTCGGACCGCGTCACGCGCGAGTTCGCGCTCGTCGACGGGTTCGTGCCGCTGATCCCGATCGCGGACGGCAAGGTCATCGTCGACGTGAGCGTCGCGCTGCGTGACCTCGCCGCCGTGGTCGAGACGTCGCGCGGCGCCGGCCGCGTGGTGGCGTGCGGGCTCGGGAACACCGACGCGGCGCTGCGTAACCCCGAGCTCGCCCAGCTGCTCGGGCGCGCGCTACGTCCCGACTTGCACTGCTGCGGGCGCAACATCGGCGTGGGCATCGTCGGCTACGGTCCGCTGGGCGGCATGGGCTATCACCACGGGCTCGGGGTGACGGCGACCGACGGGCTCGAGCTCGTCGCCGTGGTCGATCCGAACGTCGAGCGGCGCAAGGCCGCCGAGACGGATTTCCCGGGCGTACGGACGTACGCGTCGGTCAGCGAGCTCGCCAGCGACGACGACGTCGAGGTGGCGCTGGTCGCGACGCCGCCGGCGCACCACGTCGCGCTGACCCTCACCTTGCTGCGCGCGGGTAAGCACGTGGCCTGCGAAAAGCCGCTCTGCCTGACGGTCGCGGAGGCGGACCAGATCATCGCCACCGCGGCGTCGAGCCGGCGCATGCTGACGGTCCACCAGAACCGCCGGTGGGATCCCGACTTCGTCGCGCTGCGACGCGCCGTCGGCGCCGGGCTCCTCGGCGAGATCTTCAACGTCGAGACCTTCGTGGGCGGCTACGCCCATCCCTGCCGCACGTGGCACTCGGACACCGCGGTCTCCGGCGGCGCCGGCTACGATTGGGGCTCGCACCATGTCGACTGGGCGCTCCAGCTCATCTCGGGCGCGCCGCGCGTCGTGCAGGCGCATGGTCACAAGCGCGTCTGGCACGATGTGACCAATCACGATCAGATTCGGGTCCGCATGATATGGCCCGACGGTCGCGAGGCCGAGTTCCTTCAGAGCGACATCGCCGCGGTGCGCCGGCCCAAGTTCTACGTGCAAGGCACCGCCGGCACGCTCGTCGGCTCGTACCGCACGATCACGCTCGAGGCGATCGAGCCCGGCCGCGGCTACGTGGCCACGCAGCCGCATCACGCCGAGGCGCCGGCCGAGCTGGTGCTGGCGCGCTACGAGAGCGGCTACGGGATCAGCGAGACACGGCTGCCGCCGGCCGTCGATCAGCCGTTCGCGTTTCACCGCAACCTCGCCGATCACCTCCATCTCGGCGAGCCCCTCGCGATCACCCCGGCGTCGGTCCGGCGCGTCATCGGCGTCCTGGAAGCGGCGCAGCGGTCGAGCACGCGCGGGGGCGCCCCCGTCGTGATCGAGGACGACGGGAGCTGACGTGTCCGTACCGGCACTGCCGGTCGGCTGGGGTGTGATCGGCGCCACGTCGCAGGTCGCCCAGAAGGCGGTGCTGCCCGCGATCGTCGCCAGCCGGGGCGCGCGCCTCGTCGCGGTCGCGAGCGAGAGCGCCGCCGACGGCGGCGCCGGCGGGTTCGGGCCCCTGCGCGCCCACCGAGCCTACGACGCCGTGCTCGACGATCCCGAGGTCGAGGCGGTCTACGTGCCGCTGCCGAACAGCCTGCATCGCGTGTGGGTCGTCCGCGCCGCGGCCGCCGGCAAGCACGTGCTCTGCGAGAAGCCGCTGGCGCCGACAGTGGACGATGCCGAGGCGATGGTGTCGGCGTGCGAGGGCGCGGGGGTCGCGCTGTGCGAGGCCTACATGACGCCGTTCCATCCCCGGGCGATCGCGCTCGAGACGCTCGTCGCGTCGGGCCGTCTGGGCGCGCTGCGCTTCGCGCGGGCGGCCTTCACGGGCGTGCTCGACCGCCCGGACGACCATCGCTGGCGCCCCGAGATGGGAGGAGGCGCGCTGCTGGACGTCGGCATCTATTGTCTGGCGCCGCTCCTGGCGGCGGTGGGCCGCACCCCCGCGCGAGTCGAAGCGTCCGCCACGCTCGCGAAGTCGGGTGTCGACGCTTCGTTCTCCGGCTGGCTCGACTTCGGCGATGGATTCACCGCGACGATCGAGTGCTCGTTCGACGCGCCCGAGCGCCAATTTCTCGAGATCGTCGGCACGGAAGCGTCGGTCGTCGTCGATCGCGCGTACACGCCGGGGCCCGCGGACACCGCGATGACGCTCCGCCACCGCGACGGTCGGGTCGAGACCATCGTGACCGCCGGCGCCGATCCCTATCGGGGGATGATCGAGCAGTTTCATGCGGTGGTCCGCGGCGGCGAGCCGCCGCGACGGCCGTGCGCCGCATCGATCACCCTGCTCGCGGTCCTCGAACGGCTGCGCGGGGCGGCCGGGCTCGCCGCATGAAGCGCATCGGCGTCATCTCCGTTCATACCTGTCCTCTGGCCGCGCTCGGCGGTAAGGAGACGGGCGGCATGAACGTCTACGTGCGCGAGGTCGCGCGCCATCTCGGGCGGCTGGGGCTCGCGGTCGACGTGTTCACGCGAAAGCAGACGCCGGGTGTGCCGACGATCGTGCCGCTCGGCTGGGGCGCGCGAGTCGTTCACATCGACGCCGGCCCGCAGCGGCCGGTGCCGCCGCCCGAGATCGTCACCGATCTGGACGAGTTCACCGACGGCGTGATGGCCTTCCAGCGCCGGAGCGGCGCCGAGTACGCGCTGCTGCACGGCCATTACTGGCTGTCCGGCCTGGTCGCGGTCGATCTCTCGCGACGCTTCGGCGGCATCCCGGTGGTCCAGATGTTCCACACCCTCGGCGTGGTAAAGAACGCGCTGGCCGATCAGCCCAGCGATCAGGTGCCACAGGCGCGCGTCGACGCCGAGGCGAAAGTGGCGGCGCTCGCCGATCGCATCGTCGCCGCGACGCCGCTCGAGAGTGCCGAGCTTGCCTGGTACTGCGGGGCGGCCGTCGAGCGGGTGCGGACGATTCCGTGCGGAGTCGACGTCGAGCTCTTCAGCCCGGGCAGCGCGGTCGCGGCGCGCGAGCGCCTGGGACTCCACGCGGAGTGGGTGCTGCTGTTCGTCGGGCGGCCGGCTCCGATCAAGGGACTCGAGGTCCTGCTGCAGGCGCTCGCGCGTTTGAAGGCCGACGGGCTCGGTCACGCCGACGTGAAGCTGGTGATCGTCGGCGGCGATAGCAACGAAGAGGGCAACGAGGATCGCGCGCGCCTGCGCGCGCTGGCCGACGTGCTCGGGGTCGGCGGGTGGGTCGACTTCAAGGGACCCGAGCCGCAGTCAGCGCTCCCCGAGTACTACCGCGCGGCCGATCTGTGCCTGGTGCCGTCGCATCACGAATCATTCGGCATGGCGGCGCTCGAGGCCATGGCGTGCGGCGCCACGGTCGTCGCCTCGCGCGTGGGCGGCCTCGCCACCACCATTCAGGACGGCGTCACGGGCGTGCTCGTCCCACCGCGCGACGACGTCGCGCTCGCCTCGGCGATCGGGTCGCTGCTGGCCGACGGGCCGCGGCGGCGCACGCTCGGCCGGCACGCGGCCCGCTGGGCGCAGAGCTTTGCCTGGCCGACCGTGGCGCGGGCGCTCGTGGATGTCTATGAGGAACTGGTCCCCGATCTGCGCCGGACGGCGCTGACTCCGGTCAAGGTGAACTGCGCACTGGCAATTTAGCTCTCGGGCTTCTGTCGAGGCCCGCGCGGAGCACCGGGCTCGGCCCATTGGACGTGAACGGAATGATTGGACGCATTGCGGGCTTTGTGATTTTCGTCGGCATCTCGGCGTCGCTCGCCGGCTGCGCCAAGGTGTCGGTGCCGGTCCCCATCGATTCACAATCGGCCGAGGCCACTCGCGGCCGAACGGTCGTCGCCGTCGCGAGGCAATACGTCGGCGCGCCGTATCGATGGGGCGGATCGAGCCCGTCGGGCTTCGACTGCTCCGGCCTGGTGCGGTACGTGTACGGGCAGGTCGGGGTGGTGCTCCCGCACAACGCCGCCCAGCAGTACCGGTTCGGCACGCCCGTCGCGCGCGACGAGCTCGAGCCCGGCGATCTGGTCTTCTTCGATCACCTGCGCCACAACGGGATCTACCTCGGCGACGGCCGCTTCATACACGCCAGACAGACCGGACGACGCGTGGCCATCGCGAGGCTCGACGACGAATGGTATTCGTCGCACTTCGTCGGGGCGAGGCGGCTCGATCCGCCGGCGCCGGCGGGAGACTCCGAGGACCGCTAGCGCGTCACGCGGGAAGCTGCATCAGCTGCAGGATGTTGCCGTCGGGGTCGGCGAACGTGGCGACCCATCCGCCCCAATCTTCGCGTGCGGGCTCGCGGCTGAAGGCCACGCCGGCACGGGTCAGGCGCTCGTGTACCGCGCGAATGTCGGCGACGGTCAGGTTGAGCATGATCCGGAGCGCCTCGCGGCTCGCCCCACGGACCCGATCGTGCACGCCCACGCTCAGGCGAATCCCGCTCCAGTCGAAGTTGATGAAATCCGGTTTCGACGAACGCGGCGTGAGCCCCAGCGTGTCCCGATAGAAGCGCGCCATCGCGGGAAAGCGATCGGCCTCCGTCCAGATGAGCACCCCGGCCAAGCCGTCGATCGATCCAGCCGCCATGCGCGCCTCCCCTCATGGGACCACGTCGTCACGCCGATTCTATCCGGTCCGAGTGCCGGGTTCGCGCCCCGCGCCACCGTGGCGCCCCGGCCCGCCGCCAGCGATGCTAGGATTGGCGCCATGACGGAGCCGAAGGGATCGTCGCAGGCCAAGGTGATCGAGCGGCGCATCGTGGTCGCGCCGGGCATCGAGCTGTACGTCGAGGTGCGCGTCGGCGATCGAGCGGCGGCGCCCTTCGTGCTCGTCCACGGCCTCGCGTCCAACGCGCGGCTCTGGGACGGCGTGGCCGAGCATCTCCACGCGGCGGGCCACACCGTGGTCGTCATCGATCAGCGCGGCCACGGCCTCTCGGACGCGCCGGACATCGGCTACGACCTGGACACCGCGGTCGCCGATGTGCTCACCCTGATCAGCACGCTCGAGCTCGAGCGCCCGGTCCTCGCCGGCCAGTCCTGGGGCGGCAATGTCGTGCTGGAGCTCGGCTGGCGCCGGCCGGATGCCGTGCGCGGCATCGCCTGCGTCGACGGCGGCGTGATCGAGCTGTCCCAGGCCTATCCCTCGTGGGAGGAGTGCCTGGCGGCGCTGACCCCGCCGGCTCTCGATCACCTCACCCTGGCCGAGCTCGAGACGCGCATTCGCAAGAGCGTGCCGCACTTCACCGATCGCGCCGTCGCCGCCTACCTGCACTGCTTCCGCGCGCGCGCCGACGGGACGATCGAGGCGCGCCTGCAGCGGCCCCGGCATCTCTCGATCCTGCGCTCGCTCTGGGAGCATCGTCCCTCGACCCGCTGGGAGACCTTGAAGGCGCCGACCTTGCTGCTGCTCGCCGACAGCGGCGACGGCTCGAGAACGTCCCGCAAGCGCACCGCCGAAGCGGCGGCGCTCGCAGCCGGCGGCCAGATCCGCTCGATCTGGTTCTCGCCCGGCCACCACGATCTGCACCTCGAGTTTCCCGAGCGCGTCGCCGAGATCTTCCTGCAGGCGCTGCGCGACGGATTCTTCAAGTGAGCGCGCGCCCGCCGCGCATCCTCGCGATCATGGGCTCGGGCGAGACCGCGCCCACGATGGTCACGCCGCACCGCGAGATCGTCGCCCGCTTGGGCGAGCCGACGCCGCGCGCGGTCTTGCTCGACACGCCGTACGGATTCCAGGAGAACGCGTCGGAGATCACCGAGCGAGCGGTCGAGTACTTCGCGCATCGCGTGCAGCTGACGATCGAAGCCTCCGGGTTTCTCGGGCCGCTCGCGGTCGACCAGAGCCATCGCGCCCCGCTCGCCGAGGCGGCCGCGCTCTCGCGCCTGCGTACCGCCGGCTTCGTCTTCGCCGGGCCGGGGAGCCCGTCGTACGCGCTCTCGGTCTGGCGCAGCTCGCCGGTGCCCGAGGCGCTCACCACCAAGCTGGCCGAGGGCGGCGCGGTCGTGTTCTCGAGCGCGGCGGCGTTGACGCTCGGGAGCTTCAGCATCCCGGTGTACGAGATCTACAAGGTCGGCCAGCCCGTGCACTGGCTCGACGGGCTCGGTCTCATGCGGGCCGCCGGGTTCGAGGGCTCGTGCGTGGTCATCCCCCACTACGACAACGCCGAGGGCGGCACGCACGACACGCGCTTTTGTTATCTCGGCGAGCGGCGGCTCGCGGTGATGGAAGGCCTGCTGCCCCAAGACGCGTGGGTGCTCGGGATCGACGAGCACACCGTGCTGGTGGCCGATCTCGACGCGAAGACCGTCGCCATCTCGGGGCGTGGCGGCGTCACGGTGCGCCGCCGCGGCCAGTCGCGCGTGTTTCCCGCGGGCACGAAGCTCAGCCTGGATGAGCTGCTCGCCGCCGCTCGCGGCGAATCGGACACGGCGCCTCGTGCGCCGGGGGGCGCGGCCGCGGCGGCCGAGGCGCCGCCGACGGGCGCGAACGCCCCCGCGTCGCAGCGATCGCCGCTGCTCTCCGAGGTGACCCGGCTCGAGCAAGCGTTCGAGACGGCGATCGCCGCGCGGCGGGCGCCCGAGGCCGCCGAGGCGATCCTGCATCTCGACCGCGCCATCGGCGACTGGGCGGCCGACACGCTTCAGACCGACGATCCGGACCGCGCACGCGCCGTCTTGCATTCGCTGGTTCAGCGACTCGGCGAGGCCGCGGCCGGGGGACTGCGCGATCCGCGCGAGCTTCTGGCTCCACTGGTGGAGAGCCTGATCACGCTCCGCGGAGAGCTCCGGGCCGCGCGCGCGTTCGAGCTGGCCGACCGCGTTCGTGATCGATTGATCGCGGCGCGCATCGAGCTCCGCGACACGCCCGGCGGCACGGTCTGGGAGCTCCGGCAGGACTAGCCCGCTGACCCTGCCCCGCGCGCTCTGACCACGCGCGTAGACCGAGGGGCGGCTCGACGCCGCCCCTCGTGATGATCAGCAGCGTTCGATCGACTCCAGCGCCGCGCTACGCGCCCGCCATCTGATAGCGGGCGTTGCGGATCACGCGCCCGGGATGACTTCCGGTGTGCTGGCCCTTCTCGAGCAGCACCTCGCCGTTGACTACCGTGTAGTGGATGCCCTCGGCCAGCTCGCGCATCCGCCAGCCGTTGGCCGGGAAATCGTGCACCACGTCTTCCTTGACCGGCGCGACGGTGTCCGGGCGCCGAGGCCGAGTCGTACGTCAGCCGCCGCACGGCGTGCTCGAGCGACATGATCTGCTTCTCGCGCACCCAGTAGCCGAGCAGCCGGGTCGGGTTGCTGACGTTCGAGTGGAACTGCACGTGAGCACCGCCGTCGGTGAGTCCGACCACCGCGTACGGGCTCCCGAGGATCTGCGCGACGGCCTCGGTGTCCATGTTGATCTCGCCCAGGCTGTACACCGTTTCCAGGTTTTCCTCGACGGCCAGATCGAGGAACGCGTCGAGCGGATGCTGGCCCTTGGCCTTCGCGATCTCGGCGATGTGCTTGCCAGCGAGCCCGCGATTCTTCGCGAGCTTGGGCTCTTCGACGAACATGAGGTCCCAGCGCTTGGAGAAGGTCGAGTCCGGACCGAGCGGCGCGTCGACCTCTTCGCGCAGCTTCGCGCGCATCGCCGGATTGGCGTACGCGGAAAGCTTGTCGGCGTCGGCGCCCTGCAGAATCGGCAGCCACGTCGGCATGCTGCGGAACACCTGGCAGTTCTTCATCGTGAACCGGTTGACGACGCTGCCGGGGTTGCAGAGCGGGATCGCGCGGATGCCCTGCTTCACGGTTTCCTCGACGTGCGCCAGGTGCGCCTTCCAGCGCCCGGGCTGCCGGGCCTGCTCGAGCAAGGTGTTGTACATGATCGGCCGTCCGCACGCTTCCGAGATGCGGGACAGGAGCTTGT
>WNFK01166076.1_pt1 | contig 19299 bp, 16 predicted proteins | sample 5400281 | NCBI WGS metagenome assembly WNFK01 (sample SAMN13153350, study PRJNA577476) | soil metagenome | isolation source: 20 cm soil on Douglas fir-dominated hillslope | place: USA:California | collected 2013-09-17
CGGCGCCGGCGCGGCCGGCCGCGCCGCCACTCGGCCAGGCTCCGTCGCCGCCCGCGCCACTGGCCATCCCGTCGAGGCTGAGGGTACCGGCCTCGACCCTCGGCCCGGATCAGGTGATTCTTCACGCCCTGAACCGGCTCGGCTACGGACCGCGCCCGGGTGACGTGGAGCGGGTGCGGCGGATGGGCGTCGCCGCATACATCGAGCGGCAGCTCGACCCGGGCGGGATTCCCGATGCGGCGGTGGAGCAGGCGCTCGCATCCTACCCGGTGCTCGCGCAGAGCGCGGCCGCCCTCTACCGCGACTATCCGCCGCTCGGCCCGCAGGTGCAGCAGCGGCTGGCCTCGGGCGAGATGAGCCGCCAGGAGATCATGGAGACGTATCCGGCCGAGCGCCGGCCCGCGGTCATCAACGGGCAGATGCAGGCGGCCCGGATCACGCGCGCGATCGCGAGCGACCGGCAGCTCGAGGAAGTGATGGTGGACTTCTGGTTCAATCACTTCAACGTCTACGGGCAGAAGGGGGCGGTGCGCTGGATGCTGCCGGCCTACGAGCGGGAGGCGATCCGGCCGCACGCGCTCGGGCGGTTCCGCGACCTCGTGCTGGCCACCGCGCGTCATCCCGCGATGCTCTTCTACCTCGACAACTGGCTCAGCACGCGCGCCGACTTCGTGGTGCCCGGCGGCGCCAACGCGGGCCGGCGCATGGGGCTCAACGAGAACTACGCCCGCGAGCTCATGGAGCTGCACACCCTCGGAGTGGACGGCGGCTACACGCAGCAGGACGTGGTCGAGGTCGCGCGCTGCTTCACCGGTTGGACGATCGACCGGCCCCAGCAGGGCGGCGGCTTCATCTTCCGCCCGGCGGCCCACGATCGCGGGGCCAAGCGCGTCCTGGGCCAGGTGATCCCGGCGGGCGGCGGCCAGGCGACCGCGCACTTCATCGCGACCAAGCTCGCCCGCCGCTTCGTGAGCGACGACCCGCCCGCGGCCCTGGTCGAGCGCACCGCCGCCACCTTCCGGAGGACGGCCGGCGACATCCGCGCGACCCTCGAGACGATCGTCACCTCGCCGGAGTTCTGGTCGGCGGAGGCCTATCGCGCCAAGATCAAGACGCCGCTGGAGGTCGTGGCCAGCGCGGTGCGCGCGCTCGACGGCCGCCTCGTCGCCGACCCCGTCGGCGGCGGCGGGATCGCGCTGGCGCGGGAGGTCGGCAAGCTCGGCGCGCCGCTCTACGAGGCGCAGCCACCCACTGGCTACCCGGACCGCGCGGAGGCCTGGGTGAACACCGGCGCGCTGCTCGGTCGCATGAACTTCGCGCTCGGCCTGGCCCAGAACCGCGTCCGCGGCGCCCGCGTGGACGTGGCGTGGTTCCTCACGAACACCGACCGCACGCAGCCCGCGCAGGTGCTCGACCGGTTGCTCGCGGTGGTCCTCCACGGCGAGGCGTCGGCCCGGACCCGGGCGGTGCTGGCCGGCCAGCTCGAGAGCCCGGAGATCACCCGCACCACCACCTACGACCGGGTGGCCAAGGACACCGACGTGGAGAAGCTGGCCGCGCTCGTCCTGGGCTCGCCCGAGTTCCAGCGGAGATAGCGATGGATTGCTGCACGCGGCGGTCGTTCATGAAGGGCGGCGCCCTCGCCCTGTTCGCGCTGGCCGGCCCTCCTCGCTTCCTCGCCCGCGCGGCCTTCGCGCAGGGGAGCACCACGGCCCGGCCGAAGATCCTGATCGCCATCTTCCAGCGTGGCGCGGTGGACGGCCTCAGCATGATCGTCCCGCACGGCGACCCCGACTACTATGCCGTGCGCGGCAACATCGCGATCGCCCGCCCGGCTCCCGGCGCGGCCGACGCCACCCTCGACCTGAACGGGTTCTTCGGCCTGCACCCTTCGCTGGCGCCGCTCCGGCCGATCTGGGACGACCGGCGTCTCGCGATCGTGCACGCGTGCGGCTCGCCCGATACCACGCGCTCGCACTTCGACGCCCAGGACTACATGGAGTCGGGGACGCCCGGCCTCAAGAGCACGCCAGACGGGTGGCTCGCGCGCGGGCTGGCCGGGATGCCGGCCCGTGAGCCGGCCTCGCCCTTCCGGGCCGTCTCCCTGGGGCCGGCCCTGCCGCGGATCCTGCGCGGGGAGGTGGGCGCGGTGGCGATGAACAGCGTGGCCGACTTCGACGTCAAGGACGGCGCGGCCATGGCGGGGGCGGGCGCCGGAGCACGGAAGGGCTTCGAGTCGCTCTACGAGCAGGGCGTGCGCGATCTCCTCTACGGCACCGGCCGCGAGACGTTCGAGGCGGTGAAGATGCTCAAGGCGGCGGCGCCCCAGCGGATCGCGCCGGCGAACGGCGCGGTGTACCCGCGCGGGCGCTTCGGCGAGAGCCTGCGGCAGATCGCCCAGCTCATCAAGGCCGACGTCGGGCTCGAGATCGCCTTCGCGGACGTGGGCGGATGGGACACCCACGCGGGGCAGGGCAATGAGCGGGGCCAGCTCGCCGTGCGTCTCAAGGAGTTCGCGGAAGGCCTGGCCGCGCTGGACCGGGATCTCGGCCCCCGGATGAGTGACGTGGTGGTGCTGACGATGTCAGAGTTCGGCCGGACCGTCCGCGAGAACGGCAACCGCGGCACCGATCACGGGCACGGCACCGCGATGCTGGCGCTGGGCGGACCGGTCAAGGGCGGCCGCGTGTACGGACGCTGGCCCGGATTGACCCGCGATCAGCTCTTCGACGGCCGGGATCTCGCGGTGACCACCGACTTCCGGAGCTTGTTCACCGAGGTGGCGGTGCGCCATCTGGGCGCGCCGGTCGCGCCGCTCTTTCCGGGCTTCAGCGCTCCGATCGCCGCGTGGCCCGGCGTCCTGGCCTAGCAAACCTCCCCTTCCCGCATTCGGCGATGAGCCGGGCCGCGAAGCGGCCCGCGGCGGCTCCACGGCGGAAGCCGGGACGGTGCACCAGCGCGACCGGCAGCGCCGACACCGCGGCGCGCTCCCATCGGACGCGGGCGCGGTCGAGCTCGGCCAGGGCCAGGGCGGGGGCGAGGCCGACGCCCAGGCCCCCGGAGACGTACGCGAGCAGGAGCGACACGCTCGGCACGTCGATGGTGGAGGTGGGCTGGATGCGCTCGCGCGTCAGGTAGTCCTCCAGGAGCCGCCGGCCCTGGCTGCCGGCTCCGAGCCGCAGCAGCGGCTCGCGGGCGAGCTGATCGGGTAGCGGGACCCGCCTCCCCGAGCGCCGGGGTCCGACCCAGACGAAGGGCTGGTCGAAGAGATGCTCGGCCTCGAGCCCGCGCGGGATCTCCTGGCCGGTGACCACCGCGCAGTCCACCTCGCCGAGTCCCACGAGGCGGATGCCCTCGCGCGAGTGGGTGGTGGCGATCTCGAAGCGCAGCGGCAACCGCTCTTCCAGGAGCTCGCGCAGCACCGGCACCAGCAGGGCCTTCCCGAGGTAGTCGCTGACCGCGACGCGCAGGGTCGCGGGCGGGCGCCCCGACAGCTCGGCCAGGTGGGCGAAGAGCGCCTCCGTCTCGGTCCCGAGCTTCAGGATGCCGGGCAGCGCGGCCTCGCCCGCCGCGGTGAGCCGGACGCCGCGGCCCGCCCGCTCGAGCAGCGCCACGCCCAGGTGCCGCTCGAGCTTGCGGATCTGCTGGCTGATCGCGGAGGAGGTGCGATGGTGCAGCCGCGCCGCCGCCCCCACCGAGCCGCTGCGCGCCACCGTGAGCAGGCTCAGCAGGGCGGGAAGGAGGGCGGCATCTATCATTAGTAGATCTTACGGGACCGGCAAGAAGATTTCACTATACTTAACGGTCTGCCGGCGGGACACTCTCCCGACCGGCCGCCTGCCGCGGCCATGGAGGGGACAATGGCGTCAACGCTGCTCGACAAGGTCTGGGACGCTCACACGGTGCGCACACTGCCCTCTGGGCAGACGCAGCTCCTGATCGGGCTCCATCTCATCCACGAGGTCACCTCGCCCCAGGCCTTCCAGGCGCTGCGCGAGCTCAAGTTGCCGGTCCGGATGCCGGAGCGGACCTTCGCCACCCTCGACCACATCATCCCCACTACCGCCCAGCAGCGGCCGTTCGCGGACGAGGTGGCCGAGGAGATGACGGTCCACATGATCCGCAACGCCGAGCAGAGCCGGGTGGCCCTCTTCGGTCTGGACAGCGGCCGCCAGGGCATCGTGCACGTGATCGGGCCCGAGCTCGGGCTGACCCAGCCGGGCATGACCATCGCGTGCGGCGACAGCCACACCGCGACCCACGGCGCGGTCGGGGCGATCGCGTTCGGCATCGGCACCAGCCAGGTGCGCGACGTGCTGGCCACCCAGTGCCTGGCCATGGCCAAGCCCAAGCTTCGCCAGGTCCGCGTCGACGGGACGCTGTCCAAGGGCGTCTACGCCAAGGACGTCATCCTCGCGATCATCCGCGCCCTGGGGGTCAACGGGGGTGTGGGCTACGCCTACGAGTACGCGGGGGCGGTGGTGGACCGGATGACGATGGAGGAGCGCCTCACGCTCTGCAACATGTCGATCGAGGGCGGCGCCCGCTCCGGCTACGTCAATCCGGACCAGACCACGTTCGACTACCTGCGCGGGCGCCAGTACGCGCCGCAGGGCGCGGCCTTCGACCGCGCGGTGACGTGGTGGACGGGCATGGCGTCCGACGCCGGCGCCGCCTACGATGACGTGAAGCGCCTCGACGGCAGCGCGATTCCGCCGATGGTGACCTGGGGCATCAACCCGGGGCAGTCGGTCGGAGTGGGCGAGCGCATCCCGTCGCCCGACTCGGCGCCGGAGCCGGAGCGGGCCACCTACCGAGAGGGCCTGGCCCACATGGGCTTCGAGGCCGGCCAGCCGATCGCGGGGGCCAAGATCGACGTGGTGTTCATCGGCTCCTGCACGAACTCGCGCATCTCGGACCTGCGGGTCGCCGCCGCGGTGGCCAAGGGCAACCGGGTGGCCAAGGGGGTGCGGGCGATCGTGGTGCCGGGCTCGCAGCTGGTGGCCAAGGAGGCGGAGGCCGAGGGGCTCCACGAGGTGTTCCGCGAGGCGGGCTTCGAGTGGCGCAACGCGGGCTGCTCGATGTGCCTCGGCATGAACGACGACAAGCTGCGGGGCCGCGAGATGAGCGCGTCCACCGCCGCGCTCAACGGCGCGGTCACCGACGTGCGGGAGATGATGCGATGAGCGACAGCACGCGGCGGCAGATCGCGGGGCGGGGTATCCCGATCCCCGGCAACGACATCGACACCGACCGGATCATCCCGGCGCGGTTCCTCAAGACGGTCACCAACGAGGGCCTGGGGCTCCATGCCTTCGAGGACGCGCGCAAGCACGACCCGGAGCATCCGTTCAACCAGAAGGCCTACGAGGGCGCCTCGGTGCTGGTGGGAGGCATGAACTTCGGCTGCGGATCCTCCCGGGAGCACGCGCCGGAATCGCTCAAGCAGTGGGGGATCAAGGCCATCGTGGGCGGGTCGTTCGCCGAGATCTTCTTCGGTAACTGCACCATGCTCGGCATCCCGTGTCTCTCCATCTCCCAGGACGACGTGCTGTGGCTGCAGCGCGCGGTCGGCCGCGACCCGAAGCTGACCGTCACGGTCGACGTGGAGCGGCAGGAGGTGCGGACGGGCGACCGCGTGATCCCGGCCCGCATCGCCGACGGGGCGCGCAACCAGCTCGTCTCCGGGGCGTGGAACGCCACCGGCGTGCTGCTCGACGCGGGCAACGCGATCGATGCCACCGCCGGGCGCCTGCCGTACGTCAAGGGCTTCTGACCCGGGCCCCGCGCAGGTGCCGACCGTCCGCACGCCGACGACGCGCACGCCTGGGACGCGGTGGCCCCGCCGCTGGCCGCGCGCGGCTGTCGGGTCGTGGCACCCTATCTGCGCGGTTACGGCCCGACCCGCTTCCTCGATCCGGCCGCGCCGCGCATGGCCCAGCAGGCCGCGATCGGCCAGGATTTGCTGGAGCTCCTGGCCGCGCTCGGGATCGAGCGGGCCGCGCTCGCCGGCTACGACTGGGGCGGGCGCGCGGCGTGCATCGCGGCGATCCTGGCGCCCGCCCGCGTGCGGGCGCTGGTCACCATCGGCGGCTACAACGTGCAGAACACGCTGGCGCCGCCGCGTCCGGCCTCCGCGGAGGACGAGCGCGGCTACTGGTACCAGTGGTACTTCAATACCGAGCGCGGCCGCCTCGGGCTCGAGCAGAACCGTCGCGAGATCTGCCGGCTCCTCTGGCGGGACTGGTCGCCGGGATGGCGCTTCGACGACGCCACCTTCGAGCGCGCCGCGGTCGCCTTCGACAACCCGGACTTCGTCCCGGTGGTGATCCACTCCTACCGCCACCGGCACGGCAACGCCCCGAGCGATCCGCGGTTCGAGGCGATCGAGCGCCGCCTCGCGGAGCGGCCGCGCATCGAGGTGCCGAGCGTCATCCTGCACGGCCGCGACGACGGGGTGGACGTGCCCCGGCACAGCGAGAAGCACCTCGCTCTGTTCCCCGACGGTACCGCGCGGCACGTGATCCCGGACGCCGGTCACTTCCTCCCCCGCGAGCAGCCCGCCGCGGTGGCGGACGCGCTCCTCGCGCTGCTCGGCCGGACCGCGCGGTAGGCCGCCATGTGGTTCCCGCTCGCGCTGGTGGCGGCCCTATGCCAGGTGCTGCGCAACACGGTGATGAAGCGCCTCGGCCACTCGCTCGACGAGTACATCAACGTCTGGGGGCGGTTCACGTTCCTGCTGCCCTTCGCGGGCGCCTTCGTGCTGTGGAAGGGCGTGCCCGAGATCAAGCCGGGATTCTACCTCGCCTGCGCCTCGTTCGCGGTGTGCCAGACCATCTCGACCATGGCGCTCTCCAAGGCCCTCAAGCTCGCCGAGATCTCGATGGTCACCGCGCTCTGGAAGGTGAGCCTGCTGATCCTGGTCGTGCTGGGCTACTTCACCCTGCGCGAGCGGCCGACCCTGCTCGGCATCGCGGGCATCCTGATCAGCATGTCCGGCGTCTACCTGCTCAACGTCAACCGGGCCCACCTCGCGTGGTGGGCGCCCCTCGCGGTGCTCTTCACGGACCGCGGCATGCGCTACACCCTGCTCGCCGCCCTCTTCTTCGCGCCGTCGGTGGTCACCATCAAGTGGGCGATGCAGTGCTCCGACCAGTACATGGGCACCCTGGGGGGCTACGTGGCCGCGAGCCTGCTCGTCACCCCGATCGTGCTGAAGACGTCGCGGCGGCGCTTCGTGGAGATCCCGCGCTACTGGAAGGCCTTCGTGAGCTTCGGGCTCTTCGCCTCGCTCACCACCATCAGCCAGGGCACCGCCTACCTGATGACGCTCTCCTCCTACGTGGAGGCGGTGAAGCAGGTGGAGATCCTCTTCGCGATGGCCATCGGCACCGTGATGTTCCACGAGAAGCAGAAGGTGCGGGACATCGCGCCGGGGGCGCTGGTGATGCTGGCCGGCGTGGTGCTGCTGAGCCTGGCCGGCTAGACCTCCGGCCGCTTGCCGTGGCTGGCGCGCACCACCGTCTTGATGCCCCCGCGCACCGTGAAGTCGCCGATCACCTCGATCCAGCGCGGGGCCGCCGCGGCCACGAAGTCGTTCAGGATCCGGTTGGTCACGTCCTCGTGGAAGGCCCCCTCGTTCCGGTACGACCAGATGTAGAGCTTGATCGCCTTCAGCTCGAGCAGGTGGCGGTCCGGCACGTAGCGCACCCTGATCGTGGCGAAATCGGGCTGGCCGGTGCGGGGGCAGACGCACGTGAACTCGGGGATCTCGAGGCTGATCTCGTAGTCCCGGTCCGGGTGCGGATTGGGGACGACCTCGAGGTCCTTCGACGGCCGGGTGGGCATGGCCCGACGCTACCGCGCGGCGGCGGAGCGGTCAAGGCGCTCAGCGACGGTGCTACTGCTACATAAAAATGTCGTGGGGTAACTGCTCCGTGGAAATGTCATCCCCCTATGGAGACTTTCACGATGAGCCGAAAGGAATTGCCCCGTCCGGGCCTCCTGGCCGCAGCCGTCGCCGGCCGGATCACCAATCGCGAAGGCGCCGCGGCGTTGCACATGACGCCCCGGCAGTTCCAGCGCCTCAAGCAGCGCGTTCGGGTGGGGGGCGCCCTGGCGGTGCGCCACCAGGGGCGGGGGCGGCCCTCGCATCGGCGCCTGCCCGCGCCGCTGTGTGCGCAGGTCCAGGCGCTCCTGCAGGAGCGCTACGCGGGCTTCAATGACACTCACCTCACGGAGAAGCTGCGCGAGCGCCATGGCCTGGCGATCTCCCGGGAATCCGTCCGGCGCTTACGGCGCGCGCTTGGCCGGCCCGCCGTGCACCGTCGCCGCCCGGCCCAGCATCGGGCGCGCCGCCCCCGCGAGGCCGCGGCGGGCCAGTTGCTCCAGCTCGATGGCAGCCCCTTCGCCTGGCTCGAGGGCCGCGGGCCGCAGATGACGTTGCTGGGCGCCATCGACGACGCCACCTCGACCGTCGTCGCCCTGCACTTCCGCCCCACGGAGGACCTGCACGGCGACGCCACCCTGCTGCACCAGGTCTTCACCACCGTCGGCGTGCCGGTCGCCCTCTACGGCGACGGCGTCAATATCCTGGTGCGCACGGATCGGCACTGGACCCTGGCCGAACAGCTGGCGGGGACGCAGGCTCCGACGCATCTGGGCCGCGTGCTGCACGAGCTGGGGATCGGCTATATCCAGGCGCGCTCGCCCCAGGGCAAAGGCCGAGTCGAGCGCCTCTGGGGGACGCTGCAGGATCGCCTCGTCAGCGAACTCCGGCTGCGCGCCGTGACCACGCGCGCCGCGGCCAATGCCTTCCTGCCGGAGTTCCTGGCCGACTTCAACCGCCGCTTCGCGCGGCCGCCCGCCCAGCCCCAGGCGGTGTGGCGCCGCCCCCCGCGCGATCTCGCCCTCGTGCTCAGCTGCCGCTATACGCGCCAGGTCGCGCGCGACAATACCCTCCGGCTCGGCCCGCGCCTCGTCCAGATCCCGCGCGGCCCCCGTGGCCGCTCCTACGCCCGGCGCCGGGTCGAGGTGCGCGAGTTACTCGACGGCCGCCTCGTCGTGCTCGCCGATGCGACGATCATTGCCCGGGCCCCCGCACCCGGGCCCGACTTCACGCTCACGCCCCGCAACCACCCGAGCGCCCAGCGGCGCCGGCCGAGCCGGCCCGCGCTGCCCCGGCTCGACGTGGCCCTCGCCCAGCTGGCCGCCGCGCTCCCCGCGCCGCCGCGGCCCCATCCCTGGCGTCGCGCCTACGATCCGCGCCTCGCCATCAACGCCGGCTACACCGAGCGCTGGGCATGACATTTCTATGTTGCAGTACCCACGACATTTCTATTGACCAGCGACAGGCGCTCAGCGACGGACGGTGAGGCCGATGCCGGCGGCGACCATGACGCTCGAGAGGAGCAGGAGCGGGCTCAGTTGGTCCCCGGTGACCGCGGCCGCGACGAGCACCCCGAAGAGCGGGGTGGTGAGCGAGCAGGTGGCGAGCGCGCTCGCCAGGTAGACCCTGAAGAGGTACGAGTTGACGATGAAGTTGAACCCGGCCACCACCGCGCCCTGGTAGAAGAGCGAGGCGGCGAGGGCGGGGGTGTAGCGGGTGGGAGCGCCCGATTACGAGCAGCTTGAGCGGATCGAACTTCTGGACCGCGCGCGCCATGTACACGACCCGCTCGGCGAGGAGGACCGCGCTGGCCGCGACCACCAGGTCGCCCAGCAGGGTCTCGCTCCGGAACGAGAAGTCGCGCGCGAAGAGGAGCACGATGCCGGTGTAGGCGATGAGCACGCCCCCCACCTTGGCGGGGGTGAGACGGTCGCCCGGGATCATGAAGTGGGCGAGCACCACGGTGTGCACCGCGTAGGAGTTGAGCAGCACCGCGCCGTGGGAGGCGCTGGTGAGGCCGATCCCCACGTTCATGGTTCCGATCTGCACCGAGAAGATCACCCCGAGCGAGATCAGCACGCGCCACTCGCCGGGACGCACGTTGAAGATGCCCGGCTGTCGCGCCCACCACGCGTAGGCCAGCACCACCAGTCCGCCCAGCACGAAGCGGAAGAAGGCGAGGCGGAGCGGAGGCGCGTCGGCGAGGCCGACCTTCACCGCGACCGGGTTGGCGCCCCACAGCGCGGCGAGCACGAGCGCGGTGGTGGCGCCGGGCCAGTCGAGGGGACGGAGAGAAGCCACTAGAAGGCGCGCGCGCGGCGCCGCGGGACGGCCATGTCGGCGGCTATGGTAGCATGGCGTTCCATGAAGATCGGGCTCGTCGGCCTCCCCAAGAGCGGCAAGACCTCGCTGTTCAACCTGCTCACCGGCGCGACCGTCGCGACCTCGTCGTTCGGCACCGCGCGCGGCGAGATGCACGCGGGGGTGGCGCGGGTGCCCGACGCGCGCGTCGAGCGGCTCACCGCGATGTTCAAGCCGAAGAAGACGACCTACGCCACGTTCGAGGTGGTGGATCTCGCGGGCATCGCGAAGGGCGAGCGCGAGGGGCTCGAGGCCAAGGAGTTCCGCAACGCCGACGCGCTGCTGCACGTGGTGCGCGCGTTCCCGGACGCGGCGGGCACCGCGGCCGACCCGGCCGGCGACATCGACGACCTGGAGACCGAGCTCATCCTGGCCGACCTCGAGGTGGTGGAGCGCCGGCTGGAGCGGCTCGAGGCGCAGATCAAGAAGAAGCGGACCGACGCCGACGTTCACGAGCAGACGGTGCTCCAGAAGGTGAAGCCCCTGCTCGAGTCCGAGCGGCCGATCCGGGCGATGGGCCTCGCCGACGACGAGGCGCGGGCCCTCCGCGGATTCACGTTCCTCTCCCAGAAGCCGATCCTTCACTGCCTCAACCTGTCCGAGAAGGAGATCGCGCGCGGGACCACGCTCGCCGAGAGCTTCGGGCTGCAGGCGGTGGGGCAGCGGCCGGGCACCCGTCTCGGCTGGGTCTCCGCGGTGATCGAGTCGGAGGTCGCGCAGCTCGCGGGGCCCGAGCAGGCCGCGTTCCTCGCCGACCTGGGCCTCACCGAGCCGGCGATCGGGCGCGTGCTGCAGGACTGCTACGCGCTGCTCGGCCTCATCTCGTTCTTCACGGTGGGCGAGGACGAGGTGCGGGCGTGGTCCATCCCGCGCGCCACCCGCGCCCAGGACGCGGCCGGGGCCATCCACTCCGACATCGCGCGCGGCTTCATCCGCGCGGAGGTGGTGGGCTACGACGATCTGCTCGCCGCCGACGGGTCCATGGCCACCGCGCGGGAGCGGGGGCGGTTCCGGCTCGAGGGCAAGGACTACGCGGTGCAGGATGGCGAGATCTGCCACTTCCGGTTCAACGTGGGCAAGTAGCGCCCCCGGCTCCTTCCACTTCGCCCGAGCTCCCGATTCACCGGCCCGCGTCCGTGCTCCACGGGCCGCACTCGAACGGCAGGGTGAGGACGAGGCGGTCGGTGGGATAGACCCGTTGCGGATCGTGGCAGCCCACCACGAGGGCCATCGGATCCAGGGTGCCCCGCAGGTCCCCGTCCCGGTGCGAGGCGCAGGGAGCGGTGCAGACCTCGAGGTGCACGTGGGGCACGCCCGCGGAGTTGCCCGAGGCGCCGGAGAACCCGATGCGCTCGCCGCGCGCCACGGCCTGGCGCGTCTTGACCACCGCGCGCGTCAGGTGGCAGTACACGGTCCAGCGGGTGAACCCGGGGTGCAGCAGCACGACCCCGACCCCGCAACCCGGCTCGTAGTCGATCAGCATGCCGACTTCCCCGTCGGCGCCGGCCAGCACCGGGGTGCCCGCCGGCAGCGCGAAGTCCACCCCCGCGTGGGGCTGGAGGCGCGGCCGTGCGTTGGCGCCGACCCGCGAGCGATAGGACGAGAGGATCAGCACGTCCGCGGGCACGTCGGCGGCCGCGACCGCCGCCGCGGCGAGCAGGACCGCGACCGCGAGTCCGCGGCGGAGACCGGGCATGCGCTACTGCGGCCGGAGGAAGCCGAGCTTCGGCACCCCGCCCAGCGACTTCGCCAGGCTCACCAGCGTCGCGTCCGAGGTGCCGACGGGCAGCACGCAGCCCGCGCCCAGGAAGACGCCGCGGCCCGCGGTCTGGGCGAGCGCGTCCTGGACCTGGGCGAGCGCGGCCTCGGGGCTGCCGTCCTGCAGCACGCTCCACTGGTCGAGCCCGCCGATGACCGCGCCCGGCACGCGGGCCTGGGCCTCCCGCAGCGACGGGCCCGCGCGGCGGTCGTCCCAGTTCCAGGCGTCCGCGGGCAGAGTGGCGAGGCGATCGAACATCAGGCGCTCGCCGTGGCAGTGGAGGATCGTGAGCTTCGACATCGGCCGCACCGCGTCCAGGATGCGCCGGTCGTAGGGCTCGCCGAACCGGCGGTATTCCTCCTCGGTGTGGAAGACGGTGCTCGCCGCCTGGACCGAATAGAAGATGCCCTCCGCGCTCTCCCGGAAGCAGGCCACCACGAACGCGAGGATCGTCTCGGTGATCGCCTCGAGGGCGTCGGTGACCGCCTGCGGGTTCTCCTTGAGGTCGTAGTTGAGCCGGTCGCCCGAGAGCTTGCGCGCGAGCGAGAGCGGGCTGAACACGGATCGTCTCGAGGTGCGAGGCCCACGACGTGGACTCCATCTTCACCGGACGGATCTTCTTCCAGTCCTCGGGCGAATTCACCGCGTGACGCGCGCACGCCCGGTGGCCGTCCGGCAGGATCTCCGAGCCCTCGACGCATCCCCAGTCCGCCACCGCGTAGCCGCCGGTCGGCGTCACCTTGAGGAAGTCCGACTGGTAGCGCTCGTGGAAGCGCAGGGTGGACTGGGCCAGCGCGGCCGGATTGCGATCCACATCCGGGAAATGGCGCCAGAACGCGTAGGGCGGCCGATCGGTAGGCTGGCGCTTGAGGGCGGCGAGCACCCGCTCGAGCTTGGTCATGGCGCCAGCACCATCTCCGCGTCGCGCACCGCGGGGCGTCCGTCCTCGGCGAGCGCCTCGAAGCGGACGATGGCGCCGGCCGGCGCCGGCCGCGCGGCCTGGCCGCGCACCACGATCCGCGACGGGAGCCGCACCATCGCGCCGAAGCGGGCGGTCACCGCGCGGACCGGGGTGGCCGCGCCGCGCGGCTGCTGCCGCAGGGCCTCCGAGATCGCGAGGGCCAGCGTGGCGGTGCCGTGGAGGATGATGTCGGGCAACCCGGCGCCCCTGGCCACCGCGCGGTCGGTATGGATGGGGTTCCAGATGCGCGCGCACTCCGTGTAGACGTGGGCGAGGGTGGGGGCGATCGGGATGTCCACCGACCACCACGGCTCGGCTCGGGATCGCCCCTCGCGCTCCCTCTTCCCTCTGGGGAGAGGGTTGGGGTGAGGGGCGCTCTCGCATTGCACGCCGAGGTACAGGGAGCCGTACTCGGTGGTGCTCACGGGCCGGCCCGCCGCGTCCACCGTTTCCATGCGGAGGACCAGGTAGGCGCCGGGCGTCCGCGGCTCGAGCGACGCCACCGTCGCGGTGGTGCTGAGCCGATCGCCCGCGCGCGGCGGCCGGTGCAGGGTGAGGCGATGGGTGGCGTGCACCCCGCGCACCGCGACGTCGTCGGGCAGCGCCTTGGCGCGCACGTCCAGCGCGAGCGGCCACTCGTAGCAGACGGGAAAGAGCGGGTGGGCGAGGAGGCCGTCCGGCCGCGTGGTGTCGAAGTACCCGGACGCGCTCTCCCCGAGCGCGGCCGCGTAGGCCATGAGCCAGCGGGCGTCGATCTCGTGCTCGCGCGGGCCCACCGTGACGCCGATCGCGGAGGCGGGGATGCGGAGGCCGCTCATGCCACCCGGGGGAAGTTCATGCAGTCCACGAAGATGGTCTCGAAGTCGGGATGCGCGGCGAGGGAGACGTGCTCGATGCGGCCGGCGATCGCTTCGGCCCGGGCGCGCTCCGCCTCGGAGACGAGCGCGAGCTGCGCGCCCAGCGCGGCCGCGTTGCCCACGTAGCGGATCTTCTCTTCCGGCAGGTCGGGCGGGATGAGGCCGATGCGCAGCGCGCTGCGCACCGAAAGGTAGTTGCCGAAGCCGCCCGCGAGCATCAGCTCCTCCACCCGCTCGGGCCCGACCCCCGCGATGTGCCGGAGCATGGCGACGCCGGAGGCGATGGCGCCCTTGCAGAGCTGCACCTGCCGGATGTCGTCCTGGGTGAGCACGATCTCCCGCTCCGCGCCGTGCTCGCCGGGGCGCGCGAGGACGATCAGGCGCTCCTCTCCGCGCATCTCGACCCGCGAGCGCATGGGGGCGCGGAGCCGGTCGCGCCCATCCACGTCGATGAGCCCGGTCCAGTCCACCACGCCCAGATCGAGCAGTGCGGCCACCGCGTCCACCAGGCCGGAGCCGCAGAGCCCCTGCGCGGGGGCGTCGCCGATGGTGTGCAGCCGCAGATCGCCGTCCCGGACGTCCACCCGGTCGATGGCCCCGATGGCCGCGCGCATGCCGTGGCGGATCTGGGCCCCCTCGAGCGCGGGCCCGGCGGGGGCCGAGCAGGCCCACAGGCGCTCGCGCGAGCCCAGCAGCACCTCGCCGTTGGTCCCGATGTCCACTGCGATGCGCAGGGTGGGGGACTCGTCGATGCGGGTGGCGAGCGCCACCGCCACCGCGTCCGCGCCCACGAAGCCGGCCACGAGGGGGAGCAGGCACACGCGCGCCTCGGGGGGCAGCTTGAGGAAGAGATCGCGCGCGGGCAGCGTGAGCGGATGGCGCATCACCGGCGCGTAGGGGGCGAGGCCCACGTAGGAGGGATCGATGCCGAGGAGCAGGTGGTGCATGCAGGTGTTGCCGACGATCACCACCTTGTAGATCCACTTGGCCAGCACCCCCGACTCGCGCACGATCTGCTCGATGTGCTGGTTGAGCAGGCCGATGATGCGGGTCTGCAGCTTGCGGAGGTTGCCGGCGTCGAACTGGGCGAAGGCGATGCGCGACATCAGGTCGCCGCCGAAGACCGCCTGCGGGTTCAGGCTCGACGCCGCCGCGAGCTGCTCGCCCGACTCGAGCTCCATGAGGGTGGTCACCACGCTCGTGGTCCCGATGTCGATCGCGAGGCCGTACTTGTGGAGCGCGGTGTCGCCCGCCTCCACCGCGAGCACCTGGCGTCCGAAGGTCGTCACCGTGACCTCGCCCCCGCGGTCTCGCAGCGCCGCGGGAAGGGTCTTGAGCACCGCGGCCGGCACGTCCTCGATCGACCCCCCGGTCGCGGCGATCAGGGCCTCCAGGTCGGAGGTCTGGAGATGCTCGTCCTTCGGCAGCGTCACCTGGACCGCGCGCTTGCGGACGCCCGCATCGATCGAGATCGGCGCGGGCGCTCCCGCCGGCCGCTCGCCCCCCAGGATCTGGAAGGTCGTGTCGTCGAGCGGGGGCGCGACCTGCACGGTGATCGCCTCGGTGACCGGCCACTGGCAGGAGAGCCGATAGCCCTCGCGGACGAGCGCGTCGCCCAGCTGCAGCTCGTCCATGATCGTGGGCGGCGGGGCGGTGCCCGCGACCAGCTTGACGCGGCACGAGGTGCAGCGGCCCCGGCCCCCGCAGATCGCGTTGATGTCCACGCCGCCCGCGTGGGCCGCCTTCAGGATGGTCGTGCCCGGCTTGGCGTCCAGGACGCGAGGGCCCGGCAGGATGGTCAGCGAGATCGCCATGCGGGCGCAGGATAGCATTCTTTTTCTTGACTTTACGCGCGTGTTTGCCGATAGTTACCTACTAACCCGTCACAGGGTCTGGGCGGGCACTGCTTCCGGGGGGTGCGTTGCTCAGCTACGTCGTCTATCGCCTCCTCTGGCTGGTTCCGACGCTCCTCGCCATGGCACTCGTCACCTTCCTGGTGATGCACGCCACGCCGGGTAGCCCGCTCGACCCAGTCGCGGAGGGCGCGAACCCGCTGTCGCCCGACGCCCAGAAGAACCTCGCCGAGGTCTACGGGCTCGACAAGCCGCTCTACGTCCAGTTCGGCATCTTCCTGGGCAAGGCGATCCACGGCGACTTCGGGACGTCGTTCGTCTACAAGACCCGCACGGTGGCCGAGATCATGGTGGAGACCTTCCCGATCTCGCTGCTGCTCGGGAGCATGGCCCTGGCCCTGGCGGTGGTGGGCGGAGTGTCGCTGGGCGTGCTCGCCGCCGTCTACCAGAACCGCTCGTGGGACTACGTCTCGGTGAGCGTGGCCACGCTCGGGGTCAGCGTCCCGAACTTCGTGCTGGCCGTGTTCCTCATCGTCCTCTTCTCCTTCGTCCTGCCCATCTTCCCGACCGGCGGCTGGAACTCGCCGATGGACTGGGTGCTCCCGACGGTCACCCTCGCGCTGGCCCCGATGGGCATCATCGCCCGCTTCACGCGCTCGAGCATGCTCGAGGTCATCCGCTCCGACTACATCGTGACCGCGCGGGCCAAGGGACTGGCCGAGACCCCGGTCATCCTCAAGCACGTGCTCAAGAACGGCTTCATCCCGGTGGTCACGCTCCTCGGGCCCATGTTCGCGGCGGTGGGGACCGGCTCGTTCTTCGTGGAGTCCATCTTCCGCATCCCGGGCATGGGCCGGTTCTTCGTGCTCTCGATGACCGGGCGGGACTATCCGATGATCATGGCGGTCGTGCTCATCTACGGCGCGTTCCTGGCCATGATGAACCTCGTGGTCGACCTCCTCTATGGCCTTCTCGACCCCCGCATCCGATACTAGCCTGCCCACGCCGGACGGCGCGGCGCTGGTCCTGCCTCGATCCGAGGTCCGGGGATCGAGCCTCTGGCGCGACGCCTGGCGCCGTCTGCTCCGCAACAAGCTGGCGGTGATCGGCGGGGTGGTGGTCATCCTGCTCTGCCTGCTCGCCATCTTCGCCGACCTGATCGCGCCGCAGTCGTACACGAAGCCCAACTTCGGCCGGCTCTACGAGTTCCCCTCGCGGGATTTCCCGCTCGGCACCGATCAGCTCGGGCGCGACGTGCTCTCGCGGCTGATCTACGGGGCCCGCGTCTCGATGCTGGTGGGCCTCGGGGCCCAGATCATCATCGTGCTGATCGGCGTCCCGATCGGCGCCCTGTCCGGTTTCATCGGCGGCCGCACCGATCTGGTTCTCACCCGCCTGGTGGACGTGATGTACGCCTTCCCGCGCCTGCTCTTCGTCATCCTCGTCATGTCCATGCTGGGGGCCGGGCTGATGAACATCTTCATCGCGCTCGGCCTGACCGGGTGGGTGGGCATCGCGCGCCAGACGCGGGCCCAGGTCCTCTCCATCAAGGAGAAGGAGTTCGTGGAGGGCGCGCGCGCCCTCGGGGCCGGCTTCTGGCGGGTGATGAGCCGACACGTGCTGCCGAGCGCGCTCACCCCCATCGTCGTCTCCATCACCTTCGGCATCCCGGAAGCGATCTTCACGGAGGCGGCGCTCTCGTTCATCGGGGTCGGCATCAACCCGCCCACGCCCTCCTGGGGGCAGATGGTGGGCGAGAACCAGCAGTTCCTCCGCTCCTACTGGCACCTGTGCGTGTTCCCCGCGATCGCCATCGCGGTGACCATGCTCTCGTTCACCTTCTTCGGCGACGGGGTCCGCGACGCGCTGGATCCGAAGCTGAAGTAACTCACTGGAGGACACCACCCATGCGGATTCCTGACGAGCAACTCGACCTCTTCGCCAAGCGTCTCGAGGCCATCGGCGTCGGCCGGCGCGACTTCCTGAAGGTGGTCGGGGCCATGGCCGCGTTCGGCGGGCTCGGCTTCGCCACCGAGGCCCGGGCGGCCAAGCCCACCAAGCCCGGGGCCGGGGAGAAGCTGTCCAAGGAGCAGGTGCTGCGCTACGGCGGCGGCGGCTGGTTCAAGAACGAGCCCTCCAGCCACGACTTCAACAAGGACCTCTACTGCTCCGGGGTGCCCGCGCTCTTCGCCGGGCTGATGGTCTTCAACGCCGACTTCGTGTCGGTCCCGTGGATGGCGAGCAAGGTGGAGAGCAACAAGGACGGCTCGGTGTGGACCTTCACGATCCGCAAGGACAGCCGCTGGTCGGATAACTCGCCGGTCAGCGCCCGGGACTTCGAGTGGTCGTGGAAGCGCCAGCTCGATCCGGCCACCGCGGCCCCCTACGCCTCCTTCCTCTACGACTTGAAGAACGGCGAGGCCTACAACAAGAAGCAGATCACCGACGCGAGCCAGGTCGGGGTGCGGGCCAAGGACGACTGGACGCTCGAGGTGACCCTCGAAGGGCCGCGCGGCTACTTCCCGGTGCTCGCGGCCTACCTGGCCGCCCTGCCGGCCCACAAGGGCGCGGTGGAGAAGTTCGGCGACAAGTGGACGGAGGCCGGCAACATCGTGTGCAACGGGGCGTTCACCCTCGAGGCGTGGGAGCACAACAAGCAGATCGTGCTGAAGAAGAACCCGCACTACTACGGGGCCAAGGACGTCCACCTGACGCGGGTGGTGATCCCGATCATCCCGATCGCCTCGGGGACGCTGCCCTACGAGAACAACGAGCTCGATCTCACCGCCCTGCAGGCGGGCGATCTCAAGCGCCTGCAGTCCGATGCGCGGATGTCGAAGGACGTCTTCCGGTACCCGTTCCCGGGCACCTGGTACCTGCTGCCGCAGACGACCAAGCCTCCGTTCGACAACCTGAAGGTCCGCAAGGCGGTCGCCCACGCGATCGACCGGGAGAACGTGGTCAAGGTGAGCCAGGGCCTCGCGGTCCCGGCCTGGTCGATGATCCCGCCCGGCTTCCCGGGAGCGGTCGACGACGCCAAGATCAAGGCGATCCAGAAGTACGACAAGAAGCTGGCCCTGGAGCAGCTCAAGGGCACCCCGTTCGAGGGCGGGAAGAACTGGCCCAAGATCACGCTCTCGATGCGGGACGAGGGTCTCGGCTCGAAGCCCCTCGCGGAAGCGATCCAGGCGGTGCTGCTCGACTCGCTCAACATGAAGACCGACCTGGAAGTCCTGGAGCCGCGCGTGTTCCGCGAGCGGCTGTGGAAGCAGGATCTCCAGTTCGTGTGGATCCGCTGGTTCATGGACTACCCGGACCCGCACAACGAGTACTTCGACACCTTCTACGGCAAGAAGACCACTGGTCGCCGGCAGGCGTGGGTCAACGAGGCTTTCGACAAGGAGCTCGAGGCCGGGCGCGACACCCGCGATCCGAAGAAGCGCCTCGAGGCCTACAAGAAGGCCGAGGAGATCATGCAGCAGGACGTCGGCTACGTGCCGGTCGCGTGGGTGGTGCGCTATGCGGCCAAGAAGCCGTGGGTGGCCGGCATCGAGAAGAACAAGGCGGGCGAGTACGTGGTGGACGGCAACATCTACGTGGACATGTTCGAGCACATCTAC
>WNFK01217458.1_pt1 | contig 19297 bp, 17 predicted proteins | sample 5400281 | NCBI WGS metagenome assembly WNFK01 (sample SAMN13153350, study PRJNA577476) | soil metagenome | isolation source: 20 cm soil on Douglas fir-dominated hillslope | place: USA:California | collected 2013-09-17
TTCACCGGCAACGATCAGACCCTGCGCACCTCCTACTCGACGCTGGCGGTCGGGATCGGGAGCGCCTTGGTCTCGGTGAACCGGATCGCCGTGTTCGGAGTCGCGATCGTGATCCTGATCGTGCTCCACCTGCTGCTCACCCGGACCTACGTGGGGAAGGCGATCCGGGCGGTGGCGCAGAATCCCGACAGCTGCACGCTGGTGGGGATCCCGGTGGAGCGCATCTACGCGCTCACCTTCGGCCTCGGCACCGCGCTCGCCGCGGCCGCCGGCCTCCTCGGGTCGACGCTGTTCCCGTTCAACCCGGGCTTCGGCGCGGCCGAGCTGCTCAAGTCGTTCGTGGTGGTGGTGCTGGGAGGCCTGGGGAGCGTGGCCGGCACGGCGATCGCCGCGCTGATCCTCGCGGTGGTCGAGGTGTTCGCCATCCTGGTCATCCCCGCGTACCTCACCGCCGCGGTCGGCTTCGTGCTCCTGGTGCTGGTCCTGGTGTTCCGCCCTGGCGGGCTCTTCGGACAGCGAGTGCTGGGATGAAGCTCCAGGTCCCTCCGTGGGTCAGGCCCCGCGCGGCGATCGGGCTCCTCGCCGCCTGCGTGGTCCTGGCGGTCATTCCGCTCTTTCACGACGACGTCTATACGCACAACCTGCTCACCCTCACGTTTCTGGGCATCGCCTCGGCGCTCGCCTGGAACTGGCTGGGCGGCTACCTCGGGCAGGTCAGCTTCGGCCACGCCGCGATGTTCGGCATCGGCGGATTCGTCGCCGCGCAGGCGCAGCTCGGGATCCGGATGCCGATGCTGCTCTCCTGGGTGTTCGGCGGGCTGGTGGCCGGCCTGTTCTCGCTGATCTGGGGACATCCCACGCTGCGGCTGCGCGGGCCCTACTTCTCCATCGCCACCATCGGCGTCGGCGAGGCGACGCGCCTGGTCTGCACCTACTGGGACTGGTTCACCGGCGGCTCCTCCGGCCTCTCCCTGCCGATGCAGACCAACCTCAAGTACCAGCTGTACTGGTACGGCATCGTCCTCGCCGCGCTGACCCTGGCCGCCTCGTACGCGCTGCGACGCTCGCCGGTAGGGCTCTCGCTCCTGGCGATCAAGAGCGACGTGGACGCGGCCAGCGACGTCGGCGTCGGCGCGACCCGCCTTCAAGATCTGGTCCTGTTCCTCTCCGGCGTGACCATCGGGATCTGCGGTGCCTTCTACGCCTCGTACTTCAGCTACATCGAGCCGGGGGACATGTTCGGGTTCGACCGCTCGATCTCCTGGGTGCTGATGGGCGTGATCGGCGGGATCGGCACCATCTTCGGCCCCGCGCTGGGAGCGATCATCTTCGTGCTGCTCCGGCAGTACCTGATCGCCTCTTATCCCCAGCTCTACCTGGGGCTTTACGGGCTCCTCCTGGTCCTGGTGATCCTCTTCGAGCCGTTGGGGCTGACCGGTCTCTTCCTGCGCGCGAGCGCGGCGGCGGAGGATTGATGTCACCCGTGCTGCGCGGCGAGGGGCTGACCAAGGCCTTCGGAGGCCTGAAGGCCAACGACAACGTCTCCATCGCGCTCGAGCAGGGCCAGATCCTCGGCCTGATCGGGCCCAACGGGGCGGGCAAGAGCACCTGCTTCGCCATGCTCGCCGGCTCGATCCCGCCCACCGCGGGCCGCGTCTTCGTCGGCGACACCGAGGTGACCGGGTTTCCGGCCTTCCGGATCGCGCGGGCGGGGGTGGTGCGCACACACCAGATCGTGCGGCCGTTCGCGAACCTGACCCTGCTGGAGAATTGCATGGTGGCCGCCAAGCAGTGCTCCGGGCGGAGCGACACCGGCTCACGGGAGCTGGCGCGGGAGACGCTCCAGTTCGTCGGCCTGGACAAGCGCCGGCACGAATACCCGGGCGGCCTCACCCTCGCCGGCCGCAAGAAGCTGGAGATGGCCCGCGGGCTCTCCTGCGTCCCCCAGGCGCTCCTGCTCGACGAAGTGATCGCGGGAGTCAACCCGGTGGAGGCCCGCGAGATGGTCGCGCTGATCCGGCGCATCCGCGACGAGCGGAAGATCTCCATCCTCATGACCGAGCACGTGATGGCCGCGGTGATGAGCCTCTGCGAGCAGGTGGTGGTGCTGGAGGCGGGCAAGCAGATCGCCTCCGGGTCGCCGAAGGAAGTGGTGCAGAACCCGGCGGTGGTCGAGGCGTACCTGGGGAAGAAGCATGCTTGAGGTGAAGGGCATCGACGCCGGTTACGGCGACGTGCAGGTCCTCTTCTCCCTCTCGCTCGAGGTGCGCGAGAAGGAGATCGTGACGCTCCTGGGCAGCAACGGCGCCGGCAAGAGCACCACGCTGCGTTGCATCACCGGCGTCCTCCCCCCGCGCAAAGGCGACGTGCTCTTCAAGGGCAAGTCGCTCTCGCTCGCCCCGGCGGCGGACCGCGCCGGAATGGGGATCGCGCTGGTCCCCGAGGGGCGCGAGCTGTGGCCCCAGCTCACCGTCCGCGAGAACCTCGAGCTCGGCGCCTACCACGCGCGCGCGCGGGCGCGCGTGAACCAGAGCCTCGACCGCGTGCACCGCCTCTTCCCGCGCCTCTTGGAGCGCAAGTCGCAGCTGGCCGGCAGCCTCTCCGGCGGCGAGCAGCAGATGTGCGCGATCGGCCGCGCCCTGATGTCCGAGCCCAGCCTGCTGCTCCTGGACGAGCCTTCGCTCGGGCTGGCGCCGATCGTGGTCGACCAGATGTTCGAGGTGATCCGCCAGCTCCACGCCGGCGGGATGACGATCCTGCTGGTAGAACAGAACCTCGCCGCGGCTCTGGAGATCGCGACCCGGGGGTATGTGATCGAGACCGGGCAGGTGAAGCTGCAGGGGAGCGCGGAGGAGCTGCGCAGCGATCCGAAGATCCGCAGCGCTTATCTGGGGCTCTGAGCCCTACGGCCTGTTGCTGCGCGTCTTGACATCGAATCTTCGTTCCGGAGTAGAGCCACGCCGAAGGGGGGGCCCTACAGGAAGGAGACCTCCATGCAGCGCGTGAATCCGATTCCAGCTTCGATCCTCGTGCTTTGCGCATCCGTCTGGCTCACAGGGCCGGCGCAGGCGGTGGGGAGCGCGGACTGCGCCCGGTTGGTCGTGCTCGGCGTGTCGAGCACGACGATCACGTCCGCGACACTCTTGCCCGCCGCCAACGGCTTTCCGGAATACTGCGACGTGCTCGGACATGTCGACACGGAGATCGCGTTCGACCTGCGCCTGCCGACCCAGTGGAATGGGAAGTTCTACTTCACCGGCCTGGGCGGGCTCGACGGACTGATGCCCGCGCCGGGAGCGGGGCTGAGGCTCGGATATGCGGAGATCGGCACCAACACCGGCCACGTCAGCGCAAACGGGACGCTGTACGACGGGAGCTGGGCCTATCACAACAGAGAACGGCAGATCAATTGGGCTTATCGCTCCACCCACGTCGTCGCCGAGGCGGGCAAGACCATTACCACCGCATATTACAAGAGCGCGCCCCGCTTTTCATATTACGTCGGATGCTCGGGCGGAGGACGTCACGCCGCGATGTCGGCGCAGCGCTATCCGACCGATTTCGACGGCGTGGTCGCGGGCGATCCTTTCCTCAGCCCGCCGGGGCAGGTCATCGCCTGGAACTGGGACGAGCAGACGTTGTCGGCCACCCCGATCCCGCCCGCAAAGCTGTCGGTCATCGCAAAGGCGGCGCTCGCCGAGTGCGATGCCAAGGACGGCGTCGTCGACGGCTTGATCAGCGATCCCCGCCGATGCCGCTTCGATCCTGGCACCATCGCCTGCCCGGCCGGCCCGGACCGGCCCGACTGCCTCACCAGCGGCCAGGTCGCGAGCCTGCGCAACTTCTACGGGGGTCCCAGGAGCTCGCGCGGAAAGCAGCTCTTCCCCGGCTGGGAGCCCGGGGTCGAGGATCTGGGGTGGCCGCGCGCGCTGGTCAACAGCGTGACCGGTGGCCCGGGCGAGCTGATGGTCCTGATTCCCGACCAGTTCCTCAAATACTTCGTGTTCGGCCCCGGTTTCGATCCGCTCTCGTTCAACTTCGACCGCGATCCGGCGGCGCTCCGGCCCGACTTCGCGCTCTTCGACGTGAAGCCGGACCTCTCCGCCTACGCGAGGGCCGGCGGGAAGATCGTCATGTATCACGGGTGGTCCGACCCCCGCCTGGTCCCGGTCCTGTCCATCCAGTTCCACGGCGCGGTCGAGCGGAACCTGAAATCCCGGTCCACGCACATCGACGACTTCTATCGCCTGTTCATGGTCCCCGGGATGTTGCATTGCGCCGGCGGAACCGGCCCGACCAGCTTCGACGCCTTCAGTGCGCTCGTGAAGTGGGTCGAGCAGGGCATCGCGCCCGAGAGCATCCTCGGATCGCACCTGACGAACGGAGTGGTGGACCGCACACGGCCCCTCTGCCCGTACCCGCAAGAAGCGGTCTACAACGGCCAAGGCAGCATCAACCAGGCTTCGAGCTTCACCTGCAGGGTGCGACACGTGCGCGACATCGTGAACGCCGATTTCTACGACCGCGAAGACGACGACGACGACTGACGGCGGGAGCGATCGCTGGGATCAGGCCGCGCGCGCCGCGCTGGGTGGATCGATGGCTCGCAGCCATCGGTCCATCCATGCTTTCGCCCAGACCGACTTCATCCGCACCCGCCCCCAGCCCTTGCGAATCAGCCAGGTCCTCGGACTGGCCAGCAGCGCCGTCCGGTCGCATGCGAGCGACGAGTACGGGTCGTCGCCTTGCGCCGGCCCGTAGTGATGCTCGTGATTGCCGAGCACGTACCCGATCGCGTTCACCAGCTGGGTCGGGGAACGCAGCAGCACCGCGTGATAGTGGTCTTCGAACACCTTCCCGCGGCGCCGCATCACGCGGTTCAGCGCCCGCGCGATGCGCACGCAGAGCCCCTGCATGCCCCGCGAGAGGCACTGATCGGAGTCGGCCTCGACCAGGAGATGGAGGTGATTGCCAAGAACGGAGAACTCGATGACGCGGAGCCCGAGGCGCCCCCGCGAGCTTGCAAAGCATGCGGCGATGGCCTGATAGCACCGGCGGCTGCGAAGATTCCAGACGTGAGTCGCCACGCGCAGCGTCACGTGCACGGCGGCAGCCTTCTCGAACCGCGGCCGCGTCTTGTGCGATACGCGCGGTCGCGGCGCCGTGCGCTTCCGCCCTGCGCCCTTCCTCTTGCCGCCCCTCTGCGGGATCTTGAACTCGAGCTGCTTCATCTGATTGGGGAGAGTGTGCCAGAGGAGCCTGCGGTCGCCCATCGGTCAACGGGAGGATGTGGCCAGCACAGACATGTCGCGAACGCGTTGCTGCAGGGGCCCGGCGAGCACGTTTTCTCCCAGGAGCACATCTTCTGGCCCGGCCTGCGAGCCGCCTCCTCTGATTGGGGAGAGTTTGCCCGGGGCGTCCCCGCGGCGGTTGCACATTGCACAGTTGCACAACGGGATCTGCACCCGGCCCCCCACGCCCCCTCCTCCCCGGACAGCCCGCCACGGGATCTGCACGGCGCTCGCCACGAGAAGCGCTCACCACCAGGAACAACAGACAGTCAAATCCCCAGCTCGCGCGCCAACCTTCTCCCCGCGCCCACGCGAGCGCGAGATGAAACCGGATCCCCGGATCCTCCGGCAGCTGCTCCCTCGCCGCCTCCAGCCACGGCAGCGCCCCCCGGGCATCCCCGCCCGCAGTCAGGATCACCACCCCCATCGCGGCCATCACCTCGGGATCCGACGCCTGATCGAGCTGCAGATCCCTCACCAGCTCCATCGCCCGCTCGCGCGATCGCGCGTCGGCCCGGTTCTTCGCCAGCAGGCGCGCGAGCTGCGCTGCCGCCGTCAAATCATCCAGCTCCGCTGCGACAGCCGCCTGGTAGGCACGGATCGCCGCCTCCCGGTCGCCGATCAGCATGGCCGCGCGGCCCCGGAGGGCATGGAGCTCCGCGTCGGAGGGAAACCGCGACAATCCCTGTGCGGCCACCGCCATCGCGTCGCCTGCGCGGTCGACGCGCAGGTAGAAGTCCGCGACCGCGCGGTACGCGGATGGTGCGTCGGGGTTGACCAGGAGCCGGCGGATGGTCGCCTCGGCCTGCGATGGGCGGGCCGCCTCGAGAGATGCCTGGGCGGCGATCGGCAGCGGATAGGTGAACCCCGGGTCGCGCTCGACCAGAGCGAGGAGCCGCTCCAGCGTGTACTCGGGGCCATTCTGCCTCGCCCAGACCGCGATCAGGTTGGAGACGGCGCGGTGCGAGCGCGGCGCGACCGCGAGCGCCGCCAGCAAGGCCTCTTCGGCGAGGAGCAGATTGCCCTCGCCCTGCGCGGCAACTCCCTCCAGCCAGGGGCCGATCATGGTTCCCGGGTAGCGATCCCGCGCGGAGCGCGCGATCCGAATCGCGGCCGCCCAGTTCCGCTGGCGCGTTTCGGTGGAGAAGTCCCGGATGGTGACGCCCAGATCTCCGGGCCAGTTCTCGGCCCGCTCCGTCGGACGTTGGCGCGCGGGAGGCTGCGGGACTGAAGCGGCGGGAGGAGGCTCCCGGGAGAGCTCGAGCAGCCGCGGGTCCTGCCCGGCCGCGGCGATCGCTTTGCGGACCGCCTGCGCCGCGGCCTGTTTGCCGCCGGCGGCCGCGGTGGTCCGGCAAAGGACGATCCAGGCCGCCACGTCGCGCGGATCGCCGCTGACCGCCGCTTCCGCGTCGACGCGCGCCGCGTGCAGGCGGCCGATCAGGTATCGCAGCTCCGCGCGCCGGCGGCGCAGATCCTCGCGGTCCCGCGCCAGATCGATGGCGCGGCCGAGAACGGTCTCGGCTTCTTCCTTCTGCCCTGCCCGCTGGCGGACGTCGGTCAGTCCCAGCCAGCCCTCCGGGTCGAGGGGGGCGAGCTCGGTGTACGTCTCGAATTCGAGGAACGCGCGCTCGAGGTGGCCCCGCTTCAGCTCCAGCCGCGCCAGGGCGAGGCGCGCTTCCCGATGCGACGGATCGCGTTCGAGCAGCGCGCGCAGCGCGGCGGCGCCGGCGTCGTCCTGGCCGGAGGCCGCCAATTGCTGCGCGCGCTCGAACTGGCGGGCCGTCCGGTAACGGGCGACCGGCGGCCACGCGACCGCCCCGAGTCCGCCCGCGAGGCAGATGCCCAGCAGCGCAACCGCGAGCTTCTTCCAAGGAACAGCGCCGAACCGTGACCGCAGGACCGCACCCGTGGTGCGGCCGCGGTCAATCTTTCCCTGCGACCGGCTTCTGGCCATGCGCGGGACGCACCAGGCGATAGCGGCCCGGCTTCAAAGGACCGTTCAGCTCGTTCGTTTCTCCGTCCGGCCACCGCACCGTCATGGACGCGACCGAGCCCCAGTCGCCCAGGCCGAACCGCGCCACCAGCAGGTCGTGCGATTGGTTCCCCCCGCTCGCCTTGATCTCGCGCATCTGCCGGCGGCCATCGGCGGCCTTCACGTCGACGCGGGCGCCCACGGCGAACGTGTTGGCCGTGCGCTGGTCCTCCAACCGCACTTCGAGCGCGGGCGCCTTCGCGCCGTCGTTGCGCCAGGCCACGGGGGTGAGCTGGAAAGGGTAGGTGATCAGATCCAGGCTGCCGTCGCCGTCGTAGTCGATGAACAGCGACGCGGCGGTCGGCATGTGATCCTCGAGCCCGGCCTCCTTGGTCCTCTCCTCGAACGAGGTGCCCGACTTGTTGCGGTAGTAGACGTTGGACGGATTGTAGAGGCGTAGCCGGGTTCCCTGGGCGATGAACAGGTCCTGCCAGCCGTCGTTGTCCAGGTCGGCGAACTTCGCGTTCCAGGTCCAGCCGCCGTAGCCGACGTTCCACTGCTTGGTGACGTCCTTGTAGCCGTTGCCGTCGCGGTGGAAGAGGATGTTGGTGTGCCCGATCGAGGGGATCTCGTCGGTGAGCACCTTGTGCGAGGAGTTCATGTCGATCGGGCTCTCGGCCATCGCCGCGCAGACGTCGTGCATGGTGACGAAGTCCGCGGGGATCTTCTTGCACTCCTCCAGGATGACGGCCTTGTCGGCGCCGGTGGCGGGCAGGCGGAGCAGGATGCGCGTCCAGTTGTGCGCGGCGACGGCGCAGTCGCGCTGCTCGACCGGATCGGTGAGCTCCTTGCAAAGCCCGATGCTCCAGGTGTCGCGGCCGCGCGCCACCGCCGCCTGGAAGCGGGCCAGCGCATCGCAGCGGGCCAGGTCCGCCACCTCCGAGTAGATGCCGCAGCTTCGCACCGGCGGCGCGAGGCGCTTGGGCAGATCGCCCATCCGGCCCATCGCGATCTGGCCGATGTACAGCTCGGGGACGCCGTCGTTGTCCACGTCGGCCGTGTCGAACGACATGGTGGTCATGGTCGAGTACGGCAGCGGGCTCTCGTCCTTCTTGATCGGCCGGAGGCGGCCGCCGTCGTTGAGGAAGATGCGGTCGGGCTCGTCGAAGTCGTTTCCGACCAGCAGATCCAGCTTGCCGTCGCCGTTCAGATCGGTGAACAGCATCGTGAGCGTGTCGCCCTCCGGCCCGGGGAGCGCCTGGGGCGTGAAGTGCCCGGCCTTGTTCATCCAGAGGCGGTCGAGGTACCCGTCCCCGTCCACGTCGGCGAACGCGGTCGAAGCGGCGCACATCTCGCCCGCGCCAGGAAGCTCCACGTGCGCCTTGCCCGAGAACTCCCCGCCGCGGTTGAAGAGCACGTGGGCGCCGTGCTTCCAGGCGGAGAAGTAGAGGTCGAGCGCACCGTCGCCGTCGAGGTCCACCAGCGCCACGTCGCAGACGATCCAGTCGCGCATCGCCGGGAAGTCGATCTGCTGTAGCGCGAAGCGGCCGCCGGTGTTGATGTAGAGGAACACGCCGAAGGAGGTGCCCACCGCGAGGTCCGGCCAGCCGTCGTCGTTCACGTCGCCGGCGGCCAGCGAGCCCATGTGCATCGGGCCGGGCTGCATCGTCTGGTAGGGACGGGGGAGCGGGAGCCGCTTCAGCCCCAACAGCGGGCCGTCGATGCGGCTGAACGCCTTGTCGCCGCGCGCTCCCGCGCTCTCGAACGGCGTGTACCAGAGCTCCACGTCGCCCGAGGTCGCGACCCGCAGCGGCTTCGGGAGCGGCCGGACGATCCCGCGCAGCTCGGCGGCGGAAAGGCCCACCGGCAGGATGTTGGACTGCACGGGCGGCGCGGGGAGGGCGGCGAGCTGCGCGGTCTCCCGCGCCTGACCGATCTCGTGCCAGTTCTCCAGCACGGCCGCCGCCGCCCCGGAGCCCAGGCCGATCACGAACACCGCCGCCGCGGCCACGCTCGCTACCCGCCAGGAGAGCGTCGTCCCCAGAAGGCTCCAGGCGTAGACGCTGTAGATGCCGAGCGTGGCGAGGAGCGCCGCGACCACCGGGACCGGCATGCCCGAGTTGAGCAGCACCGAGCAGACGATCACGTCGAACGCGATCGGCACCGGCAGCGCGACGCCGAACGCCGTCGCGATCACCATCAGGCCCGCGGAGGGGAAGAAGCCGTGGACGTGCGAGAGGCGCGTGAGCAGGTCCCAGGGGAGGATCTCCGCCAGCACGGCCCCGGCGACTCCGGCGAGCAGCATCAAGGGCAGCGCGATCACCGTCACCCGCCAGATGTTGCGCGGGACGTGCAGCAGCACCCAGCCGGCGGAGCGGAAGAGGCCCATCGGCTGCGCGGGAGGGGCGCCCGGGCCGAGGCCCGGCGTGCCGAGGAACGACTCGAGCCGCTGGAACCATCCCATTCCGGGCAAAGGCGCCGCCGGCTGCGGCGCGGCCGGTCGAGTCCAGCCCGGCCGCTCCGCGAGGCGCGCCAGCCAGGGCGCGACCAAAAGGACCATCAGGAGGCCGGAGACGATCTTCAGCGTGGCCAGGTACCACGGGAAGATCGAGAGCACGATCCCGAGCACGATGACGTTGAAGGAAGGCGAGCTGAACAAGGTGGCCAGGGCGATCTCGACCCGGCTGCCTCCCTTCAACATTCCCTGCGCGATCGGGGCGGCGCAGTTCACGCACACTCCGAGCGGCGTTCCCACCAGCATGCCCTGGATCGCCCCCGCGAACTTCCCGCCGCGGGCGCGACGCAAGAGCGGCAGGATGGTCAGCATGCCGGCCGCGAGCAGCAGGCCGAAGGTCATCCCCTGCCGGTTCGTCAGCGCCCACTCCACGGAGGTCCAGCCGATGTGCTTCAGCGTCTGGTCGCGCGGCGGCTCCGGGAAGGAACGCTCGAAGCCGAGCGGGGAGGAGAGGGCCTCGTTCGGGTCGGCGCTGGCCTTTCCCTGCAGCGACGGATACCGCGACCCGAGCCAGAACATGGCGCAGAGGCCGGCGATCAGCGCGCCGGTGATCAAGATGCGGAAGTCGAACCTGCGCTCCGTGACCGGTCCTGGGGCGGTGGCGGCGATCTGGGCGTCGGGCATGGGTATCCTCGGTGTCGAAGTGGCCTCAGAGCGTGGCGAGGAAATCGAGCAGGGCCTTCCGATCCGGATCGGAGAGCCCGGCGAAGCGGTCGCGCGCCGGCTTGCCTTGCCCGTCGTGCGCGAGGATCGCGTCGGTCAGGTTGAAGGCCCGGCCGTCGTGCAGCAGCCGGGTCTGCCGCGAGACGCCCCAGAGCGGCTGGGTGCGCATCTCGCTGCCCTTGGCGTCGCCCTGATCGATGCCGTCGCCGAGCGCTCCCATGTCGTGGAGGAGGAAATCCGAGTAGGGATGGTAGGCGAGCCGGTCGAGGGCGGACAGATCGTTCTGCCCGGTCACCAGCGTCGGCACGTGGCAGATGCCGCACCCGATGCTCCGGAACAGGTTTGCGCCGTTGTCCGGTGCCGGAGTCCGCGGGGGAGGGCCGAGGAACTGCACGAAGTCGTGCGCCTGAGCGAGGTTCACGCCGTCCGTGTCGTTGACGTTCGGGTTCGGATTGTTCGACAGGGTGGTGCAGTCGCCCTGCGGGCAGTTCTCGGTGGGAAAGATCGGGTTGGTGATGCCCATCTCGTTCACGAAGGCGTCCGCGTTGAACTGCAAGAGCGTGGGGTGGACGGCCTTCCACCCGAACTTGCCGACGGCGGTCTTGTGGGTGGTGAGAGGCCTGGAAGGTCGTGTCGGGCGTGGCGTCGACCAGCCCGAGCCCGAACAGGGGAGGCGTGCGGCGGGGCACGACGACGTTTGCTTCCGCCGGGAGCTTCTCGGCGGTGAACGTGAAGCCGCTGGCCACGCGCCCGATGGCCTGGTCCTGGAGGAGCGGCCCGCCCAACGAGATGAGCGGATCGAAGCTGCCGTCCGGGTTGCGCCGTCCGAACCGCCTCTCCAGGCGCTGGTTGCTCCCGCCGATCGCGGGGGGAAAGTCGTGGCAGCCCAGGCAGGCGACGCCCGTCATCACCGGGCCCAGCCCGGAGGCCGCGTCGAAGTTACGCCGGAACATGGTGTCGCCCAGCTCGAACCGCGCCATCTCGGGGGCGCCGAGATCGGGCAAGGGTTCTCCGAACGCCTTTGCGACCACCTCGTGCCTGCCCGTGTTTCCGGCAAGATCGGTGAGGTCGGAGGATTTTCCACCGCAGCCGGCAAGCGCCAAGGCGATCGAGGCGGAGAGGGGCCAAGGGCGCATGGAGCGCCGCAGCGTAGCCCAGCACGGAGGCAGCTACCAAGCTGCGCCCTTGGGCGAAATGGATGCGCCCTTCGCGGTCCTCAGCTGACGCGACGCGACTTGATTGCTTTCTCGAGCTTCTGAGACCGTCCCGGCCCTTTTCGGATGCCTCGCTCGGTGGCCTGTTCGCCTTCGGGGCGGTCCAACCGCTGCGGCGGCGGAGACGTTCGCAGGCGAGCTGAAACACTGTAGAAACAGTGTTTTGCGAACGTCCTCTCGCTTCGGGGGCTGGAGGCAAGCAGCGGTTGACGAGATCCGTGCGATGGTCCGCTGGCGCGTGGCGCCGGAGCGCATGGGCTGCGGCCTTTGCTCTGGCCGGCTCGACCGGCGCGCGCGCAAACGGCGCATTTCCAGACGAGTTCGTCATCCTGTTCCAGCCGAGCGCGCCCTCGCGCATCCTCTTGGGAGCGAACTTCGGCATGGTGATCTCGGAGGATGGGGGCGCGACCTGGCGGTACAGCTGCGAGCCGTGGATCGTCTCGGGGTCGAACGCCGCCATCAACTCCGGCGCGTCCGTGTCGTTCTACAACCTGGCGGCGGACGGTGCGCTGCTTGCGCAAGCCATCGAGGTGACCCGGTCGGCCGACGTGGCCTGTACCTGGCCGGCCGCGACCGGGGCGCTGGACGGCCAACTGATCTCGCGCTCCGATCCGGACATCGTGTATGCGGCGCAGGTGAGCACCTTCGGGACGTCGTCCAGGCTGGTGATGAGCGCCGCGGGAGGCGCTCTGGGAACCTGGCAGTCCGGACAGGACAGGCTGATCCCCACGCCGGACGGGACCCAGCCGCGGATCCTCGCCGTCGATCCGGCCGACAGCGACAAGGTCTACCTGCGTTTGCTCCGCGGCGTCACCGATTCCATCGCAGTCACCAGTGACGGAGGCAAGACGTACGAGAACCCGAACCCGCTCTCGATCGACGGCCGGCTGAGCGCCTTCCTGCGCGCCGGCGACGGCACCGTCTATGCGGGCACGATGGATGGAGCGCTGTACGTGCGGCCCCCTTCCGGCGGCCCGTTCGCGCGGCAGCCGAGCAGCGGGCCGAAGTTCCGGTGTCTCGGCCAGCGGCCGGGCGCCACCCGGATCTACGCCTGCGGCGACCTGCTGGTGGACGGCGCCAATCTGTTCGTCAGCGACGACGGGGCTCGGACCTTCAGCCCGCTGATGAGGTTCACCGACATCCAGGGACCGCTGACCTGCCCGCCAGTGCAGAGTAACTGTGCGGCCCACTGGGAGCGTATCCAGGGTGTGCTGGGGCTCGGGCCTGCCGCGGACGCGGGTCAGACCGGAGGCGGAACGCCGCCGCCGGCAGCCATGGCCTCTCATTGCTCGAGCCTGGGACCGGACGCGACCGCCCTGCTCGTGCTGCTTAGCTTTTCCCTGCGGAGGGCAAGAGCGTGACTGCAATCCACCTCCACGACCGAGGTCCTGCCTCGTTCACCGATGTCCGATGAGCTCGTACCCGCCAGGAGCCCGGATGCGGGCGCTGATCCTCTTCGTGCTGCTGGCCGCGGCCTGCGGAGGCCCGGCGGATTGCCCCAACGATCTGCCGGCCAGCTGTCCGAGCCCGATGCCCAGCTATCAGAACGGCATACGCCCGATCATCCAAGCCTATTGCTTGAAGTGCCATTCCCCAGGGGGCCAGGAAGCGACGATCGATTTTACCTCGCACCAGAACGTGTTCACCCAGAGAGGTCCCATCTTGACGCAGATCTACTCTTGCAGGATGCCTCTAGCAGGCGAGGCGACGCCGACCACCCAGGAGCGCGCGACGTTCCTGGGATGGCTCGTCTGCGGCTCGCCCAACAATTGAAGGAACAAGTCATGCAGCTTCGTCACCGATCGCGGAGGCAGCTCGAGCCCCGTTGACGACGCCGGCGTCGTCAATTGTGCCAACGATGCCCGCGTCTCCACGTATACGCCGAACATGACCGTCAACTCGACGGCCGGCGCCATCAAGGTGTCGCTCGTCTCCAGCCCGGCGCCTCCGGCGAAGGGCAACAACGTCTGGACGCTGCACATCACGAACGCGTCCGGGACGGCGATGAGCGGGCTTTCGATCGGGTACGGCACGAAAATGCCCGATCACGGCCATAGCAGCCCGATCAGCAACCCCGCGATCACCGACAAGGGCGCAGGGAACTACGACGTCAACCCCGTCGATCTCTTCATGCCCGGGGTCTGGCACGTCTGGTTCTACAACGCCACGCCGGGCTCCAGCACGCCGACCGATACGGCGGACTTCTTCTTCTGCGTACAGGGCTAGATGATGCAAATGCGGAGACCCGTCCTCGTCCTTCCAGTCATTCTCGCCGCCGTCGGGTGCTCGAGCTCCGACCAGACGGAGCTGACGCGCGAACAGCTCCTCGACCCCCAGTCGTGCTTGGGCTGCCACAAGGATCAGTTCGACGACTGGGCGGGCAGCATGCACGCGTACGCCTCCAACGATCCCGTGTTCCTGGCCATGAACAAGCGCGGCCAGCGGGAGACCAACGGCGCCTTGGGGAAGTTCTGCGTCAATTGCCATGCCCCGATGGCCGTCCGCGAGGGCGCGACCACCGACGGCCTCAACCTCGACCAGGTCCCGACCCACCTCAAAGGCGTGACTTGCTACTTCTGCCATTCGATGGAGAGCATCACCGGGACGCACGACGCCGCGCTGACGCTCGCCAGCGACGGCGTGTTGCGCGGATCCATCTCCGATCCCGCGACCACCGGCCGACCGCACAAGGCGGCGTACTCGGTGCTCCTCGACCGGGACAGTTCGCAATCCTCCGCCGCCTGCGGCGCCTGCCACGACATCGTCAACGGCCACGGGACCACCATCGAGCGCAGCTTCAGCGAGTGGAAGGAATCGGCGTTCGCGCTCATCAGCGGGACCACCTGCAGCCAGTGCCACATGCCGCAGAGCACGGATCTGAAGCCCATCGCGCAAGTCGCGGGACTGCCGCTGCGCCGCACCCACGGGCACACGTTCCCTGGCGTGGACCTTGCGCTCACTCCGTTCCCGGACACCGATCGGCAGCGGCAGCAGGTCCAGGCGCTGCTCGACACCACCAATCAGACGGCCATCTGCCTGCAGCGCTTCGGCAGCGACGTCCAGGTCAGCGTGATCATGGATAATGTGGCGGCGGGGCATGCCTTCCCCAGCGGTGCCCTGCAGGATCGGCGGGCCTACGTGGAGCTGATCGCCTACGACGCCTCCAGCAACAAGATCTTCCAGTCGGGCGTGGTGCAGGACGGCCAGGCGGCGGTGGTCGCCGGCGCCAGCGACCCGGACATGTGGATGACCCGGGACTGCATCTTCGACGATACGGGGAAGGAAGTGCACATGTTCTGGGAGGCGGCGAGCTTCGAGACCAACGCGCTGCCGCCGCTCATCACCTTCGACGTGTCCTCGCCCGATTTTTACAAGGGGCATCGGTACAAGATCTTTTCCAACAACGGCAGCGGCATCATCACGTTCCCATCAGACGGGCGGATCACGCTGCGCGTGCGACTCGAAGCGGTGGGCTACGACGTGCTTGACAACTTGATCGCCAGTGGAGATCTGGCGACGGCCGTGCGCGACGCCTTCACGGTGCTGGACGTCGGCAACATGGTGGAGTGGACGCAAGCGACCGCGACGCACACGTACCCGGATCGGGTCACGGGCAACACGGTGTTCTGCGCGACGAACACCAACTTGAACGTCGTGGCGGACAAGTTCCCGGCGACTCTCAGGACGAAGTGCGCGCCCTAGGCACCTTTGAAAAACGAAGTTTTTCAAAGGCGCTTCTAGACACCGTGTCCCCGGCGTCCCGAGCACCGGGTGACCTGCCAGGTCCGGCAAGGGGATGGTGTCGGACGCGCTGATTGTGCCTCGGACCCGCCGCCCACCCTGAAGGTCCCAGAAAACCAAAGGGCCGCCAGCTCTCGCCGGCGGCCCCTGAAGGTTGTCCCCTGTCCTTCTCTCTAGAACAGCACGTTCCAGTGCGCCAGGAACGACATCTGCGTCGGCACCTTCAGGCTCGTATTCTGCCCGGCCGGCACCGCGAACCCGTTCGTCTTCAGCGTCGGCGCGTACCCCGCGTTCGCCACCGTGATCGCCTGCGGCCCGAACGCCGAGACTCCGTGGTTGAACTGGAGCTCGAGGTTCAGGTGGTTCAGGTTCTTGTTGAAGAAGAAGTTCAGACCGGTCTTGAAGTTCCGGCTATTCCCGATGTCGACCGAGGCGTTGCAGGCCGTCGTCTGGGCCGTGGTCAGCAATAGATCCGAGCAGTCGTCGGTCTTGAAATAGCTGAACGACGCGTACGGGGCGATGGATCCGAGCCGGTAGCCCACGTCGGCGAAGAACCCCTTGCCGGTGTTGTTGCTGCCGCTTCCGTTGAAGCTGTAGTACCCCGTCGCCTCGAACACAAGCTCCGCCGCCTCGCTCTGCGGGAAGTTCAGGTAGACGTCGACGGACCAGAGCTTCTGGTCGGTGATGTTGCCGGTCGGGTTGATGCTCGTGTTGCGGATGGCCTGCGACTGGTAGACGCCCGAGCCCCCGATGCTGAGGATCGGATCCTTGCCCCACTTGTAGGCGCCGTACAGCCAGCCGCCCTCCTCGGAGCCGATCAGGTTCAGGTTGACGAAGCCCGCGAACTGCGGATACCGCTTGGGCGTGATGCAGCCCGCGCCGGTGGCGGTGCAGGTTCCCGCCGGCTGATCGAACGGCGTGTAGCCCTCGTACGCGCCGCCCCGGAAGCCGAGCTTCTTGTCGAACCACCAGCCGCGGACCTGGATTCCGGTGTCGCGCAGAGCCTGGAACGGGTTGCCCGAGAAGCGGAACTCGTCGGTGTGCACGTCGCCGGTGATGAAGTTGGTCGTGCTCTCCAGCAGGTGGTGCGAGATGGGGATGAGCAGGATGCCGGCGTCGATGTAGATCACGTTGCCGCCGGTGATGCCCGTGGGCGCCCAGCCGATCCAGGCGTCCTGCACGATCGCGCGGCCCGTGAAGTTGCCGTACTTCCCGAAGTTCGCGTTGTCGATCTGGAGCAGGTAGCTGAAGTTCTGGCTGATGTCGCCGTTGACGAGCAGGCGCGTGCGGCGGACGAAGACGTCGAACGACATGTCGTTGCCGTTCGGCGCGCCGCTCTCGGTAGCGAATATTTCCGTCTGCACCTGCACGCTGACGTTCAACGTGGCGCCTTCGATCGGGATCGGAACCTTGGTCGCGAACGCGGCCGGCGCGAGCAGGAGTGTGCATGCAAGAAGTGCCTTCAGGGGAGCCTTCATCGGCGATCCTTTCATGGTTCTGCGCAACGAAGAGGCAGGGGGCGCTACGTGCTACCGACCTGACGCGCGGCACTCTACGAAAAGACAACATCGGTTTGCAAATGGTGACGCGCGTCGATCGAGTGACAGATCATTGCAGTGACGCAACCCGCCGCGAATCGGACTCCGGCCACGGCCCTACTCCATATGCCAGCCGTGGCTCACGATCACGGACTGCCCGGTCAGCGCGTTCGAGGGGAAAGCGGCGAAGAACAGCGCGACCTCGGCGACGTCGGCGAGCGTGGTGAACTCGCCGTCGACCGTGTTCTTGAGCATCACGTTCTTGATCACTTCCTGTTCAGTGATTCCCAAATCTCTAGCTTGTTCAGGGATTTGTCTTTCCACCAACGGCGTGCGCACGAACCCCGGACAGATCGTGTTCGCGCGGACGCCGAACGACGCGCCCTCTTTGGCGACTGCTTTGCAAAGGCCGATCAAGCCGTGCTTCGCCGTCACGTATGGCGCTTTGAGCGGAGACGCCTCTTTCGAGTGGACAGAACCCATATAGATGATGGAGCCGCCGCGGCCCTGATCGCGCATGCGGCGCAGGCAGGCGCGGGTGGTGAGGAACGCGCCGTCGAGATGGATCGCAAGTATCCGACGCCAGTCGGAAAATTTCAGATCGATCAGCGCCGCGATGTGCTGCACGCCGGCGTTGGAGACGAGCACGTCGACGCCGTCGAAGCGGCGCGCGACCTGCGCGAGGCCGTCCTCCACCTGCTTCTCGTCGGTGACGTCCATCTGGACGCCCATCGCTTTGGGTCCGAGCGCTTCCGCGGTCTCCTGGGCGCCCTTGACGTCCGCGATCGCGACGCGGGCGCCTTCCTGCAGGAAGCGCTCGGCGATCGCCCGGCCAAGGCCGCTGGCGGCCCCGGTGACCAGCGCGACTTTTCTCTCCAGCCTGCTCATAGCGGCCTCTTCAGCACGCGGGCCAACTCCCCGATGATCCCGCGCCGGAACGCGATCACGCAGACGACGAAGATGACGCCCTGGACCACGGTGACCCAGGAGCCGATCTGCGCCAGGTAGTTCTCCAGGGTGACGAAGAAGACGGCGCCGACGACGGGGCCGAAGATCGTGCCGATGCCGCCGATCAGGGTCATCAAGATCACCTCGCCGCTCGTGGCCCAGTGGACGTCGGTGAGCGAGGCGAGCTGGAAGACGATGGCCTTGGTTCCTCCCGCGAGCCCCGCCAGCGCGGCGGAGAGCACGAAGGCGATCACCTTGTAGTGGTCGGTCTTGTACCCGAGCGAGATGGCCCGCGGCTCGTTCTCGCGGATCGCCTTGAGCACCTGTCCGAACGGGGAGTGGATCACCCGGTAGATGAGCGCGAACGCGGCGAAGAAGACCGCCGCCACGAAGTAGTACATCAGGTAGGTGTTCTCGAGGTGGCCGCGCGGGACCGCCTGGATTCCGTTCTCGCCGCCGGTGAAATCCGCGCGCAGGCAGTAGAAGTAGAACATCTGCGCCAGCGCCAAGGTGATCATCGCGAAGTAGATGCCCTGCCGGCGGATGGCGATCACGCCGACCAACAGACCCAGCGCCGCCGACGCCAGCACGGAGAAGAGGATCGCCAGCTCCGGCGGCCAGCCCCAGACCAGCGCGGCGTTGGCGCTGAAGTAGCTGGCCGCGCCGAAGAAGAGCGCGTGAAGCAGAGCGCCTTCATCGCGAACACGGGGTAGACGACCCAGGGCGCCACGACCACCACCAGCACCAGGATGGCGATGGGAACGCGTTGCGAGACCTCCTGCGTCTCGAGCCGCTCGATCGCCGCTTCCGTCATGCCTTCTTCCCGAACAGGCCCGCCGGCCGGATCAAGAGCACGATCGCCATCACCACGAAGATCACCGTGTTGGAGGCCTCGGGATAGAAGACCTTGGTCAGGCCCTCCAGGACGCCGAGCGCGAACCCGGTGACGATCGAGCCGAGGATCGAGCCCATGCCGCCGATCACCACCACCGCGAACACCACGATGATCAGGTCGGCGCCCATCAGCGGGCTCACCCGGTAGATGGGCGCCGCCAGGACGCCCGCGAGCGCGGCCAGGGCCACGCCGAACGCGTAGGTGAGCGTGACCATGCGCGGCACGTTGATGCCGAAGGCGCTCACCAGGGGCGCGTTTTCGGTGGCCGCGCGCAGCCAGGATCCCAGCCGCGTCCGCTCGATCACCGCCCAGGTCCCCAGGCAGACGGCCAGCGAGACGCCGATCACCCAGACCCGGTAGTTGGGCAGGACCATGAAGGGGAGCATCTGGCCGCCGCGCAGTTGGTCCGGAATATCGTGCGGCTGCCCCGAGGACCCGAACCAGTTGCTGAACAGGCCCTGCAGGATCAGCGCGAGGCCGAACGTCAAGAGCAACCCGTAGAGCGGATCGAGCCCGGAGA